>OGQP01001993.1_pt1 | contig 11319 bp, 14 predicted proteins | sample 1553251 | NCBI WGS metagenome assembly OGQP01 (sample SAMEA2580016, study PRJEB22360) | human gut metagenome | biome: human gut; feature: human-associated habitat; material: faeces | place: Denmark | collected 2008/2010 | reverse complement strand
TCTCGGCGGTGAGGATGGCCGTGTGTGCGGCATGAAGTGCATCAAGATGGAGCTTGGCGAACCTGACGCGTCCGGCCGCCGCCGCCCGATCCCCATTGAGGGCAGCGAATTCGTACTGGATGTCGATATGGTCATCATGTCCCTCGGTACGTCTCCGAACCCGCTGATCCGCTCCACCACGCCGGGCCTCGAAACGAACAAAAAGGGCGGCATCATCGTCGACGAGAACGAAATGTCCACCCGTGAAAACGTCTTCGCAGGCGGCGACGCCGTTACCGGCGCTGCGACCGTCATTCTGGCTATGGGCGCAGGCAAAAAGGCTGCGGAAGCCATCGACCGCAAGCTGCAGGGCAAATAAGCTGTTTAACGGCTGGAAGTCCTGGCTACAATCTCCATAAACGCAGAAGCTCCGGCAGCGTTTGCTGCCGGAGCTTTTCAAATGATGGAGGATACTTATGAAAGTCAAGGAATGTATGTCCAGAAATGTCGTCAGCATCGGCGCACAGGAGCCGGTTTCCGTTGCAGCGCGGCTCATGAGCCGGTATAACCTCGGCTTTCTGCCGGTTCAGGGGGAAAATGGGCGGCTCTGCGGGGTTCTGACAGATCGCGACGTTGTGCTGCGCTGCGTCGCGGCAGGAAAACCGGCAGAGCAGATGCGTGTAAGCGAGGTCATGTCCGCGGGCGTTTTGTCCGTCGAGGCAGGGGAGGACGCGGCAAAGGCCGCGCGCCTCATGTCCCGCGCGCAGCTGCGCAGACTGCCGGTCACGCAGAATGGAAAGCTGACCGGCATGATCTCCGTTGCGGATTTTGCGCGGCGCGGCAATTTTGGCATGGAAACAGCGCAGTGCATGGAAGCCATTTGCAGCCCGGTCGTGCATCTGGATTAAAAATGCGCGCTGCGTATGCAGCGCGCACCAAAATCAATATTCCACTTCCTGATTGGCCGGTGTTTCCAGCAGCTCCGGGTTTTCCAGCAGCTTCTTGAGCAGGCGGATGGTCTTGGAGTAATAATAGCCGTCTGCCAGACGCTCATCAATGGTGAGGCCCAGATCGAGCATTTCGCGCATTTCAATTGTGCCGTCCTCGTGATAGACCGGACGCTTCGACTTTTCGCCGATGATGCAGAACACGGAGCAGGTGCCCCAGTTCGTCAGATGATGATAGCCGCAGTTGAGCTTAATGGAGCCAAGATTGGAGATCACGCACGTCGTATAATACGGGTCTGTCTCAATGATGCTGGCGGGTATCCAGCCGTGGATATCCAGACGCGTCAGGATCCAGACCAGGAACTTGCCAAGGAAGCGCGGCATATGGTTGAAGAAATCCATGTTGTCGGTCGAGGAATCGACCTTATGGACATCCTTGCAGTCAAGGATCTGATGGCGCAGATCCTCGTGGATGGACTCGACGTTGGACTCGTCCTTCGCGTGAATAACGGCCAGCGCCTCCGCCGCCTCGTCCGCAAACTGCTTCTTTACAACGAAGGACATGGATACCTCATTGCGCTGATAGAAGTTCTTGTTGGCAATGAACCGGTTCATCTTCGGGCGCAGCGTGATCGTCTTGACGAGTCCTGCCACGATAATATGGAACATGGTGTAGGGGAACTCTGTCTCCGACTCGTTTTTCTTTTTGAGATACGCGTTCATATTGGTGAGGTCGATCGTTTCTCTGATATAGGCCTCGTTGTCGCAGCGGTTCGGGTAGATCAGCGGCGTAATAAAGTGCATACCGTCCAGATCGCGCAGCAGCACACCGTCCTTCCGGTCGCCCCAGCGACGTTTTTTCTTTTCCATTGTAATCACACACCTTAATTAACGGAAATCCGCCAAGAATGTCTATAAGATACCAGACAGCGGCATAAAATGCAAGCCTGAACCACAAAATACAGGTCAAATCACGGAAAATGTACACATCTGTTTTTCTCACATGGGCACATGTCAGGAATCAAGAATTGAAGTTGTGAAAAATTCACAAAAGAAAACTCGAAATTTGAGGCATTTTTCATATTTCAGCACTTGACATCGCTAAAGTATGTGGGTATAATGAGGCCATCATTTCAAGGAGGTGCGCACCATGATGCAGTTCACGGCAAAGCAGAATACCGCTTGTTCCGATGCGTCCAGCTGCGCACCGGCTACCTGCTGTGCAGCATCCGCCTGCACGGCTGATTCTGCTGCAGTCTGCAAGGACACTGCCATTCTGGCAGTGTCCTTTTCTATTTCCATTCTGGTGCTTGTATCCATTTGCATTCGCGTTTTCCCCATTATCGGCCTGTTGGTACTTCTGGTACTGGCATGGGGCCTTGTAAACGGAATGCTTCTTATTATGATGTACAAGATTAAAAACGCAAAAAGCGACAGGATTTGGATCCCTGAAGCGGCCTGAGGGCCGGACTTATCCGGGCATTCGAAGCGGTTCTGCTTTTTGCAGAGCCGCTTTTTGAATAGCAAAACAGCAAAAAGAACAAAGTGAGGTAAATGAAAATGAAAAAAGCAATGAAACTCGTAAGCCTCGTTCTGGCAGTCGTGATGCTGCTGGGCTGCCTGACAGCCTGCGGCTCCAAATCCGCCACCACGGATGCAACAGCTTCTACTGACACAGCGTCCAATGACACTGCCGCTGCCTCCAACGGCGGCGAGATCGTCATCGCTCTCATCAGCAACACGACCGGCGACTATGCCCAGTACGGCCAGCCCGTCCGTGACGGCGCAATGCTCTATATCAATCAGCTGAACGCCAATGGCGGCATCAACGGCAAGCAGGTCAAGGTTCTGGAATACGATGACAAGGGCGACGGCGTTGAGGCTGTCAACGCGTACAACCTCGCCTGCGACAACGGCATCACCGCTGTCTTCGGCGCTACGCTGACCGGTACGACCATTGCGCTGGCTGATGCGACCTATGAGGACAATATGCCGCAGGTCACCGCTTCCGCAACCGCTACCGGCGTCACCGTCATCGACCCGGCTGACCCTGAAAGCGAGATCCGTCCCAACGTCTTCCGCGCCTGCTTCATCGACCCGTATCAGGGCGAAAAGATGGCAAACTACGCCGTTGAAAAGATGAGCGCCAAGACCGCTGCTGTCTTCTATCAGACCGGCAACGACTACTCCGAGGGCCTGATGAACGCGTTCGTGGAAAAGGCTGCCGAGCTTGGCCTGGAGATCGTCGACACCGAGGCATTTGCCGAGGGCGATAAGGACTTCAAGGCCCAGATGACCAACATCGCCGCTGCCGATCCCGACGTTGTCTTCGCTCCCATTTACTACGCTGAGGCTGGTCTTGCCATCACGGCAGCCCGCGCAGCTGGCTGCGACGCAGTCTTCATGGGCGGCGACGGCTTCGGTTCCGTCAAGAACTACGCTTCCGCGGAAGATCTCGAAGGCTCCGTCTACTGCTCTGGCTACGCGCCCGGCACGGATTCCGTCAAGCAGTTCGAAGAGGATTACAAGGCTGCTTATAATGTCGACGAAATCCCCAATATGTTTGCGCCTCTGGCATACGACGCTGCCATGCTGCTCTGCGAGGGTCTGAAGGCTGCCGAAGAGCAGGGCCTGACCGCTGGCACTGACGAATACAAGCAGGCTGTCATCGACGCCATCAAGAACATGAACGGTACCGAGGGCATCACCGGCTCCTACTCCTTCGACGAGTACAACAACCCCATCAAGCCCGTTGCCATCATCGAGCTGACCGGCGGCGACGAGGTCTATCAGGAAATGTACTAAGAGCTGCTGATTTCCATTGCATAAATCAGAGAAACGCGCTATAATCAGTAAGAATTTGTCGGTTCCTGCCTGATATAGCATGAACCAGCCGGACAGGTACGGAGGTCTTCTCCGTACCTGTCCACGGCGGACATCGGATGGACGGTTCCAAGCGCGCTTGGCGCCGGCCATCGGGTGTCCGCAATAGAGAAGGAAAGTGAGGTATCAACATGAACCTGTCCCTGCTGCTCTCGCAGCTGTTCAATGGCCTCCAGACAGGCTCGATCTACGCGCTGGTGGCACTTGGCTACAGTATGGTCTACGGTATTATCCTGCTTTTGAACTTCGCACACGGCGACATCATCATGGTCGGCGCATATGCCGCCTTTTACGCCATGACGAACTTCCATCTGCACCCCATCGTATCTGTTATCATCGCGGTCATTACCAGCACGCTTCTCGGCGTTGTGATTGAAAAGGTTGCCTATACGCCGCTGCGCAAGGCGCCGAGACTGAGCCTGCTTATCACCGCGATCGGTATCTCGTTCCTTCTGGAAAACGGCGCGCAGCTGCTCTTTGGCTCCGATACGAAGAGCATGGATCCCATTGTTCCGGGCAATATCTCGCTCGGCTCTGTGACCATCAGCAACGCAGCGCTGTTGACCATTATTGTGACCATCATTGCCATGGCTGCCCTGACCGTCGTTGTGCAGAAGACGAAGCTCGGCAAGGCCATGCGCGCCGTGTCTGAGGATATGGGCGCGGCACAGCTGATGGGCATCAGCCTGAACAGAACGATCTCCTTTACGTTCGCCATCGGCTCGGCGCTTGCCGGTATCGGCTCTGTCTTGTATCTGTGCGCCTATCAGCAGGCGTCGCCCACGATGTGCGTTGCTGTGGCCTTGAGGGCGTTCGTGCCCGCCGTCCTCGGCGGTATCGGCTCGATCCCCGGCGCGATGATCGGCGGCTTTGCCATTGGTCTTCTCGAAGCGCTCGTTTCGGCAGTCGGTCTTTCCATCTGGAAGGACGGCGTTGTATTTGCGATTCTGATCGTCGTTCTGCTGGTCAAGCCGACCGGTATTCTTGGCCGTCCGCAGACGGAAAAAGTGTAAGGAAGGGGAGACGGACTATGAAGAAAACACGATCTGCCATCCGCATTCCCATGCCGCTGCGGTATCTGATCAATCTTGTGCTGATCCTCGCGCTGTGGTTCGTGCTGTATACGCTCATTCAGAACGGAACCATCACAAACTATTGGAGCGGCATTCTCATCACTGTCGGCATCAATATCATCCTCGCAACCTCGCTGAACGTCGCGACTGGCTATCTGGGCCAGCTCCCGCTTGGACACGCGGGCTTTATGGCGGTCGGCGCATATGCGGGCGGCATTTTCATGAAGGCTGTCCCGGTGCAGGAGCTTTTGAAATCCGGCAATACGGGCGCTGCCATTCCCTATATCCTGCTGGCGCTGCTGATCAGTGCGGTCGTTGCCGGTATCTTCGGCATTCTGATCGGCATCCCGGCGCTGCGTCTGCGCGGCGACTATCTGGCAATTATCACGCTGGGCTTCGGCGAGATCATCCGCGTCATCCTGACGAACATTGACTCCGTGATCGGCAAGGACTTTACATATGGCGCAGCCGGTCTGAAGCGTATTCCAAAATATTCCTCATTTACACTGGTGTTTATCTGCGTGGTCGTGTCCTGCTATATCATCCACACGATCATGAAGTCCCGCCATGGCCGTGCGATCTTGTCCATCCGTGAAGACGAGATCGCGTCCGAGAGCGTCGGCGTGCAGACGACGTATTATAAGACGTTCGCGTTCGTCGTCTCCGCTATGCTGGCCGGTATCGCGGGCTGCCTGTACGCAGGCTATATCGGCTCTTTGTATCCCTCGACGTTCAAGTTCATGAAGTCCATTGAAATTCTGGTCATGGTCGTGCTTGGCGGCATGGGCTCCATGCTGGGTTCGATCCTGTCGGCAACCGTGCTCACCATCCTGCCGGAGCTGCTGCGTTCGTTCTCGGATTACCGCATGGTCGTATACTCTCTGGCACTTGTCGTGATGATGATCTTCCGGCCGAAGGGACTGCTCGGCAGCTACGATTTCTCGCTTTCCCGCAGTCTTGAAACCTTCCTGAACCGGCTGATCGGACGCACAGAAAATCCAAAGAAGGAGGCGGCAGACAATGAGTAACAAATGGGTCAATCCACAGCCCAAGCTTGTTCCGCAGCCGTACACGAACCTGCTGACGGAACGTGACATCGGCAAGCCTCCGATTCTGGAAACGCGCCACCTCGGCATTGACTTCGGCGGTCTGACCGCTGTTGCCGACTTCAACCTCGCCATCGGCCGCACGGAGATCACCGGCCTGATCGGCCCGAACGGCGCAGGCAAGACGACGATTTTCAATTTGCTGACCAACGTGTACAAGCCGACCCGCGGCTCTATTCTTCTGGACGGCGTTTCAACAGAAGGGAAGAGCACGGTCGAGGTCAACCACATGGGCATTGGCCGAACCTTCCAGAACATCCGCCTGTTCCGCAATCTGACCGTTCTGGACAACGTTTTGATCGGCCTGAACAATGAAATGAAATATTCCGCCGCTTCCGCCATTCTCCGCCTGCCGGGGTATTGGAGACGCGAACGCATTGCAAAGGAGCGCGCGCTGGAACTGCTGAGCATTTTCAACATGGAAAATGTGGCGGATCATCTGGCAGGCAGCCTGCCGTATGGCGCACAGCGCCGGTTGGAGATCGTCCGCGCACTGGCGACGAATCCGTGCCTGCTGCTGCTGGATGAGCCTGCCGCCGGCATGAACCCGTCCGAAACGAGCGAGCTTATGGAGAATATCGTGAAGATCCGAGACACCTTTGGCATCGCAATCATGCTGATCGAGCACGATATGAACCTTGTAATGGGCATCTGTGAGGGCATCTGCGTTCTGAACTTCGGTAAAATCATCGCAAAGGGCACGCCGAACGATATTCAGGCCAATCCGGCCGTTATCGAAGCGTACCTCGGCAAAAAGAAGGAGGGCTGAGATATGTTGCTTTCCGTCAATGATCTTCATGTCTACTATGGCGCAATTCATGCGGTCAAGGGCGTCTCCCTTGAAGTCAACGAGGGCGAGATCGTCACGCTGATCGGCGCAAACGGCGCAGGCAAGAGTACTGTTCTGAACACGATTTCCGGCCTGCTTCGCGCGAAGACCGGCACGATTGAATTTATGGGTACGCCGATCAACACTATGGCCCCCAACAAGATCGTCCAGCTTGGCCTTGCGCAGTGCCCGGAGGGCCGCCGCGTGTTCGCACATATGACCGTCGAGGAAAACCTCGAAATGGGCGCATATACCCGTCCGAACAGCTCCATTGAGGGCAATCTTGAGCACGTATATGAGCTTTTTCCGCGTCTGAAGGAGCGCAGCAAGCAGATCAGCGGTACGCTCTCCGGCGGCGAACAGCAGATGCTTGCCATGGGCCGCGCCATGATGTCAGAGCCGAAGCTTTTGATGCCGGGCGAGCCGCTTTACGATTGGACGAGCCGTCTATGGGTCTGGCGCCGATCCTGGTCGAGCAGATCTTCGATATTATCCGCGAGCTGCACAAGGCCGGTGCAACCATCCTGCTCGTCGAGCAGAACGCGCAGATGGCGCTGCAGGTAGCAAACCGCGCCTACGTTCTGGAAACCGGCAAGATCACGCTCTCCGGTTCCGGTAAGGAGCTTCTTGAAAGCGATTCCATCAAAAAAGCCTATCTGGGCGGTTAATCGTAAAGAAAAACCAGACAGCACGACTGTGCTGTCTGGTTTTTCTATTTCTTGCAATTCGGGGAACCTCCTGCTATAATAGCGGCAGCAGACAATTTGCCTGCAAATACGAAGCAGAAAGGGTGGTTTTTTATGAAATTGAGTCGTGTATGGAGGGTTCACGCTTCCTAACCCTCCGAATCAAATTTTGGAGGAAACAGCATGAAAAACCAGATCATCATCCGTGAAGCGATTTCAGAAGCCGATACTGCCGACTTTTGGGAGCAGCTTCACTCCTATCACAAGCGGGATATTTTCCCTGACCCGGAGGACGAAAACCTCAAGCATTTTCTGAGCGATACGGAATACCGTGTGCAGATCGAACACGTGCACAACCGGCTGCAGGACAGGTGCTATTACCTGTTTTTTGAACGAAATGGTCAGGATATCGGCTTCGCGCTGCCGGCGATCTTCACCTCAGAGGACGGGAAATGCTTCATTTTGGAGTTCTGCATTTTCCCGGAGTTTCGCGGCGGCGGCACGGGCCGGGAGTGTGCCGCTGTGCTACTGGAATGGGCGAAGGAACACGGCGCACGCTATGCGGAGCTTAATTATGGCGGGGATGAACGGCGCCTCCGGTTCTGGAAGCGTGTCGGATTTGTAGAAAACGGCGTTGACGAATGGGGCGAGCCGCTGATGCTCCTTCCGCCCGCAGAGGCAGTGCCATTCACCGTGGAGCTTTTGAACGATCCCACCGATTGGCAGCTTTTGAAGCTGGAAAACGGCTTCAAATGTGAAATTGGCGAGGAATCACTTACAAAAATCCAGCAAAAGCAGCTTCAGCAGGCCGTCCGAGAGGGGAGAATTACATTCTTCATGGCCAAGCGCGGCTATCGTGCCGTGGGCATGTGCAGCGTCGCTGCATACTATTCGACTTTTTCCTGCTCGAATGTGGGCGTGTTTGAGGATTTTTACATTGAACCCGCATTCCGGAACAGTGGAACCGCACGGAAGCTGGCGGAAGCAGCGCAAAGCTGGTGCAGAGAAAACGATATTGCAAGCTTAACCGTATGCTGCGCCGCGTGCGACGAGGCAATGTATCAAGCGCTTGGATTTAATACCAGCCTTGGAACGACCTTCGTAAATATGGAATAACAAACTGAGCAGGCAGTACGCAGCTATGCTGTGCACTGCCTGCGTTTTTTATAGTTTCAGCTTGGAAAGGGGATTGGCCTCTGCGGCAATTTTCTTGTCTGTATTTTCAATGTGCGTATAGATCTGCGTTGTATTCAGATTTTCGTGGCCCAGAACCTCCTGCAGCGTTTTCAGATCCACGCCGTTCGCCAGCATCAGCGTTGCGGCAGTGTGCCGCAGCTTATGCGCGGAAAACTGCGACGCGTCAAGGCCGCATTCCAGCAGGTGCTTTTTGACCAGCCGATGGACGGCAGAAACGCTGATACGGTTTTTATCCCGTGACCCAAAGAGCGCCTTATTGTCCGTCAGCACGATCTGGTTCCGTTCCTCCAGATACCGGTCGATGGCTTTCCGGCAGGAAGAGCCCATGTAGACGATTCTTTCCTTATTGCCTTTGCCGACAACGCGGATGCGATCCTCATAGACGTCCGTAAGATTCAGCCCGACCAGTTCCGAACGGCGGATCCCACAATTCAGAAACAGCATCAAAATTGCAAAATCCCGGTTTTTATTCGGCCCATCGACAGCCTTCAAGAGCGCGGTAGATTCTTCCAGTGTCAGGTATTTTGGCAGACTGCGCCGGATTTTAGGAAATTCGATATCTTTGACCGGATTGTTCTGGATCTGCTTGGTGCTGATGGTCAGATACTTATAGAATGCCTTAATGGCCGACAGCTTCCGCGCGCGGGCAGCGGCCGCGATCCCGACATCAGCCGGGCCTTCACGGTTTTGCCGGTCGTTTGTAAGATAAGATAGAAAATCAAACACCTCAGAAGACGACACCGTATCGAGAACGGACGCGTCAATCCATTTAATGTCGATCTCGTCAAGCGGCGTCTGATACGGAAGCTCCTTGCGCATCAGCGTCAGAAACCGAAGAAACATCCGCAGATCCAGATGATATTCCGAAACCGTGCGCCGTGATTGGCCCTTGATCGATTCATGATACGATAAAAAGTCCCGCAGTACCTGCGGACATTCAGAATACGGCTGCATACATAAAAACTCCTTTAGAACAGCTTTGATAAAGGTATTATAACACACCTGCCCTCTGAACGCAACAAAATCTTTATTTTGTTGCGTTGGGAAAGGGCCAATTAAAAAGGCTAAGGTGTAGCCCTTCCCCAACGGCGGCGTTCAAAGTCGAAATTGAAGCCTCAACAAAAAAACGGTTTTGTAGCGTTCACTCGTCTGAACTTCATAGCTGATTCAGATTTGTGACGTTCATCTTGATTTTTATTATACTCGGCTCAAGCGGAATGTCAAGAACTTTTTTAATGAAATATGAATTTATTTTAAAGTAAAATCGATGAATTCCAAACTAATTTTTGAATATTAAAATTCAAGACAGTGCTGTTATGTTATTGTAATGGAACTGTCATTTTTTATACCCACTTCCCCGGAAACCGGAAGACTGTCATACGGGAGAATATTGTGTCCTGCGGACGGCTGCGACGGGAAATATTCATCTGTCAAGCAGCTTTCGCGGCATAAAACCAGTGTGCGCACTGGATTTATTCCACGGTCAACTTGACAGACGAAAATGTCCCGTCCGCACGGCGGGCAACCGAAATCGCCCCCGCGATTCCGGCAAGCCTGACTTTTTATTATGATAAAGGGAGTGCGTACAATGAAACAGACAGTCAGAACGAGCAGAACGGCAGGATATTTAGAAAAGATTTTCAGGTCCTTGAACGCGGACAGCTTCAACGGGGAATTGGAAGAACCTGTTATTACGATTCAGGACACGCCCACGGCATACGGTCATGTGACCGTTAGCAAGGCATGGAGCGTTAAAGGCGAGCACCAGCGTGAACTTAACATTGCGGCAGGGACGCTGCAAAGGCCGATTGAAGAAGTCGCTGCGACTATGCTGCATGAAATGGTTCATCTTTACAACTTGCAGCACGAAATACAGGATTGCAGCCGAGGCGGAACGTATCACAATAAGAAATTCCGGGATGAAGCACAAAAGCATATGCTGACGATTGAGCATCACGAAAAATACGGCTGGACAGTCACGAAGCCGACCGAGGAACTGATTGATTACATCATCAATAAGGGATGGGAAGATATTATGATGAATCGGGCATCATTCCCCTTCCCGATCAGCGGCGGCAGAAAAGGCAAGTCCACGGGTGAAGACGGAACGGAAACCACGAAGCCAAAGAGCAACAGCAGGAAATATGTATGTCCGAAGTGCAAAACGATCATCAGAGCGACACGAGCGGTCAATGTGGTATGCGGGGATTGCGATATCCCGTTTGAATTGGAAGTATGACAGAGGGGCGAAAGCCCCTCTCCCCTTTTCATTGACAGAATCAAATAAATATTGTAAGATTGAAGCAGCGAAAGGTATAAACAAAATCTTCGATATTGTTTATGAAATTTAGAATTGAAAAGGTATTATTGATATTTTTGAATATCAATAATCAAATCTAATGCAAGAGGTATAAAGAATGAAGAAATGCGAAAATACGTACATTGCGCAACAGTGTATCAGCATGAAAGCGACCATTCAAAATTTCAAGCTTGGGTTAAAAATGGCAAGCATGAAGGATGATGGAATCACCGACAAAAACGAAGAAAAGATGATTAAGGAAATCACGAAAGACCTTGAGCGGTTACAAAAAACACTTGATTCCTATGAATATGTATAAG
>OGQP01001986.1_pt1 | contig 11335 bp, 6 predicted proteins | sample 1553251 | NCBI WGS metagenome assembly OGQP01 (sample SAMEA2580016, study PRJEB22360) | human gut metagenome | biome: human gut; feature: human-associated habitat; material: faeces | place: Denmark | collected 2008/2010 | reverse complement strand
CCCAGTCGCCTTCCGTGCGCGGGCTTAAACCGTGCGGGTCTTCGCCATACACGCGCTCAAACGGCTGCAAATGCTCGTCGGTAAACGGTGTGCGCTTGCCGAAACTCGGCATATTAGTACGCAGGTCGTACACCCACACATCATCGGTGCAGTTCTTATCCTGATTTGGGTTCGCCACCGTCCCTTTAGTAAAGAACAGCACGTTGGTTTTCACGCCCTGCGCGTAAAAAATACCGGTCGGCAGACGCAGAATGGTGTGCAGATGACACTTATCCATCAGGTCACGACGAATATCGGTGCCTTTGCCGCCTTCAAACAGCACGTTATCCGGCACCACCACCGCTGCACGACCGCCGGGGTGCAGCGTTTCGATAATATGCTGCATAAAGCACAACTGTTTGTTGCTGGTCGGGTGAACAAAGGTGCGGGTAATGTTGGTGCCTGCGGCGCTGCCAAACGGCGGGTTAGTGGCGACAATATGCGCCTTCGGCAGGTTTTCACCGTCGCTGCCCAGGGTGTTGCCCAGACGGATTGCGCCGCCGTGGTCGAGGTTGCCTTCAATATCGTGCAGCAGGCAGTTCATCAGCGCCAGACGACGGGTGCCGGGCACCAGTTCGAGGCCGATAAACGCGCGGTGGATCTGGAAATCCTGCGTGTCGCCATCAAGGTCGTCCAGATCATTGGTTTGCGACTTAACATAGCGGTCGGCTTCAATCAAAAAGCCCGCCGTACCTGCCGCCGGGTCCTGCACCACTTCACGCGGCTGCGGTTTCAGCAGATGAATAATGGTTTTAATCAGCGGACGCGGGGTGAAGTACTGGCCTGCACCAGACTTGGTTTCATTCGCGTTCTTCTGCAACAGCCCTTCGTACATATCGCCGAAGTCATCGCGCGACTTACCGTGTGCACCGTTGTACCAGTCCAGCGAATCCATATTGCTGACCAGTTCGGTCAACTGTTTCGGCTGGGTAATGGTGGTGTTGACGTTCTGGAACACCGCCTGCACCAGCTTTTGATTGTCGGCGCCCAGATGCACCAGCAGGTTACGGTAGAACTGCAACTGCTCCTGGCCGATGCGGGATTTCAGGTCATCCCAGCGGTAGCCTTCCGGCAGGTATTCCGCTTCCTGTCCGGTCTCTTTACACATTTTCAAAAACAGCAGCGAGGCGAGTTCATTGACGTAGTTTTGATAGGAAACGCCGCCATCGCGCAGGTTGTCGCACAGCTTCCACAGCTTCGCGACCAGATCGTTATTGTTCATTGGGAGTTCCGTAAATTAAGCAGCGGCCCAACTTTATCGGGCCGCAGAAGAAGAAATTGCCGGGAATGATACCGTGTCAGGCTAGTTCATCCCAAATGTAATCGCTGAATTTATCGAGCAGGTTGTCGAGATTATCGTCAAAGGTTCTTTGCAGCATCGCCTTCCCGCCGCGACGGTGGAAGTTGCCGGTTTTGAAGACATCGTCGTCGAGCACCACTTTCTCTTTCAGCGCCTGCGCTAAACGATCGAGCCAGCTTAATTGCTCGCTGCTCCAGTCGTTTTCGCCCTTAATGCGCGTCAGCGCGTGATCGACACGTTCCTCAAACGGTTTCAGCGCATCGCCCACCGCAGCGCGGCGAATATGTCCAATCAGCCGGGCGGCGATATCTTCATTGCGCGTCTCTTTCCACGCTTTGCGCAGGGAAGATTCCTCAAAGTGCTGGCGGTCAAACCACTCCTGTAGCTCGACCAGCCCTTTACGGGTGAGATCGCGCGGGCGATTAATAACTGCCTGCAATGCCGGTTGCGCGTTCGGGGAACGTTGCACCAGCGAGTCAAAGGCTTCGAGGAAATCCTGCGGCGTGTCGTAATCACCGTACAGCGATTTTACGCTCACCACTTCATCATCGATATCGAGGAAGATCGGCGCATCATTCAGGTTGTTGATGTCGGTTTTCAGCTTTTCCAGACGGGCGATAAAGCCAGGCAGTTTGTTAAAGACTTCGGCGCTCCAGTGCGGCCCTTTTTCCCGCAGGCGCGAGGCGAAGCCGTTAAAGCCCACCCCCGCCGCGTCCTGGCATAGCTCATCCAGACGACGCCCCTGTTTATCTATCGTTTCGCTACGGTCACGGTTAAACGTGGCCAGGCCGATGATGCGCTGGAGCTTCGCCACCAGTTGTTCATGGCTGTGCTCGGCAAAACTGCGGCCATCCGCTTCGGTGATTTTATAGGTTTCTGAATCGGTAATTTCGTTGACCAGCGTTTGCAGCTCCACCTTAGGACGCACCACCACCGGACGCATGGTGTCGACGCTCTCCAGCGTGCTGTATATATCGACGCAGTCGAAAATCTTAAAGCTGGTTTTATTCACGTCCGGGCACAAGCGCGTGGCGCGGCCTTTCATCTGCTCGTACAGAATACGGCTGCGTACTTTACGCAGGAACACGATGTTACAGATCGACGGAATATCGACGCCGGTCGTCAGCAGGTCGACGGTTACCACAATATTGGGCAGCCGCTCTTTATTGAAGCGGGTGATCATGGTCTGCACTTTGCGCGCGTCTTTATCGGCATCACCGGTGATCTTGATTATCGCGTCGTGCTCCAGTTGCGGATACTTTTTCTTGAACGCGGTACGCAACTCTTCCACCACCATATCGGCATGGGCATTGGTGACGCAGAAGACCAGCGTTTTTTGCGACCCGGTCGGGTCAAGGTAGTTGGTGAGTTCGTTACAGACGGCGCGGTTAAACGCCGGGATCACCAGGCCACGGTTAAAGTCGGCGACCTCAAAATCCTGATCGTCTTCCAGGGTGTCGTTGATTACTTCCCCCTGCGGGCTGATGCGCTCTACCTGTTCGCCTTTGGAGAGATAAACACCCTCCTGTGCGTTGCGGGTGGTGATCTGAATCGGCGGATCCTGGTCGATCAGAAAACCGTCGATAACCGCGGTACGGTAGGTGTAACGGTAAACCGGCTCGCCGAAAATCTGCACCGTATGCAACGCCGGGGTGGCGGTGAGGGCGATTTTTATCGCATCGAAGTGATCGAGAATGCGACGGTAGGCAGAGACATAATCCAGCTGGCTGCGGAACTGTAGTTCGCCTTCGGTCTGCTCTTTATCGAGAATATAGCCGCGATGCGCTTCATCGACGACGATACAGTCGTAACGGGCTACCGGCATCGGTTCATCCGATTGCAGGGTGCGTTTCACCAGCGACTGTACGGTGGCAACGTGAATTTTGGTGCTGTCTTCCGGGAATTTATCCGTCAGCCCTTTAATGTCGAAAATGCTGTTGAAAGTGTCGCCGTTAATACGCGTATCTTCAAACGCCCCCAGCGCCTGCTCGCCAAGAGAACGGCGATCCACAAGGAAGAGAATGCGTTTAAAACGCTGGGACTGGATCAGGCGGAACATCATGGCAATTGCGGTGCGGGTTTTACCGGTACCGGTCGCCATCGCCAGCAGGATCTCTTGTTGACCCTTGACGATTGCCTTTTCCACCGCGCGGACGGCATCTTCCTGATAATAACGCAGGCCCAGCTCGCTCATGCCGGGATTATCGGCAAACCACTGATTCTGTTTTTGCGGTTCGCTGCCGAGCATTTCCAGCAGCTCTTCCGGGCGATGCCACTCGGGTAAGGCTTTCGACATATTGCGGGTATCACGCACGTCGCGATACCAGATGCCACTTTTAGTCTTCATTGCTGCGCGGTATTCGCGCCCGTTGGTGGAGTAGCAGAAGGGGATTTTAAACCGTTGTTGGCCGCTGGAGTCCTGCCAGCTAGTTTCATACTCCGGCACCGCTTCATGCACTTCATCCGGTGAGTAGTGCTCAAGCAAGGTTTCCCGCAGGAAGCCATTATCGAAGCATTTACTGTAGCGATACGACTCATTGAGCTTGCCGGGAACGTCGATATTTTTACGTTTCGCCTCTACCACCGCGATGGGTTTGAGGCCGACAAACAGCACATAATCCGCAAAGCCCTGTTTACCCGTTTCATCTTTCCCGGTCGGCCATTCGGCAATGGCTTTATTGACGCCGGGTTCCGGGCGCGCGCCTTTGGAGAAGCGCAGGGTTTTGCTATCGGCCTGCCAGCCTGCTTTACGCAGTTGCGCATCAATCAGGAAGCGGCTCTCTTCTTCGCTAAGGTTGAGTGTGCGCTTGATGGCCTGATCGGTAATTTCTTTGTGGTAAGCCTTACGTTCCTGTTCAGTCTGTTTGGCCAGTTCCGCGTTCTTCTCGGCGAGCTGTGCTTCCAGCGCCGCAAGGCGAGCCTGGGTTTGCGCTTCTGTTTCCTGCTGTTTGCCTTCCAGAATAGCGATATAGCCGTTCAGGGCAACCAGCTTCTGCTGTTGTGCTTCGACTTCTGCCTGACTCTGCGCTTTTTCTCGCACCTGCTGTTCAAGCTGTTGTTTTAGCGTCAGCACTTCCTGGTGATAGAGGTTCTCGCCACGTTCTGGTAACACAAACACCGGCACCGGGAAGTCATAATCTTTAGTGACCAGACGGTAGTACCAGACAGCCAGGCGGAACCCGAGTCGCAGGCACATCTGGGCATCGTCGAGATCGTTGTGATATTCGTGCACCGCCTGGTTACCAATGCGGCGTAATTTGTGGAATACAGAGAGAATGTTGTCATCAACGAAGGCGATTTTGCCGAGTTCGCGCAGGAGATCGTGTTGATTCTCACAAGGGGGGATGTTGAGTAACAGACCAAGATGTTTCGCTGTGGCTTCGCCAAACATACGCATTTTAATTAGCGTCGTGTTGGGATCATCCGGGTAGTTATTTTCCGCCGCACAGGCGATGGCATAGGTAAAGTCGTTGACGCCCTTCAGGAATTCAAAATTGGATTTATTCATCATTGTTATTAATCCATTGCTGTGTGGGCCTGTCCAAATATTTAAGGCCCATAACGCCTTATCTTAGCTTTCTGTACCTTTCCGGACAATGACCGGAGTCACAGCAACTGACTCATTTCTAACGTGTTCGTCTATTTTGGTAGTGTTATAGTAGCCGAAAAACATCTACCTGATTCTGCAAGGATGTACTATGACGGTTCCTACCTATGACAAATTTATTGAACCTGTTCTGCGTTATCTGGCGACAAAACCGGAAGGTGCAGCCGCGCGTGATGTTCATGAGGCTGCCGCGGATGCATTAGGACTGGATGACAGCCAGCGAGCGAAAGTCATTACCAGCGGACAACTTGTTTATAAAAATCGTGCAGGCTGGGCACATGACCGTTTAAAACGTGCCGGGTTGTCGCAAAGTTTGTCGCGTGGCAAATGGTGCCTGACTCCTGCGGGTTTTGACTGGGTTGCGTCTCATCCCCAGCCAATGACGGAGCAGGAGACGAACCATCTGGCCTTCGATTTTGTGAATGTCAAACTTAAGTCACGGCCGGATGCCGTCGATTTAGATCCGAAAGCCGACTCTCCCGATCATGAAGAACTAGCAAAGAGCAGCCCGGACGATCGGTTAGATCAGGCGCTAAAAGAGCTTCGTGATGCGGTGGCTGATGAGGTTCTGGAAAACTTATTGCAGGTTTCTCCTTCGCGCTTTGAAGTCATTGTTCTGGATGTTTTGCATCGCCTGGGGTATGGCGGCCACCGTGATGATTTGCAGCGTGTTGGCGGTACTGGAGATGGTGGCATCGATGGTGTGATATCGCTTGATAAACTTGGCCTGGAGAAAGTTTATGTTCAGGCAAAACGTTGGCAGAACACTGTAGGCAGGCCAGAATTACAGGCATTTTACGGCGCACTGGCTGGGCAAAAGGCGAAACGTGGGGTGTTTATTACCACTTCTGGATTTACGTCTCAGGCGCGTGACTTTGCTCAATCCGTCGAGGGTATGGTGTTGGTTGATGGGGAACGCCTGGTGCACTTAATGATCGAAAACGAAGTAGGGGTTTCTTCACGTTTGTTGAAGGTGCCGAAACTGGATATGGACTATTTTGAGTGAAATATCAGGCCGGATGCGGCTGCGCCTTATCCGGCCCATAACCCCTTACTTCCTCAACCCCGCAAACGCCGCCCGAATCTCATCCTCCGGCAACTGAATCCCGATAAACACCATCGTGCTATGCGGTTTTTCATCGCCCCACGGTCTGTCCCAGTCGGCGCTGTAGAGGCGCTGGACGCCCTGGAACAGCAGGCGGTTAGCTTCGCCGTCAATCCACAGCATCCCTTTGTAACGCAGTAGTTTATCTGCCGATTCCAGCAGCAGGTTTTCCATCACCCGGGAAACTTCGCTGATATCTACCGGGTAATCCAGTTCCACCACAATCGACGAAATATCGTTTTGTTTATCCGCGATAAAGTGGAAACGCGGTTTGGTGCTGACGACGTTCTCTTCCAGCATAAAACCGTTGGTGTTGAACAGCAGGCCCAGGTCGATGTCGCCGTGGGTGACGGTGTAGACCGGTGCGCGGGCATTGATGCGTGCCAGACGTTCACGCAGTTTCTCTGCTTCGCCTGCGACGTCGGTTTTAGTCAGCAGAATACGGTCGGCGTAGCCAACCTGTGACTGGGCGATGGTGAACTGGTTCATCTGCTCATCGGCATGTACCGCATCCACCAGCGCAATCACGCCGTCCAGCAGGTAGCGCTGGCATAAAATCTCATGGGAGAAAAAGGTCTGAATAATCGGGCCGGGATCGGCCATGCCGGTGCATTCAATGACCAGACGATCGAACTGAATATTGCCCTTGTCGAGATTATCCAGCAGGTCGAGGAGCGCGTCCTCCAGCTCGTTGGAGCGCGAACAGCAGATGCAGCCGTTGGTCAGCGTTTTGATCTGCGTGGCGCGGTCACCAATCAGTTGATCATCAACGGAGACTTCGCCGAATTCGTTTTCAATCACGGCAATCTTGTAGCCGTGTTGTTCGTTAAGAATATGGCGCAGCAGGGTGGTTTTTCCCGCGCCTAAAAAACCGGTGAGTAGGGTAACTGCAATCGGGTTCATGCTCTCTCCATTAACAACAGCGCATACCGCCTTTACCATCGCCGCCGTAGCGCGCGTTCTGGCGTTCGCGGAAGAATTCTTCATAGCTCATGTACGGCTTGTCGGGATGGTTGGTCTTCATATGCTCGACGTAGTTGTCGTAGTCTGGAATGCCAATCAATATCTTCGCCGCCTGGCCGAGATATTTTTTTGCCTGTCCTAAGTTACCAAACATAGTTCACTCTGATAAGAACAAAGCCCCGCCGAAGCGGGGCTAAACACGGTTAGTGGTGCGAAGAGATCTTCACGCCGCCTTCCGGGATTGGAACGTACGGTGTTTCTTTGTCAGTACGTTTGTCGCTGTTACGCACCTTCAGCCAGGTTTTGAAACCGTAGAAGATGATGCTGTACACCACAATCAGGAACAGAATACTCAGACCTGCGTTGGTGTAGTTGTTCACAACGATGTGGTTCATGTTGGCAATCTGCTGCGCCGTCAGGTCAGTACCGTTAGCAATCTTCTCTTTGTACTGGCTTGCCATGTAGAAGAAGCCTTCCATCTGTGGGTTGGTGCTGAACAGTTTCAGACCCAGTGCCCAGGTGGTGCAGATAAGCAGCCATACAGCCGGAACAACAGTTACCCAGATGTATTGGGTGCGCTTCATCTTAATCAGCACAACGGTGCCCAGTACCAGCGCCACGGCTGCCAGCATCTGGTTGGAGATACCGAACAGCGGCCACAGGCTCTTAACGCCGCCCAGCGGATCGACCACGCCCCGATACAGCAGGGAGCCCCCCAGAGCCTTCTGTCCCGCAGTACCGATGATACCGGCAACCAGAGAGTCGGTTTTTTTCAGGAACGGGATGAAGTTACCCAGCAGGTCTTGCAGCATAAAGCGGCCAGAACGGGTACCCGCATCCAGCGCGGTCAGGATGAACAGGGCTTCGAACAGAATACCGAAGTGATACCAGAAGCCCATGTCAGCCATCGGCAGCACTTTGTGGAACCCGTGAGCGATACCTACCGCCAGCGTCGGCGCACCACCTGCACGGTTCAGGACAGAAGGCTCACCAATGTCTTTCGCGGTTTGCAGGATCTGCTCTGGCGAAATCACGAAGCCCCAGGAGCTGACGGTTGCCGCCGCGTGTGCGGTAACGTCTTTCAGCTGCGCCATGATGATCGGCGCGTTCTCGCCACCCATTTCATGCAGGTTAGGCATGGTGATGCCAAGGCCAGCAGGCGGGGTATTCATCGCGAAGTAAAGACCCGGTTCGATGATGGACGCAGCAACCAGCGCCATAATCGCCACGAAGGACTCCATCAGCATTGCGCCGTAGCCGATGAAACGCGCGTCGGTTTCATTAGCCAGCAGTTTCGGCGTCGTACCGGAAGAGATCAGCGCGTGGAAGCCAGATACCGCACCACAGGCGATGGTGATGAACAGGAACGGGAACAGAGCGCCTTTCCACAGCGGGCCAGTACCGTCAATGTACTGGGTCATCGCAGGCATTTTCAGTTCCGGGTTCAGCACCACGATCCCCAGCGCCAGGCCGACGATAACGCCGATTTTCAGGAAGGTTGCCAGATAGTCGCGCGGTGCGAGGATCAGCCACACCGGCAGCAGTGCGGAAACAAACGCATAGCCAATCAGCGCGAAGGTAATGGTGGTGTCTTTAAAGGTCAGTGCCGGACCCCAGTACGGATCGTGAGCAATCACGCCACCGAAGTAGATAGAGGCAACCAGCAGCACGATACCAATGACAGAGACTTCACCCACACGCCCCGGACGGATAAAGCGCATGTAGATACCCATAAACAGCGCAATCGGTACGGTTGAGCAAACGGTGAAAACACCCCACGGGCTTTCGGCCAGGGCTTTAACCACAATCAGCGCCAGGACGGCAAGGATGATGATCATGATTAAGAAACAGCCAAACAGCGCGATAGTCCCCGGTACTGGTCCCATCTCTTCTTTGATCATCTCACCGAGAGATGCGCCGTTACGGCGAGAGGAGATAAACAGCACCATAAAGTCCTGTACCGCACCGGCCAGTACTACCCCCGCCAGCCACAGCGTGCCAGGTAGGTAGCCCATCTGCGCGGCGAGAACCGGACCAACCAGCGGACCAGCACCGGCGATAGCGGCGAAGTGGTGACCAAACAACACGTAACGGTTGGTCGGAACGTAGTTCAGACCGTCGTTGTTAATAACCGCAGGCGTCGCGCGCGTGGGGTCGAGTTTCATCACCTTCTGGGCGATGTACAAACTGTAGTAGCGATACGCCACCAGATACACCGACACAGAGGCGACCACGATCCACAGGGCGCTGACGTGCTCCCCCCGACGTAATGCAACTACCGCGAGGCAGAATGCACCGATGATTCCGAGAATCACCCAGGGTATGTGCTTGAATAGTTTTTTCGTATCCATAGTAAAACCTGGCATTTTACTCGTCGTCTTTTGGCTTACAGGTGCGGCAGCTGCGTTCGTTCACCTCTGACACTTACTGTTGTAAGCTCCCGGGGATTCACTCACTTGCTGCCTTCCTGCAAACCAAAATCCATAGAGTAATTTGTTAATCATAGGCCGAAGCCGTTCTAGGTTTGCGTTGCGTTTGAGGAGGTAAATTGACCGCTATCCTGCAGTGATGTTGCCAGAGATACGCGCGCGTAAAGTAAGGTAAATAACTGAGTGGTTATTTTAGGGATGTAAGCGGTCAGGAATGGCGGTGAGCGGTTGGGCAAGAATTATTCATCGGGTGGATATGTGATTGAGATCACAATAAAAATGCCCCTTCGACGAATGCGTGAAGGGGCTGGAGCTTAAATCGCAGCTTCCATTTCCAGCATCACCGGATGGAAACGGCGTTTAAAGTAGATAAGTCCGTGACCTTCTGCACTGAGGATGATGTTTTTAATCTCCACCAGATACACCAGATGTGTGCCAATTGCCTGCACATCGCGGATCTCACCTTCAAGACTGGCCAGCGAACCTTTTAGCACCGGCTGCGCCAGCGGACCTTTTTGCCAGCATGAGAGGCTAAAACGCTCTTCCATCGCCATGCCTGTCATGCCCGCGAAGTGGCGTGCCATCAGTTCCTGCTCATGGTTGAGGACGTTGACGCACAACTTGCCGTTGCCCTGAAAAACCGGGTTCATCGCACTGTTGGCGTTAATGCACACCATCAGCGACGGTGGTGTATCCGTGACCGAGCAGACAGCCGTTGCCGTAATCCCGCATTGTCCGGTGTCGCCCTCGGTGGTGATAATATTTACCGCTGCCGACAGGCTGGCCATCGCGTCACGAAAGCGCAGGCGTTGTTCATCTAATTGCATCTTAACCTCCTGCTGCGTTATTTCAGCAGCTTATCCAGCATGTTGATATCGTCGTTGTTGTGCAGGTGCGGCACAGTCCAGCCGTTCTGGTCGTATTCCGACAGGCAGCGATCAACCATCGCCATCATCTTGTCCATATTGCCGGAGCTTTGTGCCTGGCGCAGACACTGCAGGCGAATCTCATCCTGGCTACCGGAGTAGTTGATTTCATACAGTTCGTGGCGACCACCAAACTCGCTGCCAATGGCGTCCCACATCAGTTTGAGGATCTTGATGCGCTGGACGTGATCCATACCATTCGAACCGCGCACATACTTCGCCAGATACTGGTCGATCTGCGGATTGTTCAGGTCACGGGCACTGGAAGGGAGGTAGATCAGGCCACTGGTAACGTTGCGTTCGATAATGTTTTTGATCTTCGCGTAGGCCATTGGTGCCAGTACGCGATAGGTTTGCAGTGCGGCATGATCCGGTAAATAAGCCCCGTTGACCCACGGCGTCGCTTCAGAACACATCGAGTCACTCAATGCCCAGAAGGTGTTGCGCCACGCCACCACTTCACCGAGATCGGCCTGCACACCACGGAACTCCAGGGTGCCGGTACATTCGAGTGATTTTTTCAGCAGTGCCGTAATGAAGTCGAGTTTCACTGCCAGGCGCACACAGGCTTGCAGCGGATACATACGGGCAAAACCGCCTTCCATCGTCCAGCGACGGCAGCGATCAAAATCGCGGTAGATCAGCACGTTTTCCCATGGGATCAGCACGTTATCCATCACCAGAATCGCATCATTCTCATCGAAGCGTCTGGAGAGCGGGTAGTCATACGGTGAGCCGGTAGCACCCGCGACCATCTCATAAGAGGCGCGGGAGATTAATTTCACGCCATCAGCATCCATTGGCGCAACGAACATCAGCGCGAAGTCCGGGTTTTCGCCCATTACTTGTGCCGAGCCGAAGCCAACCATGTTGTAGTGAGTCAGCGCCGAGTTGGTGGCAACCACTTTCGCACCGCTAACGATAATCCCGGCGTCAGTCTCTTTTTCCAGCTTGATGTAAACGTCT
>OGQP01001983.1_pt1 | contig 11360 bp, 7 predicted proteins | sample 1553251 | NCBI WGS metagenome assembly OGQP01 (sample SAMEA2580016, study PRJEB22360) | human gut metagenome | biome: human gut; feature: human-associated habitat; material: faeces | place: Denmark | collected 2008/2010 | reverse complement strand
GAAACGTCCGGGAACACTTTTATCGGGGGAAAGGTTGTAGCCAATAAAGAAAAGGGTGGCGTATTCAACATCACCAAAGGCATGCAGCAAGAATTCGGTATCGAGCGAGTCTTCAACGCCCCTATCGCCGAGGATTATATCGTAGGGACAGCGAACGGTATGTGCCGCTTTGACCCGAAGATCCATGTAGTGATCGAGGGCGCGGAATTCGCCGATTACTTCTGGCCGGCCGTCGAGCAATACGTGGAATGTACGCATGAGTATTGGCGCAGCAACGGGCAATTTACCCCAAACATCACTTTGCGCCTAGCCTCCGGAGGCTATATCGGAGGAGGACTTTATCATTCCCAGACCATCGAGGGCGCATTGACCTCACTACCCGGTGCCCGGATTGTTTATCCCTCTTTCGCGGATGATGCCGCCGGACTGTTGCGGACGAGTATGCGTTCTAAAGGCTTTACGCTCTATCTGGAACCGAAAGCGCTTTACAATGCGGTAGAAGCCTCCACCTTTGTCCCCGAGGATTTCGAGGTTCCGTTTGGGAAAGCCCGTATCCGCCGTCCGGGAAAAGATCTGACAATCATCACTTATGGCAATACGACCCATCTTTGCCTCAACGTAGCCGAGCTTCTTTACAAGGAGAAAGGCTGGGAACTGGAGGTTATCGATCTTCGTACCTTGATACCATTGGATAAAGAGGCGATCTTCAACTCGGTGAAGAAAACCAGTAAAGTATTGATCGTACATGAGGACAAGGTCTTCTCTGGCTTCGGAGCGGAAATTGCCGGCATCATCGGCGCGGAACTATTCCAGTACTTGGATGCTCCGATCCAACGGGTAGGTTCCCTATTCACTCCGGTTGGTTTCCATCCGGTCTTGGAACGGGCCATCCTCCCCAACGAGGAGACCATCTATCATGCGGCAAAAGAACTGCTGCTTTATTAGATCCACATTCGTTAAATCTTTAAAAGCATCATAATGAAAACAGGATTATTTTACGGAACGGGCACAGAGAAAACAACCTTTGTCGCCAATAAAATAAGAAAAGCTTTCGGGGAGGATCAGATCGATATCATCCCTGTTGAAAGCGCATGGAAAAGAGATTTCGAGGCTTACGACCATATAATCGCAGGAACCTCTACTTGGTTCGATGGCGAGCTTCCCACCTATTGGGACGAGATCATCCCGGAACTGGTCACTTTAGACCTTAAAAATAAGAAGGTCGCTATTTTCGGTCTTGGAGATCAAACGAATTATCCGGATAATTTCGCCGATGGAGTCGGCATATTGGCGGACGCTTTCACCTCCTGTGGGGCGACTTTAGTAGGCGAGACCTCTTCGGATGATTATTTTTTTAATGCCTCCAAAGCCTTGAAAAATGGCAAACTACTAGGCTTAGTCCTCGATTTGGAAAACCAACCGGATCAAACCGACAAACGAATCGAGCGATGGGTGAAGCAATTGAAGGAGGCGTTTGGATAAAGAAGAATGCATCTTAAACTCGTAAACGAGAACTAAACAGAAAGCGTAACGAATCACTCCACGGGTTTGTTACGCTTTCAGTCTATACGCCTGTCTTTCATACACATACTGTGCCAGCATCTGCCATCGCCTTGGCACAGCTGTGCCACACTGATGGCATACCCGTGCCATAGTGATGGCAAGCCCGTGCCACGCCGATGGCAAAGCTGTGCCACCTAGATGGCAAACATACTTTATTAGCGAGACGCTAATTAGTTAAACATTTGACTAATCCAAGAAAAAACGCTATCTTCGCGCCCAGCAAGTTTAAAAGAATTATAAGTAATGGTAGAAGGTAAAGAATTCCGGGAACTTATGTTACAAGTTGTCCGCACACGCATGGCATTTCGTCGGTCTATGCAACGAACGCTGAAAAAGAACAACGCCGGTATAACATTTGAGATGCTTCAAATCTTGAGTTGCCTATGGCACGAACAAGGTATCACCCAACAGGTCTTGGCAGAGAGAACGGCAAAGGATAAGGCTTGTCTGACAAACCTAATGAACAATTTAGAGAAGAAAGGCTACGTCCATCGGAAAGAAGATCCCGAGGACCGGAGGAACAAACTGGTTTTCCTAACCCCGGAAGGAGAAGAATTCAAAAAGCAAATTCGCCCGATCCTTGATCAGGTTTATGTACATGCGGAGCATATTATCGGAATAGAGAACGTAGAAACCATGTTATCCGAATTAAAAGCAGTACATAATGTCCTTGAGAATATATAAAAAGCACGTATTGAGCCTCTTTTGTATGACGGTCGCTACATTTCCGGCAATCGCCCAAACCGATTCGCTCTTCTTGACCATCGACCAGCTTTTCGAGAGAGGCGTACGGCATAGTCTGCAGATCCAAGCAGACGTCTTAAAAGAATCGATAGCGCAAGAGAGAACCCATACGGCACGTTCCGCACAATTGCCAGACCTGCAAATCGGCTTGAAAGGTGGATATGTAGGGCAACCGATCCTCTTTGAGCAAGGACTCGCCCATCCGACTCGCCCGGAAGCGCCCGATTGGTCCCAGAACTATGCCATCGACCTTACCCAACCGATATACCAAGGCGGTAAAATCCGGTATTCCATCCGGAAAGCGGATCTGGAGAAAGAAGTCGCCTCTTTACAAACGCTCACAGACCAGAGTGAGATCAAGCTCGGTCTATTAAACCAATACATCGGTCTTTTCAGCCTGTTTAAACAACGTGAGGTGCTTTCCCGTAATATCGAGGAATCGGAACGCCGCCTGCAAGATATCCGGCGTATGAAAAAAGAGGGACTGATAACCAATAACGACGTATTAAGAAGCGAGATGCAATTAACCAACGACCGCCTATCCTTGCAAGAAACGGATAATAGCCTCATACTGGTATCACAGCAATTGGATATCCTGATCGGTCTCGATGAAAATCTATTGCTCAAACCAGATACCACGTTACTGGACCAAATCGTATCTTTAGAAACTTACGAAGATTATGTAGCCCAAGCCTATTCCAATGATCCGGCGATACGTCTACTCCGGAAACAAACAGAGTTAGCCCAAAATGATATACGTTTGACTAAAGCCTCCTCGCTACCCAGCCTATCGCTATATGCGTCGAACACATTGGCACGTCCAGTCTCCCGAACATTAGCGGATATGTACAATAACAACTGGAACATAGGACTGTCGCTCTCCTACCCTTTATCCTCTTTATATAAAAACAACCATAAAATAAAGGAAAGCAAATGGATGGTCTCGTTACATAAAAACGAGGAGGAACAGAAAAAACAGAAAATCCGTATAGAAGTGCGCACCGCGTTCTTACGTCATAAGGAAGCTCTACAAGAAGTGGAAGCCTTGAAGTTATCCGTACGGCAAGCTCAAGAGAACTACAGGATCATGCAAAACCGGTATTTAAACCAATTGGCGATCCTAACCGACTTACTCGATGCGAACTCGGTTCTCCTCAACGCGGAGCTACAGCTCACGAATGCCCGTACCCACGTAATTTACACTTACTATCAACTACAGAAGGCTTGCGGCCGTCTCTAAAAAGAAACAACGACTATGGCAAACGAATTAAAAGAGAAACATCAAAGACTAAAGAAAGTAAGGACACGGAATATAGTATTAAACTCCATATGTATCCTTTTAGCCGGTTCCGGCATTTGGTGGACAGCCAATTATTTCTGGCGTTACATCAATTATGAGGTGACAAACGATGCCTTTGTGGACCAATATATCGCCCCACTAAATATACGTGCCTCCGGCTACATAAAAGAGGTCCGTTTCAAGGAACACCAGTACGTTCACCAAGGGGACACACTTCTCATACTGGACGATCGGGAATATCGGATCAAGGTAAAAGAGGCAGAGGCCGCGTTGATCGATGCCCAAGGATCACAAGACGTACTTCGTTCCGGTATCGAGACCTCCCATACGAACATCGCCGTACAAGACGCCAACATCGCCGAAGCTAAAGCCAAGCTTTGGCAACTGGAACAGGATTATCACCGATTTGAGCGGCTGCTGAAAGAAGAATCGGTCCCCGAGCAACAATACGAGCAATCCAAAGCCGCTTTCGAGGCGGCGCAAGCCCGATATCAGGCGTTGGTGGAACAAAAGAAAGCCGCTTTCTCCCAATTCACCGAAACCAGCAAGAAGACAACAGGAGCCGAGGCGGCGATCTTACGAAAAGAAGCGGATCTGGATTTAGCGAGGTTAAACCTTTCCTATACCGTTATAACCGCCCCTTACGACGGTCATGTAGGCAGACGGACCTTAGAGCCCGGACAATACGTGCAAGCCGGACAAACGATATCCTACCTCGTACGAGATAAAGACAAATGGATCACGGCCAATTACAAGGAGACCCAGATCCCCCACATCTATATCGGGCAGAAAGTACGTATCAAGGTAGACGCGTTGCCGGGAAAGATATTCAACGGGGAGGTAACCGCAATCTCCGACGCCACAGGCTCCAAATACTCATTAGTCCCGACCGATAATTCCGCCGGAAACTTCGTCAAGGTACAACAACGTATCCCGGTACGGATAGACTTGGAAAATCTATCGCAAGAAGATACGCAATATTTAAGAGCAGGCATGATGGTTGAAACAGAAGCCTTACGCAAATGATCACGATGAAAGAGCTTGGGGCACCGATCCGCCAATGGGTGCCGGACTGGTTAGGATTGATCTGTATCTTCATCGTTATCCTTCCGGTCACGATGCTAAACGGCTCGTACACCGGCAGTATGCTGGAGGTATCAAACACGCTAGGCACGAACACCGAGGATATAACCATGGGATATTACGCGGCAGCGGCGGAATGGCGGTATCCTATCCGATTATCCCGAAGATACTGGAAGCCTTCTCCATCAAATTCTTATTGTTGGCGGATTTAGTCGCCCAGTTCTTCCTAAGCTGGATCTGTGCCCGCTCCCAGAACGCCGACATATTGATCGTCTGTAGTTTCGCGATCGGTTTCCTGAAAGGGTTTCTCATGCTGTGGTTTATCCGGTACGCGCAAAAGATATTCAGCCCTAAAAATATACGTAGCCAATTCTATTCTTACTTCTATCCTTTTGTTTTCGGAGGGGGACAAGCATCCATGCTTGTTACCGCACAGTTAGCCTACCATTACGACTGGAAATATATGTATTACTTCATGATGCTAATGATTTTATTGGCCATAGTAATGGTAATCATCTGCTTCCGCCATAACCGGCCGATCAAGTCCATCCCCTTGGCCGATCTACACATCCGGGAAATGTTCATCATATCCATCGGATTGTTAATGCTTATGTATGTCATTAATTACGGGAAAGTACTCGACTGGATGGCATCCCCCAAGATTTGCCTTTATATCATGATCGCCCCGATATTGATCGCTTTATTTATTTGGTATCAATATCATTCGGAACGTCCGTACGTGAATCTGGCGCCTTTATACCAGCCGAAAGCCATTATCGGTTATTTCTATATGATGCTTGTCATGTTTTTCAGTACTTCGACTACCTTGTTGACCAGCTACCTGACCAGTATCTTAAAGGTAGACAGCACTCATACCTATTCCCTTTATACTTATTTGCTTCCGGGATATGTCTTGGGGGCGTTCATCTGTTTTTGGTGGTTCCGGTGGCAACGTTGGCGGTTTCGTTTCTTGATAGCGGGAGGAATGAGTTGTTTCGTCCTGTTCTTCGGGAGCCTTTATTTCGGGATCTCACCGGATAGCAGATACGAGATGCTCTACTTTCCTATATTCCTCAGGGGATTGGGCATGATGATTCTAATCATAGCTTTCGCCTTATTTGCCGTGGAAGATTTAAATCCTAAATATTTATTGTCAAACGCTTTCTTTCTCATCATTTTCCGTTCGGTACTATCCCCTATCATGGCGACTTCTTTTTACAGTAATATACTATATCGCTTGGAACAAAAATATATGTATTCCTTATCAGAAACCGTTACGCTGGCCGATCCTCTAGCCGCCTCACGCTATAATCAGGCGCTTGGCAACGCCTTGACCCAAGGGCATCCCTACGACGAGGCAGCGCAAATGGCTACCAATACACTCTATAATACGTTACAGCAACAAAGCTTATTATTGGCGTTAAAAGAGATACTGGGGTATTTATTAGTCATCTCCTTATTCATAGCGATCGTATCCCGTTTTATCCCATTCCATAAAACCATCCGTGTTACATTCGCCAAGACAGGTGATGATATGGTTTGATCAAACTATACCCGGCTGCAAATCTATCAGCCGGCATCTGCCTTTTTGTCATTTATAGTTTATCCGAAACATTTTGGCATTCGTTTTGTATAGGAATAGGCGGATCTTGAGAATGATCAGGATTAGGAATACGCACAAAATAACAATAAAAATAATAAGATATTCAGACTATGAGCAGTAAACAAGGTAACATCGGAGTAACATCGGAAAACATCTTTCCGATTATCAAGAAGTTCTTATACAGTGATCACGAAATCTTCCTTCGTGAACTTGTTTCTAATGCGGTAGACGCTACCCAGAAGTTAAAAACGCTTTCTTCCGTAGGCGAGTTTAAAGGCGAACTCGGCGATTTGACCGTACAGGTTAAGTTCGATGACAAAACGATCACGATCTCTGACCGGGGTATCGGTATGACAGCCGAGGAGATCGATAAGTACATCAACCAGATCGCTTTCTCTGGCGCCGAGGAGTTCGTTGAGAAATACAAGAACGACGCCGCTTCTATCATCGGTCATTTCGGTCTTGGTTTCTACTCCTCTTTCATGGTTTCCAAGAAAGTAGAGATCGTGACGAAATCGTACAAAGAAGGCGCTGTTCCCATGAAATGGAGCTGCGACGGTACGCCGGAATACTCCTTGGAGGAAACGACGAAAGAGGATCGTGGTACCGATATCATCCTGTATATAGACGACGAGAATAAAGATTTCTTGAACAAGGATAAGATCAATGGCTTATTGACAAAATACTGTCGTTTCTTACCGGTTCCTATCGCGTTCGGCAAGAAGCAAGAGTGGAAGGATGGCAAATATGTAGATACGGACGAAGATAACGTAATCAACGACACCAAACCGGCATGGGTTCGCAAACCGGCCGATATGACCGACGAGGATTACAAGAAGTTCTATCGTGACTTATATCCTATGACGGATGAGCCGTTGTTCTGGATTCACTTGAACGTAGACTATCCGTTCAACTTGACCGGTATCTTATATTTCCCTCGCATCAAGAGCAATATCGACTTGCATCGTAACAAGATCCAGTTATATTGCAACCAAGTATTCGTTACGGATTCCGTAGAGGGTATCGTTCCTGAGTTCTTGACATTATTGCATGGTGTATTGGATTCGCCGGATATCCCGTTGAACGTATCCCGTTCCTATTTGCAAAGCGATCAGAACGTGAAGAAGATCTCCAACCACATCACGAAGAAGGTGGCAGACCGCTTGGAAGAGATCTTCAAGAACGACCGCCCGCAGTTCGAGGAGAAATGGGATAGCTTGAAACTATTCATCCAATATGGTATGTTGACTGATGAGAAGTTCTACGACCGTGCGGTTAAGTTCGCCTTATTCAAGGACGTCGAAGGCAAATACTTCACTTTCGAGGAATACAAGAACTTAATCAAGGACAACCAGACAGACAAAGAGGGTAACTTAATCTATCTGTATACCACCAATAAAGACGAGCAATACAGCTATATACAAGCCGCAAAGGACAAAGGTTACAGCGTCTTGGAAATGGACGGACAATTGGATGTACACTTGATCGGACAATTGGAGCAGAAGTTCGAGAAGAGCCGCTTCGTTCGTGTGGATAGCGATACGATCGATAACCTGATCCGCAAGGAAGACTCGAATAAGGTAACCTTGAGCGAGGAGCAGAAAATGGCCATGCAGGAAGTATTCAAGAGTCAGATGCCGAAATTGAACAAGACCGAGTTCTACGTAACATTCGAGGCATTGGGCGAAAACGCGAACCCTGTCATGTTGACACAAAGCGAGTATATGCGAAGAATGCGTGAGATGTCCGCTATGCAACCGGGTATGTCTTTCTATGGCGAGATGCCGGATAGCTTCAACTTCGTATTGAATACGGATCATCCGTTGATCAAGAAAGTATTAACTGAAGAGGAGCAAGCTTGCGACGAGAAGTTAAAACCGATCCTTAGCGATATCAAAGGGTGGGAGGCTCGTCAAGCCGACTTACGTGAGGCTCAAAGCAAAAAGAAAGAAGATGAGATCACGGCGCAAGAGAAAGAGGATATGACCAACACCAACCATAAGCTGGATGAGCTTCGTGAGCAACGCAACCAAGTTCTCGCCGAGTACGCCGGTACGAACAAGACAGTTAGTCAGTTGATCGACCTTGCTTTGTTAGGAAACGGTATGCTGAAGGGAGAGGCCTTAAGCCAATTCATCAAACGTAGCGTAGAACTGATCGGATAAACCAATCCTCACATATATAAAAAACCGTTCCTTCTCGGGGGAACGGTTTTTTTAGTTTCAGCCCACGACATCCTCGACCACTTTCCGCAACCTATCCAAGTTCATCTCGCCGGATTGTCTCCACAAAGCCTCCCCTTTCCGTAGCAGGATAAAAGTAGGAATCGATTCCACCGTATACAAATCGGCAAGAGCGCTCTCCTCCTCGATATTGATTTGTACCACTTCTAATTTTCCTTTCTCCAATTCCTTGAACTCCTTCACGATCGGCATCATTTTCTGGCAATGAGGGCACCAATCCGCATAAAACTCAGCCATGACCAAAGCACCAGTCTCCATAACGGTCTTATTCCGCTCTTCCCTATTCAATTCTTTCTCTTTCATAACATCTTCTGTTTTAATTGTATTGATAACTCAACAATACGAAAAAACAAAATGTTTATGTTTCTAAAGAAATACTTCTTACATTTGGAGAAGAAAAACAGATTGGGTTCATATGAGGAAAATAACAGTTATCATAGCCTTATTCCTTGCTGCCATTCAGATTGTTTCCGCCCAGAAAGTAGGGTTGGTACTCAGTGGCGGCGGTGCCAAAGGAGCGGCACATATCGGAGTGATCAAGGCGCTGGAAGAAAATAATATACCGATCGATTACATTACCGGTACCTCCATCGGGGCGATTATCGGTAGTTTATACGCCATGGGATATTCCCCCGAGGAGATGCTGGAGCTGATGCTTTCCAAGGAGTTCTCCTATTGGCAAACAGGTACGGTGGAGGAGCAATATACCTATTATTTCAAGGAGCCTTACCCGACCCCGGAATTCGCGCATTTCTCCATCGATATGTCCGATTCCCTACAGATCAAGGCTAGCTTCTTACCGCAAAGCTTGATCAATCCCATACAGATGAATCAGGCGTTCATGGCCTTGTTCTCGCAGGCGACGGCAAAGGCGGGGTGGAATTTCGACAACCTGTTTGTCCCTTTCCGTTGCGTGGCCTCGGATATATATACTAAAAAGCCGATCATCTTTAAGAATGGGGATCTGGGAGACGCCGTACGTGCCTCCATGACTTTCCCGTTTTTCTTCCAGCCCATATGGAAAGACAGTATTCCTTTATTCGATGGAGGTATCTACGATAATTTCCCGGTAGGCCCGATGAAAGACGCGTTCCACCCGGATTTCATTTTCGGATCGACGGTATCGGGAGGGAATAAAAAGCCTTCGGAGAATCCTTATAACCAGATCGAGACCATGATCATGCAAAAGACCGATTACGAGGTACCGGAGGAAGATGGCATGATGATTAAATTCAGTTTTCCCACCGTCTCCTTATTGGATTTCCAGAAAGGTAAGGAGCTTATGGACATCGGGTATAAACGTACCCTTTCCATGATCGACTCCATCAAGCAACGGGTTCCCCGGGAAGTGCCTTTAAATGAGGTTACCGAAAGAAGAAAAGCCTATAAAGAGAACCTTCCCCCGCTGATCTTCCGCAATATTTACGTGACGGGCGTATCCGAGGCCCAGCGTAAATACATAGAGGCCCAATTACACAGGGATATCAATAACGAGTTCTCCATGGAAGAGTTCAAGCGGGCTTATTTCAAGATGCTGACCTATTCCAAGATTAGGGAAATCATGCCGCATGCCGTTTATAACCGGAAAGAGAAGAAATTCGATCTTTACCTGGACGTGAAGATGAAAGAAGAGATCACGGTTGGCTTCGGTGGAAACGTATCGTCTCATCAAGCGAATCAATTATACCTAGGATTGGGGTATCAATATCTGGGACGGTTCGCCGCCGACGTAAACTCGAACTTTCAAGTGGGTAACTCCTTTAGTGGTGTCATGTTGAGTGGCCGGATGTACCTGCAAACGCAAATCCCCACTTATTTAAATTGGCAAGGAGTCTTCTCGGACAAGAAATACACGGAAAGCCAATCCCTCTTTTATGAGGATATAGTGCCCGCCATGATTAAGCAGAAAGAACTGTACATGAAACTAAAATTAGGCTTCCCCTTCCTCAACCACGCGAAAGCGGAGATCGGGTTCGCCTACGGACGGTTGAACGATTTCTATTTGCAGAGCACCACGATACCTTTCCCGAACGCCTCTTTCGACCATAGCTGGTACGATTTATTCAGCGGCTCGTTAAGTATCGAGCAAAACTCACTCAACACCAAACAATACCCGATAAGCGGAAAACAGCAATTCCTAATCGCCCAATACGTAACCGGTACGGAGAAGTATACCCCATCCCCCACTTCCGCCACGACGGAAGCCCCGATTGGTCGCAAAGTGCATAGCTGGCTGCAACTGAAAGGGCGCTGGAACCAATACCAGACGCTGAGCAACCGTTTCAACTTAGGTTATTTGGCGGAAATGGTCATATCCAGCAAGAACCTCATGAATAACTATACGGCTAGCGTATTACAGGCCCCGGCGTTTACCCCGACACCCCATAGCGAGATTGTATTCAACGAGGCGTTCCGGGCGAACCAATATGTGGCTTTTGGGCTTTCCCCGATCTTGAAGTTAAGCAAGCTTCTGCACTTCCGGTTGGATATGTATGGCTTCGCTCCACTCTATGAAATACAAAAGACGGTGCCGGAAAACAACCCGTATGTCGGAATCCCGCATTATGGTAAGTTTTTGCACTCGTTTAATTATATGGGTGAAGCGGCGGTCGTATTGCAATTGCCATTCTTATGTATCAGTCTGTACGCCAACGGATACAGTTATCCGAAGGAGAATTTCAACTTTGGCTTAAACATTGGTTACCTGATCTTCAATCCAAAAATGTTAGATTAAATTCGCAAAAAAGTAGTCGAAACGTTTGCATATTTAAAACAAAAACGTACCTTTGCACTCGCAATCACGAAACAATGGCCGCGTAGCTCA
>OGQP01001974.1_pt1 | contig 11417 bp, 9 predicted proteins | sample 1553251 | NCBI WGS metagenome assembly OGQP01 (sample SAMEA2580016, study PRJEB22360) | human gut metagenome | biome: human gut; feature: human-associated habitat; material: faeces | place: Denmark | collected 2008/2010 | reverse complement strand
TTATCAATTCCGTGACCTATTTCCGCGTCTATATGGTAGGGTCTGCCCGCCAAAATCATAATGCGCCTGTTGTTTTCCCGCGCGAATTTAAGCGCCCGCGCGCCCTCTTCTCTTACGGCGTTCATATATTCGGCGTATCTTTCAAGACCGTATTCGACCGCCGCCTTAACTTCGGATTTTGTAATTCCCTCATAAAATTTGCCGAGGTAATTATAAAGCTCCTTTGCAAGCTCCTTTTTACTGTTTATATTAAGGTAGGGGTATAAAAATTTAACCCTTTTCAGCTCCTCAACATTGCCGTTTAAAAGCTCGGAATAATAGGCTACAACGGGGCAGTTGTAGTGATTATCGGTCATTTTTTCGTCCATATTATAGGTAAGGCAGGGGTAGAAAATCGTGTCCACACCGTCGGAAATCAGCGTTTCAATATGCCCGTGCATTATTTTTGCGGGGTAACAAGCCGTATCCGAGGGAATAGAAAACTGCCCTTTTTCGTAAATTCGGCGGGTTGACATGGGAGACACCTTTACATTAAAGCCGAGCTTTGTAAACACAGCGTGCCAAAGCGGCAAAAGCTCATACATACCGAGGGCTAACGGCATACCCACCGTACCTCGCGTGCCTTCTTCCGATTTAAGGCGTGTTAGGTAATTCCGCTTAAATTCATAAAGGTTCGGCAGCTGCTCGCCCGCCGTTGCCTTGCCAAGCCCCTTTTCGCACTGGTTGCCCGAAATAAACTTCTTGCCGTCGCCGAATGAGTTCACCGTAAGCCTGCAATGATTGGTGCAGCCCTGACATACCGCCGACTTTGCCGTGTGTGTAAAGCTTTTTAAAGCCTCGGGCGAAATAATACCCGATTTCTCGCATTTTTTAGAATAAAGCGCCGCGCCGTATGCACCCATAAGCCCCGCTATTGAGGGGCGTATAACGTTATGTCCTATTTCTCTTTCAAAGGCGCGCAAAACCGCGTCGTTATAAAATGTGCCGCCCTGAACAACTATTTTTTCACCGAGTTCCGAAGCAGAGGAGGCGCGAATAACCTTGTAAAGCGCGTTTTTAACAACACTTATCGAAAGCCCTGCCGATATATCTTCAACCGTTGCGCCGTCCTTTTGCGATTGCTTAACCGATGAATTCATAAACACCGTGCAGCGGCTGCCGAGGTCAACCGGTGCTTTTCCCTCTAATCCCTTTGCGGCAAAATCGGCTATTGTGTAGCCCATAGCCTTTGCAAAGGTTTCAAGAAACGAGCCGCAGCCCGAGGAACACGCCTCATTTAACATTATGCTGTCAATCGCGCCGTTGCGTATTTTAAAGCACTTAATATCCTGCCCGCCGATATCGATGATGAAATCCACATCGGGCATAAAGTATTTGGCGGCGGTGAAATGAGCCACCGTTTCCACCAGGCCATAATCACAACGGTGTTTACCCTTTGGTTTCAACAAGCCCCAAATCAACTGAAAAGGCATGCTTTATAAGCTCCTCGCCGTAGCCCGTTACCGCCGAGCCGGCAATAGTTACGCGGTCGCCACATTTTTTGTAAATTTCGGTCAGCTGCTCGCGCACAATTTCAACGGGGTTGCCTTGGTTGGAAGCGTAGTACGAATAGAGTATCTCGTCATTTTCATCAAGCAGGCACAGCTTTGTGGTGGTGGAGCCGCAGTCTATACCGAGGTATGCTTTGCCGCTGTATTTTTCAATATCCGCGTTTTTAACCGATGATTCGGCATGGCGCTGTTTAAACTCGTTGTATTCTTCTTCATTTCTGAAAAGCGGCTTTAACCGCCCCTTGCCCGATGACACGCTTGCCGCGTTTTCAACAAGGCTTAAAAGCTTATCGGCAGTAAATACTTCGGGCTGCTGCTCTGCATAGTAAGAAGCGCCGAGCGCCACCGCAAACCGCGCGTATTCAGGGAATACCGCGTGCTCATCGTCCAATTCAAGGGTTTCCTTAAACCTTTGCCCCAAGCCCTTGCAATAATAAAGCGGGCCGCCTAAAAATAACACCTTGCCGTCAATTTTTCTGCCCTGCGCCAGCCCCGCTATGGTCTGGTTTACTACTGCTTGATAAATACTTGCCGCAACATCCTCTTTACGCGCGCCTTGGTTCAATAGCGGCTGAATATCCGTCTTTGCAAAAACGCCGCAGCGCGAGGCGATGGGGTAAAGCCTGCCCGCGTTAAGACTTAGTTTATCAAGCTCGTCAACCGTTATGTTGAGCAGGGTCGCCATTTGATCAATAAACGCACCCGTGCCGCCCGCGCAGCTGCCGTTCATACGCTCGTCTATTCCGCCCTTGAAAAAGATTATCTTCGCGTCCTCGCCGCCCAGCTCTATAACGCAGGAGGTATCGGGCTCGCGCAGCTTTACCACCTGTGCCGTGGCAAAAACCTCCTGCACAAACGGTATATGCGCCGCCTCTGCAAGCCCTAAGCCTGCCGAGCCCGATATTGCCGCCTTTACCGCTTTATCGCCTGCAATTTCCTTTACAAGGCGCAAAAGCTCCGCCGTTTTTTCGCGCACCTGCGAAAAATGGCGCTCGTAGCGTTCAAGCAGTATCTTGTCCCCGTTTCTCAAAACTATTTTTGCCGCGGTAGAGCCTATGTCTATTCCTAAAAACAACTCCGTTGCGGTGTTTTGTAACTCCATTGATTTTTCTGTCCTCCGCAAATTACTATCATATTATTATATAACATTTAAGTTAAAATTACAACAGCGGAAAATTGTAAATTTTAAGTTAATTATGTGCCATACTTTGGCGTCTATAATACATCTGTTTTTTAATACGAATTTTTTAAATAAATATTGTTATATACGCCCTGATGTGCTATACTGCAATCAGAAATTTTATAATAAACTCAGGTGAATAATATGCTGCTTGAAACCCAGGATCTGACTATTTGGATTTGTGATATATTTGAGATTGAGAGAACACCCACAACATTTACCACCGATAATGCGCCCTTTGATTTTATCAGCTGCCGTATAAGCGGAAAGGGCTATTTTAAGCAAAACGGTAAAATATTTCCCTATAATCCCGGGGAGCTGATTTTAAGCCCCGGAAATATAAGCTATTCACAGTGCTGTGAGGAAGACGAGCATTTAATAGTAATTCACAGCAAAATCAGCGGGTACTGGCCTAAGGAAATAGAGGTAATAAAGCTTTATGACCCCGAAGGAATGATAAAAGCCTTTAAAAAAATGTATGAAGCCTGGAAAAGCAAGCTTCCGGGCTACCGCTATACCTGTAATTCCATTTTTTATAAACAATTGGCATATGAAACCTCTATGAAGGAATACTCAAGCTCGCCTGCACTCAGCAGAATACGTCCGTCGGTTGAATATATGCAGAAAAATTTTTCAAACCCCAATATCACCATTCACGATATAGCCAAGCAATCGTTTATAAGCGATGTTTATTTCAGCAAGCTTTTTATAAAGGCGTATAAAATGCCTGCCGTTAAATATCTTACCGAAATAAGAATAAACCATGCCAAAAGCCTGATTGCAAGCGAGGTTTACACCTTCGAGCAGGTTTCGTCGCTTTGCGGTTTCAGCAGCTATAAATATTTTTTTGAGGTTTTTAAACGCAATGTCGGAAAATCGCCGACTGAATTTCGCAAAGAAAACCCTGTGAATTACGAAATTATGTTTGACGGCGGCAGCCCCTTTTAATAAGCCGCAGGCGGAGGAAATTTCTTCCCTCCGCCTGATTTGATAGCAGTAAAATAATCAAACAACCAATTCTGCCGCTTTGTCTCCGTTCTTATGTAATCCGAACCCGTATTTTTCCCCGTCAATTTCCAGTAAATAATCACCGTAAAAGCCGCGCAGGTTAATACATCCGTTTTTATCGGTAATTTCCTGTTTTTCTGTGCGCCATTCGCCGTTTATAAGCCGCGACAGCATAAGAGCGGATTTTTTCGGGGTTAAATCTCTGTGGTAAAAACCGCCGCGGCAGTTATTTTCATCACAGTACCAATCCGCATTTTCAGATTTAAAGGCGCAGCCGTCAACCAAATTCCAATAAACAACCGACTCAACAGCCGGGTGGGAAAACCATACCGAGTAAATTATTCTTACAAGCTCCGCCTGCAACTCTTCATCCTCGGCAGTATCGCCGAAGGTGGGAATTGTAAGCTCGGTAAGCTCAAGGGGCAAGCCAAGCTCTGCCAAAACGTCAAGCGCCTTTAGGTGCATAAGCGGGCTGCCCTCGTTAAGGTGCTCCCTTACCGACGCGTCGTATTCCTCCTCGGTTCTTGCGGTGTTGCCAACAAATATATGGTGCTGTGTGCCTATTTTATCAATCGGCGTCTTATTAAGCAGACACTTCTCAAGCTGTAAAAAATAGGTGCTTCTGTAATTCATAATTGCAGCCTCCGCCAAGGGATAGCCGTCGTTTATAATAAGTTTTTCATTCGGAAGGTACTTTTTTGCCAACGCAAACGCCCACTCCACAACATCACGCCTGCCGCTTATTACCGATTGATTATGCCACCACCGTGTGCTGAGCGTCTCGTTTATGACCTCAAATTCATACATTCTGCCTGCGTAGCGCTCGGCAATTTCCGAAACGCGCTTTTCATAGTAATACTCCATCTGCTTCATATCACCTTTGGGCAGCCAATCGGGAATATAATTATCATAAACCAGGCAGTGAAGCTTAGGCGCAATGCCCTGCTTTTCGCAAAACTCAACGCAAAGGTCTGTCGGCGGGCGGCGAAGAATAAAAGGGCTATCCACAGAAAAGCGCGGCTTGCCCTGCTCGGGCTCAAGCGTGTTCCAGTAAAAAGGAACCGTGGCAAGGTTAAATAACTCCTTAAAAGCCTTTTCGTATTCGGCATTTTCCCTTTCGGTTTCAAAGCCTTTAAGCATAAATAAATTTGCGCCGAACTTGAAATCGTGGCTTTTTTGAAGAATTTTCACGCGTTTCCCCGCAACGGGTCTGCCGCTTTTATCTGTAAGCTTAATTTGAATATTGCCCTTTCGGTTTTTTTCAATTCCGTCAGAAATACGCTTATCAATCAAGGGCATATCCTTATCAAGCATATCATACCAGATTTTTCTTCTTTCATAAGAAGTCATAATTGCCTCCCGTAAAAAATGAAAAGTATAATAATAAAAGTAATTTTCAATTATTATAAACCTTTTATATAGCTTACACAACCGAAAAAATTACACTCGATATCCGTTTTTTTATACTTTTATAAGCGCCTTATCGGTTATTCCGAGATTTTTTATTTTTTAATAATTTCCAATGCGTCAAGCATCCTTTTTCGGCTTATATCGGATGTATCGTTAATTGCACTCGAATTGCAAAGCTCATCGGCAAATTTTTCTACGGCGTCCGTTGGTATATTCAACTCCGAAAGACATTTGGGGAGCTTAAGTGTTGTAAGCTCGTTTATCATATAGGCGCAATCCGAGCCGAAATAAGAAAGCCGTACCAAAAGTCCTACCGCAACAAGCTCACCGTGCAGGAAATTAAGTGTGTTTTCGTAGAAAAAGCTGCGACATTCCTCGTAAAATTTATGTGCAATAGCGCATTGGTTTGAGCCCTTACAAATACCGCTCACAATGCCCGTTATTGCAATTGCGGCGAAAATCAGCTTTTCAAAGCTATCGGTTACGGTGCCGGTTTTCATACTCTCAAGTGCGCCTGTCACAAGCTCTTCAAGCTGCTCAAATAAAAGCTTTGAAATATGATAGGCGTAATCAAAGCCGAGTAAATGCTTATTTCCGTTCATTTTAAGGTGACGGTGTTCGATTTCTATTTTTTTCGCCTTAGCGTCCATAATTCCGGCACCGAAAAGACGCTGCGGCTGCTTTATAAGTATGCCGAGATCTACGATTACCGCGTCAGCCTCTGTCATCAGTTTAATTGAGCCTATTGTGGCTCCCGTATCTCTGCTGTATGTTACGGAAAGCGGCGTTACCGCCGCACAGGTTGCAGATGACGTAGGTATTTGTATCAGCCGTGTACCTGCCCTTGCCGCAGTTAGCTTTGCCTGATCCATAAATACTCCGCCGCCCACGCCTATGACCAAATCATAGCCGCCGTTTTTAATCTCCTTTGCAAGGTCATCCGCATTTTCTATACAGCAGGTACTTTTGAATATGCTGAAATAATACTTAATTTTACTTTGCTCCAAAGCATTTTCAATTTTTGAGTGAGCCGCCCTGTATCCGTTTTCACCGCAAATAATAAACGCCTTTGTACCAAAGCGCTCTGCCTCGCTTTTCAAATACTCGCTTATAGCGTTTTCGTGCTGCAAATACCTTACGCAGTCGAACTTGAAAGCATAAGCGGAGGTATAAAATGGTAAAATGCGGCTTTCAAAGTGAAAACCATTTTTTTGCATTTTTTAAATCACATATAGGAATTACGCCTAACAAATACCGACAAGTAAATTATACTGACAAATTTAATTTAAAACAATGCTGAATTCAGCTGATTTTATACATAAAACTACGTTTTTAACTCATCACGATTTTTTAAAAAATCAAGTATTGTAAAAAAAGCAAGCAGCTGCAAAAAAGCAGTTGCTTGCTTCAGTCTGTCGATAAACTCCAAATTCTATTTTTGCGGCGTTTACGCCGCATTTTTCGTTTTTCCGGTGACACGTGCGGCAGAAAAACGAAACTGCAAGGAAGTTTTTCGCCGGGCATCGCAAGAGTGAGGAGTGCAGTCCGAAAATCTGTGATTTTAGAGTGAACGGCATTCCCGTAGGGGAGCGTGCCGACTTTTTCGACACGATTAGTTATTTTATTATGCGGCTTTTATCCTCCGAAACCGCGCGTTCTATAAATTCATCCGCCGACATAGAGCCGAGGTCGCCGTTTTCGCCGCGCTCTCTGACCGAAAGCGTGCCGTTTTCCACCTCGTTATCGCCGATTATAAGCATATACGGTACCTTTTGCAGCCTTGCTTCGCGAATCTTATAGCCTATCTTCTCGTTGCGGTCGTCAACCTCTGCACGAATACCGTTTTCTTCAAGGCGGCGCTTGATATCATAAGCATAATCGCAGTGGCGGTCGGCAATGGTCAAAAGCTTTACCTGAACCGGGGCTAACCACATCGGGAATGCGCCCGCATATTTTTCAATAAGCAGCGCGAGGGTTCTTTCGTAGCAGCCTATTGAGGTACGGTGAATAATATAGGGGTTTTTCTTCACGCCGTCGCGGTCGACATATTCCATACCGAATTTCTCTGCGAGCATCTGGTCTATCTGAATGGTGATGAGCGTATCTTCCTTGCCGTAAACGTTCTTTATCTGAATATCGAGCTTGGGCCCGTAGAACGCCGCCTCGCCAATGCCGATTTTATAGGGGATTTCAAGGTGGTCGAGTATCTTTTTCATAACTCCCTGCGCCTCATCCCACTGCTCGGGAGTGCCTATATATTTATCGCGGTCATCGGGATCCCACTGTGAGAAACGGTAGGATACATCCTCATAAAGTCCCAAGGTTTTAAGCATATAAATCGCAAGCTCCAGACAGCCGCGGAACTCCTGCTCCAATTGTTCGGGGGTGCACATTAAGTGACCCTCGGAAATTGTGAACTGGCGGACTCTTATAAGGCCGTGCATTTCGCCGCTGTCCTCGTTGCGGAAGAGGGTAGAGGTCTCGTCATAGCGCAGAGGCAGGTCGCGGTAAGAGCGCGCGCGGTTTAAATATGCCTGATACTGGAACGGGCAGGTCATCGGGCGCAGCGCAAAGCACTCCTTGGTTTCGTCGTTCGGGTCGCCCAAAACGAACATACCGTCAAGGTAGTGGTCCCAGTGCCCCGAAAGCTTGTAAAGCTCGCGCTTTGCCATATAGGGGGTTTTGGTAAGCTGCCAGCCGCGGCGCGCCTCTTCATCCTCAACAAAACGCTGCAAAATCTGAATTATTTTAGCGCCCTTTGGCAGCATTATCGGCAAGCCCTGACCTATAATATCAACGGTGGTGAAAAGCTCCAGCTCGCGCCCTAACTTATTGTGGTCGCGCTTTTTAGCCTCCTCCAGCATATTAAGGTGCGCTTCAAGCTCGCTCGCCTTCGGGAAAGCCGTGCCGTAAACGCGGCAGAGCATTTTCTTTGAGGAGTCGCCGCGCCAGTATGCACCCGTGGCGGAGGTCAGCTTAAACGCTTTAACCGCACCCGTGCTCATAAGATGCGCGCCCGCGCACAAATCGGTAAATTCACCCTGTGTGTAAAAGCTTATATCCTCGCCCTCGGGAATATCCTCTGCAAGCTCAACCTTGTAAGGCTCGTTCTTTTCCTTAAAGAACTCAACCGCCTCGTTTCTGCTTTTGTAGCTGCGCTCAAGCTTTATATCCTCTTTGACGATTTTCTTCATTTCTGCCTCGATTTTCGCAAGGTCCTCGGGCGTGAATTTGGTTTCTAAGTCAAAATCATAGTAAAAGCCGTCGTCAACAGCGGGACCGATTGCAAGCTTTGCGTGGGGGTAAAGCCTTTTTACCGCCTGCGCCATAATGTGTGACGCTGTGTGGCGGAATGTCCGTTTGCCGTATTCATCATCAAATGTTAAAATTTCAAGCTCGCAGTCTTCGTTCAGCGTATCGCGCAAATCGGCGTTTTTGCCGTTTATTTTAGCGGCGCAGGCATTTCTTGCAAGCCCTGTGCTTATTTCCTTTGCGGCTTCATAAGCGGAAATTCCGGCGGGGAATTCCTTTACGCTGCCGTCCTTTAAAGTAACCTTTATCATAACCTATACCTCCAAAAAAATAAAGCTCCGCCCCTCGGTTAAGAGGGACGGAGCAAAATTAAACAATACTCCGCGGTTCCACCCGCATTCCGTTTTTTCAAACGGCACTTTACTACCCTTAACGCAGGTAAAACGTCCGTGTTGCAACCCACGGCGCTCAAAGGCGGTGTTCGCTTTTTCCGGAATTTACGCGGCTTTCAGCCGGCGGCACGCGCTCTCTTTTAAATTCTGATTGAAAAAGCTACTGTCCTTTTCAACGCTTTAACACCTATATAATAGCGCGTTTGAAGGCGGTTGTCAAGTTCTTTTTTAGCTATTGGTTCGTGTCAGGTTTTTGTAGGAAAATTTTTTGATGAAATCTCCCGCTATCTGTGTTATACTGTTTTTCACAAGAGTATGCCTCCTTAGTGTTTTGGGCCCTTCAACCTTATTAAAACACATTTTGGCATACTCTTGTACTGTTTTTTCCTACATTTATTTTACACTAAGGGGACAAACCTGCAATATGCGCATTTTACGGCTTGAAAAGCGGCGGAATATAGTGTATAATAGATTTCAAATGTAGATTGAAAAGTGATAAATTTTAAAGGGCTGGTGCGGTATGACGAGAAAACAGGCGAGGGAAGAGGCGTTCATTCTTGTTTTTGAAAAGGAATTTAACAATAACGGTACGGACGAAATATTGGAAACGGCAAAGGAAGAAAGGGATTTAGAGCCGGATGAATATATAAGCCGAGTATTTCCCGGCGTTTATGACAATATAGAGGAGATTGACGGAATCATTTCCGAGAATTCGGTAGGCTGGAGCATTAAAAGAATTTCCAAGACCGCTCTTTGCATATTGCGCCTGGCGATTTACGAAATGAAATATTTCGATGAGATCCCCGTTTCGGTTTCAATCAATGAGGCGGTCGAGCTTTGCAAAAAATACGCCACTAATGATGATGCTTCCTTTGTAAACGGTATTCTTGCGACCGTTTCCAAATCACTTTAATATGATAACCGAAATTGCCGCAATAACCGTAAAGCAGCTTAATTTCTATGTTAAGTCACTGCTTGAGGGCGACAGTCATCTTCAAAGTGTGACCGTAACGGGCGAGCTTTCCAACTTTAAAAACCACTATGCCAGCGGTCATTGGTATTTCACCTTAAAGGACGGGGACGCCGCAGTCCGCTGCGTTATGTTCAGAGCAATGGCAAACAGCGTGCGCTTTGACCCTCATGACGGCGATACCGTGGTGCTGCGCGGCAGAGTGTCCATTTATGAAAAGGACGGGCAGTACCAGTTTTATGCCGAGCAGATGTTCCCGGTGGGTGCGGGGGCACTGGCTATGCAGTTTGAACGTATTAAGGAAAGGCTTAAGTCCGAAGGGCTTTTTGACGCATCCCGCAAAAGACCGCTGCCGAAATACCCCGAAAATATAGCGGTAATAACCTCCGACACGGGCGCCGCCGTGAGGGATATTTTAAGCATTCTTGACAGGAGGTATCCTGCGGCGCGTATCATAATGTGTCCGGTTACGGTGCAGGGTGAGAACGCCGTGCCTCAAATGCTCTCGGCACTTGACAGGCTTTACAGACTGGGCACCGCCGATGCTATTATTATAGGCAGAGGCGGAGGCTCCGCAGAGGATCTTTGGGAGTTTAACGATGAAACGCTTGCGCGTAAAATTGCTTTGTCTCCCGTGCCTGTAATATCGGCAGTAGGGCATGAAACGGATTTTACAATTTGCGATTTTGTCGCCGATATGCGCGCACCGACCCCGTCTGCCGCGGCAGAGCTTGCCGTGCCGAATTCGGACGAGCTGAAAAAACGGTTCGCAGGATTTGAATCGGCGCTTAAAAATGCCCTCAAGGCGATGTACGAGCGGGCAAACGCACGGCTTTCGGGCGCTCTTTCATCCCGCTTTTTCAAAGCGCCTGAGGCTGCGATAACAGAACGACGCGCAGAGCGAACCGACAGAGCGGCGGATAAGCTTATATCGGCATATTCGGCCTTGCTTTCCGAAAAGGGCGCGTATCTTGCGGAATTTGCCGCCAGACTGGACGCTTTGAGTCCGCTTAAGACCCTTGCACGCGGCTATGCGGTCGCCGTGAAATCCGGAAAAACGGTGCGGTCGGTAAGTGAAATTGAAATAAACGACGGTATAACGCTTAAATTTGCGGACGGAAGCGTTAAGTGCGAGGTAACCGAAAAGGAGCAGAGAGTATGAGCCGAAGCAACGACTTTGAAAAATCGATTTCGGAGCTTGAAAAAATAGTATCGCTGCTTGAAAGCGGAGATATTACGCTTGATGAATCAATAAAGCTTTTCGAGCGCGGAACGGAGCTTGCGGGAGAATGCAGAAAAACGCTTGAAACCGCAAAGCAGAAAATAATAACACTGACCGAGGCGGAGGAAGAAAATGAGCAGGAGCTATGAACGGTTTTTACCCGATATAGAAAAGAAGCTTGAGGGCTTAATTGCCGCCGAAAATTCCGCGGCTGAAGCGATGAGCTACAGCCTTTTATCGGGCGGAAAAAGAATCAGACCGATTCTTCTGCTTGAATTCTACCGCCTTTTCGGCAGACAGGACGGTAATGCCCTGAATTTTGCCGCTGCGATTGAAATGATTCACACCTATTCGCTGATACACGACGATCTGCCCTGCATGGACAACGACGATATGCGCCGCGGCAGACCCTCCCGCCATAACGCGTTCGGGG
>OGQP01001965.1_pt1 | contig 11457 bp, 8 predicted proteins | sample 1553251 | NCBI WGS metagenome assembly OGQP01 (sample SAMEA2580016, study PRJEB22360) | human gut metagenome | biome: human gut; feature: human-associated habitat; material: faeces | place: Denmark | collected 2008/2010 | reverse complement strand
GTCTGGAGGAGGCCGAGCACGCCGCCAAGTTCGCCGAGCTGCTGGGCGAGGTCATCACCGACAGCACCAAGAAGAATCTGCAGATGCGCGTGGACGCCGAGAACGGTGCTACTGCCGGTAAGTTCGAGCTGGCCAAGCTGGCCAAGCAGTACAATCTGGACGCCATCCATGACACCGTCCATGAAATGGCCCGCGACGAGGCCCGCCACGGCAAGGCCTTCGAGGGTCTGCTGAACCGCTACTTCGGCAAGTAAGCGATATTAGACCAATACAATTCGTAAAAAGCGGAGAGGGATGATCCCTCTCCGCTTTTTGGTTACCCTACCGTACTGTGTTGATGAGACATGGTACGTAGGGCGCTTTTCCTAACTCATCTAAGCAGGAAAGCAGAATAGCCCAGCGTTGCCAAGGCATAGCAGATGCTGAATCCGAGGAAACCCATAGTGCAGCCTCCTTTCACAAAGTCTAATATTAGAATACTATAGTATTTTTAATTTGTCAAGAATTATGAGACAATAGTATTGAAATAATTGATATCTGGAGGAGCCATATGCTAGGACAAAGATTACAGGAACTGCGCGGCGGCTGCGGCTGGAGTCAAGTAGAGGTTGCCAAGCGTTTGCGCGTGACCAAGCAAACTGTGTCAAACTGGGAGAATGAGAATATTCAGCCTTCCATTGATATGCTGGTACGGTTGGCTCAATTATACAATGTGTCAACAGATTATCTTCTGGGCATGGAAAGTGTGCCGAGACTGAATGTTGACGGAGTGCCTTCTGGCGTCGTGGCGCACTTGTCCTTGCTGATCGACGATTATCGGAATAAGTAAGTAAAAAGCGGAGAGGGATAATCCCTCTCCGCTCTTTGTTTTTCGGTGAAGCACAGTGCTGCCTTAGAAGCGGTGACTGCGCTTTGTTGATGTTTCTGAGAAATAATGAATGATTGTCCCATATCACCGCATCGCGCGAAAAAACCGGAAATACGGCATGTTTGCACCGATTTTTTATTACAGAATGATTGTTTACAAATTATGAATAAAGGTTTCCGGGGGACGGATCACCACGCGGGCGTTGTCCGCCACGGATTCGGTGAGGAAGGCGTTGCCGCCCACCACGGCGTTTTCGCCGATGACCGTCTCGCCGCCGAAGATGGACGCGCCGGAGTAGATGGTGGCGCCGTCGCCCACGGTGGGGTGGCGTTTGCCGCTGCTGTGAGCGCGACCGCCGCGGGGACTGAGTGCGCCCAGCGTCACGCCCTGATACAGCTTCACCGAATCGCCGATGACGGTCGTTTCGCCGACGACGATGCCCGTGCCGTGGTCGATGAAGAAGTACTTGCCGATGGTTGCGCCGGGATGAATGTCAATCCCCGTGCGGCCGTGCGCGTACTCGGTCATGATGCGCGGAATCAGCGGCACTTTGAGCAGAAACAGCTCGTGCGCCAAGCGGTTGACCGTGATGGCGAGCAGCCCCGGATAGGCAATAATGATTTCGTCCAGACTTGTCGCTGCCGGGTCGCCGTCGTAGAAGGCTTGCAGGTCGGTCGCCAGCAGTGCGCGCACGTCGGGAATCTTCTCCAGAAAGCGGACGGTCATCTCCTGCGCCTGACGGTCAATGTCGGCGGCGGCCTCCTGCGTCACACTGCTGCCGCAGCGCAGGGCAATCGCAATCTGCTTCTGCAGCAGGTACGCCGTGTCCTCAATGAGGGCGGACAGCGAGTGCGCCGCGCTGTACACATGGTAGGCGGGGTCGCGGAAATAGCCCGGAAAGACGATGCGCCGCAGCTTGCCAATCAGGGCGATAATCACGTCGCGGTCGGGCTGGTTGAACGGTTCAATGCGGTCAATGGGGCGGCCGGCGGTATAATCCGCGAGAATATTCTGCGTCAGGTCGTGGATGCTGCCTTCCAAGGTGTCTGGCGTCATCAAAATCCCTCCTTTACCTTATCTGGCATTCAAGTTTTGCACCTGCCTATTCTACACCGAAAACGTTCTCCCTGTCAATTCCCTTGCGAAAATCGTCCATTTGTGCTATAATTTCGCTGGATACAGTCGATTCCACTCGTGAACGGGCGGAATCAGGAAAGGAAGAAGATTTTTATGCGACAGCAGTTATCGGAGCTTCGCCGCGCCATGCAGGCGCACGGCATCGACCTCTATATCATCCCCACGGATGATTTCCACGCGTCGGAGTACGTCGGCGCGCACTTCCGCGGGCGGCACTATGTTTCCGGCTTCACGGGCAGCGCAGGTACGCTGGTGGTGACGGCGGACTGGGCGGGTCTGTGGACGGATGGCCGCTATTTCCTGCAGGCGGGGCAGCAGCTGGAAGGCAGCGGCATCGAACTGTGCAAGATGGGCGAGCCGGGCGTCCCGACGATTCCGGAGTACCTCGAAAAGACGCTTGAAGCCGGTCAGACGCTGGGCTTTGACGGCAGAGTCGTCACGGCGCGGCAGTACGAGGGCTATCAGCGCATTGCGGAAAAGAAGCAGGGCAAAATTGTTTCTGATGTTGATTTGCTGGATGAAATCTGGGCGGAGCGCCCGGCACTGTCGGCAGAACCCGCGTGGGAACTGCCCGTATCGCTGACGGGACGCAGCCGTCAGGAGAAGCTGCATCAGGTGCGCCGCGCAATGGAAAGCCTTGGCGCGGATACGCTTGTCCTGTCTTCGCTGATGGACGTGTGCTGGCTGATGAACCTGCGCGGCAATGATGTGGACTGCACGCCCGTCATGCTGTCCTTTGCTGCCGTGACGATGACCGATGCGGTGCTGTTCGTCAACCCCGCCATCCTCAGCACGGAGATTCAGGCGCATCTCAAGGAGGACGGCGTGACCATCCGCCCCTACGCCTGCGTCTATGAATATACGAAGAAACTGCCGGAAGATTCCACGGTGATGATGAACCTGAACGTCGTCAACAGCCTGATTCGGGCGTGTGTGCCCGCGTCGGTGCGCGTGATTGACCACGTTGATCCCACCGAGCTGCCCAAGGCGGTCAAGAATGCCACCGAGGTGGAGGGCTTCCGCAAGGCGCATGTGCAGGACGGCGTGGCGGTGACGCGCCTGATGTACTGGCTGAAGCACAATGTTGGCAAAATCCCGATGGACGAATTGAGCGTCGCGGAAAAACTGGAAGAGTTCCGCCGCGAACGCCCGGATTACATCGGCCCGTCCTTCGCGCCGATTATCGCCTACGGTGCGCACGGCGCCATCGTCCACTATTCGCCCACCAGGGAATCCAACATCCCCGTTGAGCCGCGCTCCCTGCTGCTGGCGGACACCGGCGGGCACTACCTGCAGGGCACGACCGACATCACCCGTACCTTTGCCATGGGGGAGACGACGGACGAAGAGAAGAAGTTCTTCACCCTCGTGCTGAAAGGACACCTGCATCTGGGCAACGCACACTGGAAGTACGGCTGCACGGGCGCGAATCTGGACTACCTCGCCCGCGAACCCCTCTGGCAGGAGAACATGGACTACAACCACGGCACGGGTCACGGCGTGGGCTATGTGCTGAGCGTCCACGAAGGTCCGCAGCGCATCCACTGGCGCGGCGCACCCATCCCGCTGGAACCCGGCATGGTGACGAGCGACGAACCCGGCTTCTATCTGGAGGGCAAGTTCGGTATCCGCCACGAAAACCTGACCGTCGTCTGCGAGGGCGAAACGAATGCGTATGGTCGTTTCCTGCATTTCGACTACCTGACGATGGTGCCGTTCGATCTGGACGCGGTGGATACGCGGTATTTGAATGAGGATGATAAGAAGCTGCTGAATGCCTATCATGCCAAGGTGCGGGAGACGATTCTGCCGTATCTGGCGGGGGACGAGGCGGAATGGCTGCTGCACGCGACGCGGGCAATCTAATACTATTTCCAGATTCACCTGCGCCATCTGCTTGCGCCTTTTCCATTCTGGCGTCCGCTCATTCCACTTAGCGTAGCGCTGCTACGCTGCGTTTCATTCACGTTAGCCAGAATGAAAAATTCGCGGCGCATCTTGGCGCATTCTTATCTGGAAATAGTATAAGGCAGTTCTGCCTGAAACTTTCTTGTGAATCCGACAATGATCAGGAGGATTTGTCATGCTGTTTACCAATACAGATTGCCTTTGTTTCGCCAAGGATCCGGCTGTTGTCCGCTATCGCAGCCGTTACTGGCTCTATTATTCCCTGAGGCATGAGGATGGAAGGTTCGGCATCGGCATTGCGGAATCTGCCGATATGGAGCATTGGACACCCTGCGGCGAAATAGAGCAGGATGCGCTGTGCGAGACGAACGGCATTGCCGCACCAGGAGCCATTGTGCTGAATGACAAAATTCATTTGTTCTATCAGACCTATGGCAATTGGGAGAAGGATGCAATCTGCCATGCGTGGTCGCAGGATGGAATTCACTTCATGAAGAATCCAGAGAACCCTGTGTTTCATCCGGCGGCAACCTGGTGCTGTGGGCGCGCTATTGATGCCGATGTGTGCGTGTTCGGCGGAAAAATACACCTGTATTTTGCAACACGCGACCATGCCATGCGCATCCAGAAAATTGGCGGCGCATGGGCAAAAATCGATTCTGACTTTGGGCGGAATGCGTGGCATCCGCTGGCAGAACAGAGTCTGCTTATGCCAGAACTTGCATGGGAGGGCGATTGCGTCGAAGCACCCGCAACGGTCGTAGAGGACGGGAAAATATACCTGTTCTACGGCGGCTCCTATAATTGCACGCCACAGCAAATCGGCTGTGCAGTATCCGAGGATGGCATCTTCTTCCGCCGCGTATCGAATGAGCCGCTAATCCCATGCGGCGCGCCGGGCACATGGAACAGCAGTGAATCCGGACATCCTTATGCTTTCCGTGATGATGATGGACGCGTATTTCTCTTCTATCAAGGCAGCTCCGACAATGGAAAAACATGGTATATTTCCAGAAAAGAAGTTCAGCTTGGCAGTAGCGTGAGAATCCTAACCAGTGAAGTAGATGCAAGGGAATCAAAATGATCCCGTGGTGACCGTGCAAGATTCGACGAAAATAAACAACACGACGAGAAGAGAGGAACATCGCCATGCAGAAGCTCCATCTGGGTGCAGCCCAGTGCGCCCTTGACCTCGGCGACGGCAGCGAACGCGCGGAGTACGTCAATCAGGACTACATCCTGCATAAGCTCGGACGTCCGCACCGCGCCATAGGCATCATGTATACCTACTACCCGCACGATAAGCAGTGGCCGCAGCGCATTTCCAAGGCATGCAAGGACATGAACATCACCTTCCAGTGGGACTATCCTTATGATGATTATTTCCCCTTCAATGCCGACGGTCAGCCGTGGGAACAGATGCGGGATATTCGCCGCCACGGGCAGGATGTCGCCCTCACGCTGACGCTCGACTGCTCCCTCTCTGACGACGAACTCCGCGAAGTCGCCCGGATGCTTCGCCCCTATGGGCGCATGACCATCCGCATCAACCATGAGTGCAGCGGAACGTGGTTCACGCATAATAAGCGCTTCACCTATGAGCAGGTCGGCAAGTTCTTCGCGCATTTCTCCGATATCATCCATCAGGAAGCCCCGAACGTCCGCACGGTGTTCTGCGCGGGCTTCGCGCAGCCTGACGGCAAGCTGGAGAAGGAGGACGAGTTTGCGGTGGCGTACCGCGCGGCGGACGTCTGGTCGGCGGACTGCTACCTCGCGCTCCATTACGGCTGGCCGTATGACGTGGCGGAAGTCGGCGGCGGGCAGTATAAGGCGGATTCGGTCGGCATGTACTACGACATGTTCCGCCGCACCTACGAGCGCGCATCGTCGCAGTTCGGCGCAAAGCCGCTGGTGACGGCGGAATTCAACACCGACGGCGACGTGACCGGGGCAAGACACCAAGGCGAGAGCGTCATCCGCTTTGCCGAAACTTTCCGCGACCATAAAGCCGACTGGTTCAAGGCTATCAGCCTCTATCAGTTCCGCGACCGCGGGCGTCTGGGGCTGGAAATTGAAGACCCGAACAACCCGGCAGTCGGCATTGAACAGCCGATGCTGGCGCAGTACCGCGAGCTGCTCAAAGACCCGTACTTCCAGCCGAGCATGACGGAGATGGGGGAAGCAACCTTCCCGGCGGAACTGCGCTGGGGTGGCGCGGAGGATGCCGACGGGTTGGCGATTCCGCTGCACTTCGAGGGCAATCCGGAATTCTGCGAGATGACCGTGGAGCAGGAAATCGGGCTGATGGTGGAATTGCACGGCAAGTGGTTCTACAAAGCGCCGCACGTCAAGACGATTGACCTGATGAGCGCGTTCTTTGACGCCCCGCTGGATACTCCCGCGGATTTGACGCTGAAACTCTTCGCGCCGCCCGCGGATGGCGTGAATGTCGAGGATGGTCACGCGGATTGGATGACAAACTACTATGCAACCTTGCAGGAAGCGCCGAAGATGCGCATCCGCTATGAAGTGCCGGGTGTGGTTGGCTAATCAGGGCTCTTTGCAGCATGGGAAATAAACGCCCATGCTGTTTTTGTGCGCAAATTTTCCAATTCGTGAAAACATGCCGTGATAAACAACCGCTCACGTCCAGAAGCATGGGCGAAAACGGAAAAAATGCGACCAGATGGTGATGAAAATAACATATTAGGACTTTACAAGACAAGCTGAATGTGGTATGATAAAAACAATCAGAGATGCAGAACAGCATCTCGAAAGAGGAGGCGTTCCTATAATGAAGAAACTCGTATCTATGCTGCTGGCACTGGCCATGGTGCTGACGCTGGCGGGCGGCGCAATGGCGGAAACGAAGGATTATTCTGGCTATACCATCCGCATCTACTCCAACTCCAACTCCACCGAGCGCGTGAACTGGCTGCTCAATGCCGCCAAGGAAGCGGGCTTCAGCATCTCCATCGACGATAACTCCGTCATCTCCGGCGACAACGCCGCTATCCAGAAGGCAAACGAAAGCAAGGACGGCGACATCATCTTTGGTTTGAACGAAACCCGCTGGTCTCAGCTGGTCAACGGCACCTATGAGAACCTGAAGGTGATGGACTGGACGCCGTCTTGGGCGGACGAAGTCGGCAAGTACGTTTACCCCGGCAAGGCGTATGGCCTGGTCGTGCAGAACGTGCTGATGCTCTACCGCAATGACGACAAGGGCACGAATGGCAAAGCGCTCCACTTCCAGCATTGGTCTGATATTGTAGACTGCGGCTATCATTGGTATCGTCAGGGTAAGGTCGGCGGCACGACCAACAGCAACATCAACAGCGCCATGCTGTACGCCTTCACTGATCCGACCAGCCCCGCCGGCGGCATTTCCGTGGATGGCTGGAAGATGCTGTGGAAGTACTGCGCGAACGGCTCCTACACCGGCGACAGCTACGGCTTTGACCCGCTGAACCGCGGCGACGTGCAGGTGTCCACGTTCTACTCTTCCTCCCTGTATGGCAAGATTGACTCCGCGGCGGACAGCTCTTCTGCCCCGCTGACCGGCACGACCACCCCCGAAAACTGGGGCGTTGTGGACATTGACGACGGCACCTACTACATCGCGGAATACATCGGCATCCTTGACCGTGCTGACCGTACGCCCGAACAGACGGAAGCTGTCAAGGCGTTCGCGGAATGGTTCGGCTCTGCGGAAACGCAGACGGAATGGTCTGACGAATTCGACTCCTTCCCCTGCAACGAAGTGGCTGTGAAGAACGTATACGGCGACGAAATCCCCGCCATTTATCAGCTGAAGAACTGCGCGCTGGAGAAGGTGGAAGGCACTGACATGACCTATGCGGAATATGTCGCGGCGCACAGCAAGGAATGGACGAACATCATGACCAACCTCGGCTTCTACTGGGCTGACGCAAGTCAGGCGCCCGCGGAACCCGATTGGGACAATGTCAACTGGGCTGTGATGACGCAGGCGGCGCAGTAATTCCCCAAAATTCTCATCCGGCAAAGAAACGGATTTGAACCCCGGATGGCGAGTCCTACGCGGGCTCGCCATCTTTTTATAGCATGATTTGCCTGTGCAAAATTCTGCGAATCATAAAGTAAGGAGCTGTCGCCCATGATTGAACTCAAGGACATTGTGGTCAAATTCGGCGATTTTGAGGCGCTGCACAATATCAACGTGAACGTGCAGGAAGGGGAGTTCTTCACCTTCCTCGGCCCGTCTGGCTGCGGCAAAACGACCACCCTGCGCACCATCACCGGCTTTATTGAGCCTGTCTCCGGCACGGTGTCGGTGAATAATCAGGACATTACCCATGTGCCGATTGAAAAGCGCAACATCGGCATTGTATTCCAGAGCTACGCGCTGTTCCCGACGATGACGGTGTATGACAACATCGCGTTCGGCTTGAAGCTGAAGAAGCTGAAAAAGCCGGAAATCGACCAGAAGGTGAGGGAAATTGCGCGCAAGGTCGATTTGTCCGACGAGCAGCTCAAAAAGGCAGTCAGCCAGCTTTCCGGCGGTCAGCAGCAGCGCGTCGCCATCGCCCGCGCCCTCGTCACCGGACCAAGCATCATCTGTATGGACGAGCCGCTGTCCAATCTGGACGCGAAACTGCGCGTTCAGCTGCGCAATGAGCTGAAAAAGATGCAGCGCGAGTTCGGCATCACAACCATCTACGTTACCCACGATCAGGAGGAAGCGCTGACCCTGTCCGATCGCATCGCCGTGTTCAACAAGGGCTATATCGAGCAGATCGGCACACCGAACGAGATCTACAACCACTCCAAGACCGAGTTTGTCTGCAACTTCATCGGCGACATCAACCGCGTCGAAGCGCCGATTGCCGCGAAGATGAAGCTGGCGGCAGGGCAGAATCACTTCATCCGGCTGGAACGCCTGCACGTCAACAAGCCCAAGCGCGACGATGAAATCCTCATCGACGGCGTGATTGAGAACATCGAGTACTACGGTCTGTACATCAAGTATTACATCGATGTGGGCAGCCAGATTTTGAAGGCAATCGAAAAGAACGACGGCATCAACATCTACGCGCCGGGTGAAAAAGTGACCGTAGCCATGAAGCCTACGGACGTCATGTCCTACGACGCGCAATGACAGGAGGAAGCAATATGACGCAAAAATCCTCCAAACTGACGCTGGGGATGCTTGGCAAAGTGTTCGGTGTGGCGTTCTTCGTCTACCTGTTTTTCGGCTTCATGCTCCTGCCGTGCCTGAACACCATCACGCAGATTTTCACGACGACGGACAGCACGGGCAACATCGACCCGCTGGCGGTCATCCGCTTCTTCTTCGCGGGCAACATGCCAAGCTATGTCCTGAACTCGCTGAAACTGGCGGTTTGCCTTGTCATCACGGTGAATATCGTTGGCATCAGCATTGTGCTGCTGACGGAATATTTCGACATCAAGGGCGCGAAAATCCTCCGCCTCGGCTATATGACGACGCTGATTTACTCCGGCGTTGCGCTGGTGACAGGGTATCTCTTCCTCTATGACAGCGACGGCATTATGACGACGTGGCTCTCCGGGATTTTCCCCAACATGGACAAGAACTGGTTCTCCGGCTTCAACGCCGTTCTGTTCACGATGACGTTCGCCTGCACAAGCAACCACGCGCTGTTCCTGCGCAACGCCATCCGCGCGATTGACTACAACACGGTGGAAGCGGCGCGCAACCTCGGCGCGAAGCCATTCAAGGTGCTGCTGAAGGTCGTTTTCCCGACGCTGATTCCGACGCTCTTCTCCCTCACGGTCATGACGTTTATCACGGGTTTGTGCGCCATGAGCGCGCCGACGCTGCTGGGCTACGACTCCATCAACCCGGAAATCGTGCGTCTGGCGGGTTCATCGTCGGCGGACGAAGCGTTCCCGCAGGCGCGCGCGGCGCTGCTGTCCATCATTCTGGCGATGTTCACCATCATCCTGCTGACTGTCCTGTCCTCCTACGAGCGCAAAGGGCATTACCTCTCCGTCAGCAAAACGAAGGCAAAGCTGGTCAAGCAGAAGATTACCAACCCGATCGCGAATGTGCTGGCGCATATCTACGCCTACGTCCTGTTCATCATCTACATGACGCCGGTGGTGATGATTATTCTCTTTGCGTTCCAGAACTACCCGGCAATTCGCTCCAAGACGCTCTCGATGGATCAATTCACGCTGATTAACTTCTTCGGTCAGCAGGACTATGAGTTCCTGACCAACCGCGGCAAGCTGAAAACGCGAACGGGCGCAATTTCTGGTCTGTTCGCCAACGCGGATACCGTCGGCGGCATCCGGCTGAGCTTCGTCCTCTCCGCGATTGCGGCGGCGCTGGCGTGCGTTATCGTCGTCGTTGCGGTCAACTACATCTTCAAGAACAAGGGCAAGAAGCGCAGCACGGTGCTGGAATACAGCTTGCTCTTCCCGTGGCTGCTGCCAACCATCCTGATTTGCTACTCCTACCGCACTTACTTTAACGCTGAGAGCGTGTGGTATGTTTTCAACAACAACTTGTACATGCGCGAGAACGTGCGATTCCTGATTGTGATGGCGTACACGGTGGTGAAGCTGCCGTTTGCCCTGCGCATGATCAAGGCGGCGTTCTACGCTATTGACGAGGAATTGGAGGATGCGGCGCGCAACCTTGGCGCGAGCAGTCTGGTGACATTCCTACGGGTGAAGCTGCCGATTGTCCTGCCGAGTGTGCTGGCGGTGTTCGCGCTGAACTTCAATGCGCTGTTCACGGAATACGACATGTCGGCGACGTTCCAATCCAGCTACGGCAAAACGTATGCCATGATTATCCAGAACATGTGCGCCGAGGAAGGGCGCGACGGCTACAATGTCAACGCATCGGGCCGCCGCTGCGCATCGACGGTGTTCATCATGGTCATTTCCGGCTTGATTCTGTATCTGGTGTACGGCGTGGGTGCGCGTGATTTGGGTGAGCGCATTGAGCGCCGCGAAAAACGCCGGAAGCGGATCGAAGCTTTCAAGGCAAAATTCACCGGGAAGAAAAAAGCTGCGGAAAAAGCCGCTGCATAAGGAAAACGGCATGACCTTCCGAAAAAAAGGAGGGTCATGCCGCTGTTTCTTCCGGGAAGGTTACCTGCGCCTGCTGCGTCAGAGTGTCTCTTGATTTTTGAGGAAAACCCAAAGGACGGTGCAAACATGCATTACACGCAAACGATATCCTCTCCCTTGGGGAACATCCTGCTTTCTGCGGATGAGGTGGGGCTGACCGGGCTGTGGTTCGATGGCGGACGATATTACGCGGAAACGCTGCCCGAAGAACACGTTGAACGCGAAACGCCCATTTTGATGGACACGAAGCGCTGGCTGGACGTCTATTTCACCGGACGTGAACCCGACTTCACGCCGCCGCTGCACCCGGCAGGGTCTCCTTTCCGGCAGACGGTCTGGCAGCTGCTGCTCGAAATCCCATACGGGCAGACGACGACATACGGCGCGCTGGCGAAGCGGCTGGGCGGGGGGCGCATGTCGGCACAGGCGGTCGGCGG
>OGQP01001958.1_pt1 | contig 11485 bp, 6 predicted proteins | sample 1553251 | NCBI WGS metagenome assembly OGQP01 (sample SAMEA2580016, study PRJEB22360) | human gut metagenome | biome: human gut; feature: human-associated habitat; material: faeces | place: Denmark | collected 2008/2010 | reverse complement strand
ACAGCTTTTTGTGGAAGCGTCTGTTAGGGGCCGGCGACTCTGTCGGCCCGATAAATGTTGCGAATTCGCCGCAAATTCACGAAAAACACTGTATTCTGCGGGTGGACAGAGTCGTCCGCCCCTACGCAGTGCAGTCACGAATTCGCATTGGGCTTCCGCTTTTCGCAGCTGTCTGCCGCTCGGCCTCTCAGGCACTCAGCGGCAGATGCGGTCCAGACGGGAGAGGTCTTCTTCGAGGTAGCTGGAGGCCGGGAGGGAGAAATCGAAGGTCATGCAGTCGCCCTTGTCGGGCAGGCGGGGCTGCGTCAGGGCTTCGCCGAGGCGGCGGATGGTCAGGGCGGCAGAAAATACGCGCTGGTGCTCACGTTCAAGCGCGCGGAGGATCTGCATGGCGTTTTCCAACGCCGTTTTTGAAAGGCCCCGGATGCTCCCTTCCGTTACGTCGAAGAAATAGCCGGGATAGACATACGGCAGGATCATATTGACAGACGGGAGCATGCGCTCCTTCTGCCTGCGGCCCGCGACGCTGTCGCCGCCGATAAAGGGATAGAGCAGGCTCTCCGTGACCCAATAATGAAGGTTCGGGATAAAGTATTCGCACTCAGCCCGTCTGCCCTGCACGCGCATCAGATCGCGGCCATAGCCGGACATGACGGCGACGACAATGCGGTCAACGGCAAGCTGCTCCTGCCGGAAGACGCGGTCGAGCTTTTCGATGCGGTAGCCCTTGTGCAGCAGATCGTCGACCAGAATAATGGGCCGGTGGAACGAGCGCAGCGTGCGGACCTGTCCCGGCAGCGGAGAATAATCCGGGTATTCCTCGATCGTGAAGCTGCGCACATCGGGCGCGTAGCATTTTTCGACGTGGAGCGTCTTCGTGACCGTATTGGGCACGATGGCGTCCGCAAAAATTTTCCCGTAGGGCACGCACATATACGGTCCGAGCTGCCAGACGCCCTCGGGCACGTCCTGCACGCCGTTCATGCGCTCAATGCGTTGGGCAATGGCCTGATTGAGCATTTCCGTGTCGAAGCACAGAAGGAGCTTGCCAGGGAACATGGCGCTGAGCGCCATGCGCAGGCGGGGCCGGGTCTGCAAAACGGCCTCGCGCACAGCGGGTGCGTCGCGGTGCGGGGGCTTGATGCAGAGCATGGCGTCCTGCAGGAGCATGACGGGGTTGCGCATATCGACATAATAGATGCCGTCTGCGGCCTGTGTAAAGCCGAGCTGGCGCAGGGCACTCTGCAGCTCCGTCTGGTCTTCCCCACAGCGGCAGAGCGCATAGGTGTGCCCCTGCTCAAGACTTCTGGCAAGCAGCTCGTTGAGGAGCATCCGCAGCGCGTCCTCCCCCTCGGCCTGCGCCGCGTCAACGAACAGGATCTGGCCGGAGGCGTGCTGGCGCACATAGCTGCACGCGTCCAGAGAGCCGAGCGCGTCATACAGATCGTCCAGCAAAATCGTATGTCCCGCCGCCCAGCCGAGCAGACGCGCAGGTCTTGCCAGCAGAAGCGCCGCGCGGGGCGCTTTTTTGCCCCGCATACAGGCCCGGACGGCCTGCGGGAGCGTTTGCTCGTCCTGCGTGACATTTCGGAAATAGAGCGCTTCGCGCCGCAGCACGTCCTTCTGCTCCGGGGAACGGACGTACAGGCCGCATTCATAAATATACGTCTGCACGACCGGTGCGACGAGCATGGAAATATCAAGCAGAAGACGGAGGATTTGGTAGGCCCCTACGAGCTGCACGATTTCTTCCTCTATCACTTCCTGCGCTTCGGTGCCTCCCCCGCGAAGATCTACTTCTTGGCGAAGCGGGCATTCGGGGAAACCTACGACGATGCCACCCTCAAGAAATGGCTCCATACCTTCTTCCGCCGCTTCTTCCAGCAACAGTTCAAGCGCAGTTGCCTGCCCGACGGCCCGAAAGTAGGCTCCATCAGCCTCTCCCCGCGTGGAGACTGGCGAATGCCGAGCGACGCGATGGCTACGCTTTGGCTGGATGAGATCGCAGGGCTTTAACATTCGTTCACGGGTATGGTCATAGACGAGGCTCTCTCATGGGTGTCGAAGCCTCGGCTATGACCCGTGAGAGAGCCTCAGTTATGATCGGTGAGAAAGCCTCGGCTATGATCCTGCCTAATCGAACTGCGTGATCACCCTCCGGATCCGGGTGAAGCTATCGCCGTCCTTCTCCAGTTTATAGATGTGCTTATAGGACAGGGCATCCTGCTCGGTCGGTGAGCCATTGATCAAGAGAATATCCCGGTCGTTGGCAAATTTCAAGATCCCCGCCACGTTATTCGGGTGCAGCTTCCCGATCTCATCCATCATGCAATGGAGCCTGAAATCGGAGAATACCGTGGAGGCGTTCCGCTTGAACACGTTCAGCAACATGATATTCACCATGGATTTGACCAGAATATCCGTACCCTCGGAGCCTACGTTCGTAAGGCGCTCCACGAAGCCCGTATCATTCCGGTTCTCGATCACCCGGAATTTAAGGTCGAAGAAGTCCGCCAAGCGGATCAAGTTGCCGGAATAAGCGTCCATCGACTTGATCAACTCACGTAGCAACGTCGTCGCCTTCTCCCGGGTAGCCGTATCGTCGGCTGAGGAAGCGAAGAGGTTCTGCCCCAAATCCCAGCTATATTCCTCATTGAATCGCTTGATCTCCTTCAACAGATTGACGATCTTGTTCTGGCTCGGATCGATACGCATCTCGATACACTGGATAATCCCCACGAAGTTCTTCTCCTTGAAATCGGCGTTGATCTGATCCACCACGCCACGGATATTACCTTCCTGAGAGACCATGCTTTTCGTGTCCGCCGTAATCTGCCGGAAGATATCGGAGTTGCGGGTATTGATACGTGATTGGTATTCCGAGACCTTATCCTCGTCGATAAACTCCTTCAAGTCGCAAGCGAAATCCATATACTCTTTATCATCCGAGAAGCTCGTCTTGAAGGCGAACACATTATCCTCGGAGAAATTGCCGGTGTAGGCGGTTATCTCCTTGCGCAGCTCGGAAAGTTTCTGGGATTGCTCGCTGACGCGGATCGTGATCTCCCGTACCAAGGAACGGCAATCGCCATCCGTATCGGTACGGTTCATGGAAGAGAAGATGGATTCCCTAGAGGTAAACCAGTCCAACAGGGTAGAGCGGTGATATTCCTCCCGGTTCTCCAACGCTTTCCGGTTGGCCTCCTTCAGCTCCTTCAACTCGGCATCTACCTTGAAGATACTCCGGTTCACGTCCGCCAGACGTTTTTTCAATTCCTCCCGTTCCCCGTGGATGATCTGCTGCAAGCGCAGGCTCTCCGCCGTCCAGTCGGGTACCTTATCCAGCATCTCTCGTTTATCTTTCAGATACTCGATAATCAATGCCTTGGTCTCGTTGATATATTTAATCTCCCCACCGATATACGCCAAGCGGGAATGGATCTCCTCCAAACGTTTCGGATCGCCACCGCTAGCGGTCAAGCTATCCAATTGCTCCCTGTCATATCCGGATTTGCGCTCTTCCAACTCCGCTTTCTTGCGTACGATCTCCTCCGAGATAGCTTCCCTCCGGGCGGAGAGTTCCTTATCCAAAGCAGCCAACTCATCTTTCTCTTGCTCATCCAAGGAAGCGAGTTCCCGGTCCATCTTGCCTTGAAGCGTGGCGATCTCCTGCTGGATCGAGGAAAGGACGGCCTCGGCAGCGTTCAACTCCTCCTCCAAGCGCCGGATCTCCTCCTGCCTCAGACGGGTCGCCTGATCCCGCAAGGCCGACAGACGAGACTCGTCCTCTTTCTTGCGGACCGCCAGTTGCTCCAACTCATATTCCGCATGATAGATATCCTCCTTGATGGGCTTCACGGAGGATTGATATTGCTTGCGAAGATTCTCTTTAGCCGCCTCCAAATCCTGCCGCGCCGTAGCGATGAACCGCTGGATTCCGGCACGTTTTTCCTCGGCCTCCTTCTTCTCCGTCAAGTAATCCTCCTTGGTCTTGACATTCCGGTGAATCCCGGAGGTGAAGCGGATTCCATAAAAGGTATCTCCCTCGCCTACCTCCGCCGTAAACTCTTTCCCGTAAAGCAGACGCTCGTCACACACTTGCCCGATCGTCTGCTCCCAGCCGGGCTTATGCTCGGACAGCCAGTTGAAGAAGCTATCTTTCTGGTTATCCAAGAACTCCGTCAGTTCCGTTAGCTTAGCGCTCAGGGCCTCGATCTTCACCTCGTTGGATTCCGCTAGCTTTTGATAATCCTCATCCAGATGCTTCCCGGCGGTCTCGAACTCTTTCGTCTGGTAGTTCAACTCGTACTTCAGCTCACGGATCTTCAGCTCCAAGTCCTTCCGGTTCGCATCGTAATTGCCGAGACGCCCCTTGACCGCCTCCAATTCCTCCGAGGTTCCCGACTGCCCCCGGGCAGTCTTGATACGCATCTTCAAGGCGGCGACCTCCGTCGTACGTTTCTCCCGATCCACCAACAAACGCTCTTTCTCCTCCGAGGCGGCATGGCGCGATTCCTCCCGTAGCCGTCGATAATACTCCCGGCGAGCCTCCCGACGAGCATTGATCTCGGTCTCTGCCGCCAGTAATTGTTTCTGTTTCTCGTTCTCGAAGCCGGCCAACTCGTTCTTCAGATTAGCGATCAAATTGGCGTGCAAGACCGAGGCTTCTTTATTCTTGGAAGAAAGCAAATCTTTCTCCACGACTAAGGATTCCTGTTCCTGCTGTAAGATCTCCAATTTGTTACAACGATCCATCGCCGTCTGGATATCTTTCCCGGCATAGAAAACCCGTTTCGCTTCCGCCTCTGACAAGGAGTTTTTCAGCACGGCCAACTCGCCTTCCATCGTGGCTGTCCGGTTCTTCGATTCAGCGTCTAGCTTATCCCTTTGCTTATAGAAATCCGATTTGACCGCCTCCTGCTCGTGTATCTTCCGGGACAACTCCGGCAAGATACGCTCCGTTTCCAGATAAGCCCCGCGTAATTGGCGACACAGATCGTTGATCCGTAAATCCCGCTTACGGATATCGTCCGACAAGGTGGAGATCCCGGCGGCCTTCCGCGCCATGCCCGGCTCACGGAAAACACCGATATCATTCAGTTGCGCCTCAAAACCGGATAGATGGCTCCGGTAACGGCTCAAATCGATCACGCTATCCGCCTCGTTCAAGGAGGTGATGATCGTCTGCTTGATATAATCCGCCTCCAAGCGTGAGTTCAGCAAGACGTTCTGGATCGTACGGATGATATTCAACGATCTACGTGAGGGTTGTTTTTCTGAGGGGAGCCGCTCTCCATCAAGGAATAACAGGAGTAATCCCGTTTATTATCCGAGTTTCCGTAGAGGATATTCCGGTATTCCTCATACGTGGAGATCGCCCCGCTATATTTGATACCGTTCTTATCGAGCACCGAGCGGATACGATCCGACGGATAAGGCGCTCCCTCCTCGTCGATAAAAAGATCCGGCCGGTACGGAGAGGCGATAAAACGGTAGCAGATACGGTTCATCGTCTTATAACTAAGTACCGTAAACCAACCATCCTCCCTCGCTACCTCGTAGATGATCGAGGAATCGGCATAAGGGAAATAATAATCCTGATACGACTTCTTCTCGACCGGGATTCCGAGCCGCTGCGTATCGGCGTTGTAAAAGAAAAGGATCGCACGGAGGATCGTACTCTTCCCCACTCCCTGCGTTCCGATTAAATGTATATTTCCATCCAGCTGTACTTCCGAGTAACGGATAGCGGCGCTGTTTATAAATACTATTTTATTGAGATATCTCATCTTCGTTCTTTATGTTAATACTATGGATCATCTTCGTGAGGTAGTCCCACGAGGAGAGCACTTTCCACGTCCCGTTCATATCGCTTACGCACTCGATAAAGCCCTCTTTCGTCATCCTGTCCAAGATGGTATCGAGGATATCCTTGCGTTTCTCCTTGCCTCCGGTATGTTTTTTCAACCCGTCCAGCTTCATCTCTAGATCCATGTCGATACGGGAACGTACCAATATCTCCGCCGGCGAGAAGGTGAAACCGGGCCCGAAGGCCGTATCATACGTACAGAAGAAGTCCATGATATCGATCCAAGCGAAGAAACGCTGAAGCTTTTGTTCCAAGGTAGCCCGGGGCTCCTTGCGGGAGAAGTAGAAGTAATTATTCCCCTGCTCCAACACGAAATTGATATGCGAGAAATAATCACGTAAACGCTCAAAATTATCTTCTACGACCGAGAAGAGTGTCCTCAACTCCTTTACACTTGTATTCGAGCACAGAAAATTACCTTTCGACAGGTAATCATAGATCTGTGCGGTCTGTACCGGTAAATTATCTATCATCCTTATTATTGTTGTTTTATTTTATCCAGTTGTAGAGACGGGGCGTGCCCCGTCTCATCACAGGGGACACGCCCCGTCTCTACAACTAGGTTCTTTGAATAATGGCATATTCTATATGCTCCGTATGCCCAAAACGGTCTGTTATCTCCAACTCATTTTCATAGAGGGAGAGTAAACGGCAAAATAACGTAACCTTCGCCTCGAAATCCATCTCCCGGTTATACTCGTAGCCCATCACGAAAGAGAACAAATCCCCTCCGGTCCGGCTAAAAACATCCATCATCTTCCGGGTATTGATAGCGGCCTCCCCCACTTCTTGATTCTCCATCTGCTCGGCGGAGATCACGCCTAGCTCCTGCCGGTGGATCACCTTGTCCGGCCGTATGCCGTCGGCCACCTTCAAGATGACATCCAGCGCCTCGTCCGTTTGCAAATAAGGAATGGAAATCTTGAATAAGGTAGGCTGCACGCCCTCCAATACCACGGAACGCTCCGCATCTACCACCTCCCGTACATTCGTGTTCTCCTGTAACTCAAACTGCTCCCGCAGATATTTGATACGACGCAGCTTACGGGTAAAACCCACCTGCGTACGGATCTGGTTCAAGTAATCAATGATATCCTGTTGGGAATGGATCAAGCTATGGCCAGCGCTCAATAACTCCGTCTTCAACTCACGGGCGATCGTCAACAGCTCCTCGTCCGGGACTTGGGCGAAAAAGGGAGTCCGTTCCCGATCCAGCAGCTTCTCCACTTCCACGATCAGGCGGTTGATCTCGATTCGTTTAGCGTCCAGATTCTCCAGTTTGGCGATCTTCACCTTATAGCTCGGCTCGTTCTTGAACGTATTATCGATCACCCGTTGCAAGGACACCACGTTACGTACCAAGATCTTCCCGATCTTCCGCAAATGCGCCTTGACCGATCGCAGATAACCCAGCTTACGCAAATCGTTATCCTCCTTGCCATAATAATCGATCAATTGATACACCAACTGGATATTCTCATCGATCACCGAGGTAGAAATCTCCTCATTCGCCTCCAGAAGCAGCTCATAGAAAGAGAGATAATGCTCATCCATCTCGATATAAGGGCCGTTCCTGCGGATCACCTCACGCTCGATCAGGATATTCAATTTATTCTCATCGATAATATCCAACGCATAATCATAGCGAAACGGTAATGATTTTCTTTTCTCAAATAAGACCTCCAATAGGTCCTTTCCCAGATTTAGCGTGTTCGTTATATGGGGTATTGAATTATATATGTACATCCTAAACAATTAAGGACACAAAGGTAATAAAAATACAAGTAACCCTTTTTTCTCCGTGATGAAAAAGGATTTCCATCGTAGTGAAAAAGCTTTTTCATCACGGTGGAAAAAGTTTTTCACCCCGATGGAAAAAGAGGAAAATCACGAAGAGTTATCAATCCGCCGGATACACAATTCCCAACTGCCGGCGTACTTCATCGATAATCTCCAATGTAATCAAAGAATTATCAAGGCTATTGATTTCTGACTCCCGCTTGCCAGACAAGACGAGGTTGATAAATTCCGCTACCTCATAATAGTACTCATCCTTATCGGCGACCACGCTTAGGTCTTCCGGAACCGGTTCCGGGCCTTTTCCCATCGCCGGAGCTAAACGGGGAGAATACGTCACTTTACGGATGATATTGATCCGGTCCAAGGTCAAGTTCCCCTCCTCCCCTTGTATCTCGGTAGGCAAGGCGGAGTTGGCGATCTTAGAATAAAGCACCGTGGCGTTCATCCCCTCATACAAGAAATTCACGGCCCCTTGCCCGTCCGCTCCTGAGGACAGGACTATGCCCGAGGCGTCTATCTTCTTTGGGCGACCAAACAAGACAACCATCGGATAGACCGTATAAATACCGATATCCATCATGGCCCCATTAGACAACTCCGGCTTGAAAGCGTTCAACACGATTCCTTCCTTGAACTTATCATAACGGGAGGAATACTGGCAATAGCAGGCGAAATAACGACGAACCGTACCTACACGCCCAAGATTCTCTCGCACGGCAAGAAAGTTCGGCGTAAGCGTAGGCTTCATCGCCTCCATCAACGTGACATTATATGTACGGGAAGCCTCGATCATCGCACGTACTTCTTTCGCGTTGGAAGCGAAGGGTTTCTCGCAAAGAACATGCTTGCCATAGCTCATGCAAAGAATACTCTGGGAGGCATGAAGGAAGTTCGGGGAGGCAATATACACAGCGTCGATCAACGGGCTTTTCGCCATCTCCTCCAAGGAGGTAAACGTATACGGTATATTATGTTTCGAGGCGAAAGCATCCGCCGTCTCCTGAGTTCTCGAATATACAGCTACCAGTTCAAAACGCTCATCCTGCCGGGCTCCGGCAATTACCCAATCACTTATGAAATTGGTTCCGACTACACCAAAACGTACTTTATCCATATTCTATCGTATTATGTTCTTTATTTACAAATGTACGATTTCTGTTTAACATAAATACTCCGTGGAAATGTTATTGTATCTATAAAAAGGATAAGTCACAGGAACTTTTTCGCGACGACGCTGTTTAATCTATACAATTTAAAACCGTTTTAAAACTAAATCAAGTATGAAAAGAATTGTATCTTTTATCGTCGTTCTCGCTGTCGCTATGTGCGGAATGACACAAGTAATGGCTCAAAAATCGATAACAAAGGAAGCCAAAAAAGTAGAGAGAGAAATCAAGAAACAAGAGCGTCTGGCACAAGATGCCGTAGAAGGCCAAGAAGAGTTTAACGCCGCTGTACAAGCTATCAACAACCAATCATTCGTATTGGAGGCTAACAACATACAACCGATGAACGGACAGGTATTCTACGTAAATTCAAATACGAACTTCGTATCTTTGAATGACGGACAGGCTATGGTCCAGATCGCATCCAACTCTCCGTATCCCGGTCCTAACGGATTAGGTGGTATCACCGTACAAGGTAGCGCCTCCAATATCCAGACCAAGCAGGATGACAAGGGCAATGTTTATCTGAACATGAACGTACAGGGTGTGTTTATCTCCGCTACCGTTAGCTTGATGCTTACCAACGGAACAAACAACGCAACCGTTACCGTAGACCCGAACTTCTCCGGTAGAAACTTGAGAATGACCGGTACCCTACTTCCGTACTCACAATCGAACATTTTCCAGGGAACAACATATTAATCATGTCCAACTTTTCTATAATAAGGAAGGCGGTGCTCCGTGAGGAACATCGCCTTCGAACTATTTATAGATAGCCTTATCTCTTATTTACGGAAAGGAGCCTTTACCACTTGAGCCTTCAAGTTCTTATTACGCACCTTGATAAAGATATCCGTACCAGCTTTCGCGAACTCAGGTTTCACGTATCCCATACCGATCCCCTTCTTCAATACCGGAGACATCGTACCGGAAGTAACCACGCCAATTACATTCCCTTCCGCATCGGCGATCTCATAGCCATGACGGGGAATTCCCTTTTCCTGCAACTCGAAAGCACACAACTTACGGGTTACGCCCTCTTTCTTCTGACGCTCCAATTCCGCACGATTCGTAAAGTTCTTACCCTCGGCGAACTTCGTGATCCAGCCTAAACCAGCCTCGATCGGAGAAGTCGTATCATCCAAATCATTTCCATACAGACAGAAGCCCATCTCAAGACGAAGCGTATCGCGTGCTCCCAAACCGATCGGCTTGATGCCTTCTGGCTTACCAGCCTCGAATATAGCGTTCCAGATCGTCATCGCATCACTCGGATAGAAATACAACTCGAAGCCACCCGCACCGGTATACCCCGTGTTGGAGATAATCACGTTCTTGCAACCGGCGAACTCACCCGTCACAAATGAATAGTAAGGAATAGAAGATAAATCAACCGGAGTAAGACGTTGAAGAACCTCCTGTGCTTTCGGTCCTTGGATAGCCAATTGAGCCGTACGGTCGGAAGAATTCTCCAATTCGGCACCTACCGTATTATGGCTTACGCACCATTCCCAATCCTTATCGATATTACCGGCGTTTACGACCAGCAAATATTTCTCCGGCTCGTAATGATATACCAAAAGGTCATCCACGATACCTCCCTTGTCGTTCGGGAAGCAAGTATATTGAGCCTTACCAAGCGGCAAGACAGAAGCGTCGTTAGAAGTTACGCTTTGAATGAAAGCCAAGGCGTTCGGGCCTTTTACCCAAAACTCGCCCATGTGGGAGACATCGAACACACCCACACCATTCACAACGGTCATGTGTTCGTCGATAATACCGGTGTATTCGATCGGCATGTTGAAACCTGCAAATTCATGCATTTTGGCACCGAGTGCAATGTGCACATCGGTAAACGGAGTTGTTTTCATGATTTATGATTTGTGATTTATGATGTATAATTACCTTTGACCAATAGTTCTGCTATTTTAACGATCGTCTCCATGCTCTTTTCAAGCGACTTGACCGGGAGGAATTCATACCGTCCGTGGAAGTTCAACCCGCCTGCGAAGATATTCGGGCAAGGCAGTCCCATGAAAGAAAGGCGAGCACCGTCCGTACCTCCGCGGATCGGCTTCACCAAAGGTGTGACACCGGCTTCCTTCATGGCGTCGAACGCCAAGTCCACGATGAACTTCTTCGGTTCGACCACTTCACGCATATTGTAATACTGGTCGCGCAGTTCGAGCGTCGTGCTGCCCGGATGCATCTCGTTCATTCGCTTCACCAACTCGTGCAGCAACTCTTTCTTCCGTTCGAAAGCGGTGCGCACATGGTCGCGTATGATATAGGAAAGGGAAGCCTCCTCGACCGTTCCGCTTATGCCGGTCAGATGGAAAAAGCCTTCATAACCGGTCGTATGTTCGGGACGTTGCGCGACAGGCAGCCAAGAGGCGAACTCTACCGCCAGCAACGATGCGTTCAGCATCTTGTCCTTGGCATATCCCGGATGTACGTTCAGCCCTTTGAAAACGACTTTGGCTCCGGCAGCATTGAAGTTCTCGTATTCCAACTCGCCGATCTGTCCGCCGTCGATCGTATAGGCCCATTCGCAACCGAACTTTTCGACATCGAAGTAGTCGGCTCCGGCTCCGATCTCTTCGTCGGGCGTAAACCCTACGCGAATCTTGCCGTGTTCGACCTCCGGATG
>OGQP01001948.1_pt1 | contig 11520 bp, 9 predicted proteins | sample 1553251 | NCBI WGS metagenome assembly OGQP01 (sample SAMEA2580016, study PRJEB22360) | human gut metagenome | biome: human gut; feature: human-associated habitat; material: faeces | place: Denmark | collected 2008/2010 | reverse complement strand
GATAAAATTATGCTAATGGGTTTATTATCTGTAATATAATTCAGAAAAGTAAGGAGAAGATTTATGCAATACGAAATTAAAGGAACTCCGTTCCCTGCTGTTATTTGCCATTTGCAAGACGGTGAGCAGATGATTACAGAGGGCGGCGGAATGAGTTGGATGACGCCTAATATGGTTATGGAAACCACAACAAACGGCGGTCTCGGAAAAGCTTTCGGCAGACTCTTTTCAGGCGACAAAATGTTCCAAAACAGGTACACCTGCCGTGGCGGAGAAGGTATGATTTCATTTACAAGTTGTTGCCCAGGCAACATCCGTGCCGTTGAAATTCATCCGGGTCAGTCTGTCATTTGCCAAAAAAGTGCATTTTTAGCATCTACACCGGGCGTTAATATGTCAATTTATTTCAAAAAAGCCCTTGGTGCAGGTCTTTTCGGCGGTGAAGGTTTTATTATGCAAAAATTTGAAGGCGAGGGAGTCCTCTTTGTTGAGCTTGACGGCTCTACCGTTGAATATGATCTTCAAGCCGGCGAACAGCTTGTTCTTGACACAGGCCATCTCGCAATTATGGACGGCACTTGCAATATGGATATTCAAACCGTTAAGGGTGCTAAAAACATTTTCTTTGGCGGCGAAGGACTTTTCAACACAATTGTAACGGGGCCGGGCAAGATTGTTCTTCAAACGCTCCCTGTCAATAAGCTTGCGCTTGAGCTTTACCGTTATATGCCACAATCAGGCGGCAACGGACAATAAGTTATTAAAAAGCACCGTAGGGGCGACCATTGGTCGCCTCATTTTTTATGCGAATTTTTCACCCACCACCAAAATAAAAACAGCTTGAACGTTGAGTTCAAGCCGCTTTTATTTTCTTATCATTATGTTTTTTATAAATAATTGCGCATATTCCCGATATAACTGCCGTGAGCACAAACACTGTTGCTGCCGTTTTCATATTGTTATGCATAAGCTCATTGCCGCAGATTGTGGATGTAATTATTGACGGAATACGGGCTATCGTTGTTATCGCAAAAAATCTGACTAAATTAATATCCGTTGCCGAAACAATATATGTAAAAATATCCTTCGGCGTTCCGGGAACAAGATAAAATATCCATAAAAACAGATTTTGATTGTCGCTATTGCTGATTATTTTAAGCTGCTTAAACTGTTTTTCATTTACAAAAGCGCCGATAAATGCCTGACCGAAAGTCTTTGAAAGAAAAACAATCACGAGTGAGCCTAAAAAAGTTCCTAACGAACAGTAAAAAAGTCCGCCCCAAGTGCCGAATGCATAGCCTGAGGCAATTTCAAGCGGTTCGGCAGGGATAATTTTAATAACGGTTTGAAACGCACGGATAAGAACAAATATTACCGCACTGAGACTTTTATACTGTGCAAGCCACGCATTAAAATTTTGAGTATCCGAAACAAAAGCAGTAAGCTGCTTGCCGAATGTAAAATAAACCGACAAAAATGCAATAAGAATAACAGCGATTGCAACACCGTAAATTATGCAAACATTTTTAGGCGGAAGCTTGAAATATTTTTTAAGCCGTTTCACTGTAATACCTCCTTGCCTTGTAGCTCGGCATACGGTCAAAGTGATGCCAATATCCGTCAAGCTCACCCTTATAGTCACTTTTCCACGGCTTGAATTTGCCGTTAAAATGAATAATATCGGTGTGCTCGTCCACATATTTCTTTGCCTTTTCAAAAGACTCTTTATTCAAAAGCCTTGCAAAGCAACGCTCGTCAAGATTAATAACATATTCATCATAAAGACCGATATAGCCGTCATACATAATATTAATTACGTCCTGGTCGGCAAGAAACAGTATCGGCTTTTTCTTTTTTATAATATCAAATACCCTCTTACTTGAAAAAAGCTCTCGCATACGTTTCAAATTAAAGAGCATAACTCCTGCGTTAATATATCTTTTGGAATGCTTAATACCGAGCCTTTTTCTGTTCCAAATATCTATTGCGCCGTCAAAATGCTTGGCGCCGATTAAAACATTGCTCCCAAAGTCTGCATTATAAAAATCGTCAAGGCGGTTAATCACAACAGTATCAGGGTCGATATATAAAATTCTGTCAAGCTCCTTTGGCAAAAGCTCGCTTGCGAAAATCCTGTAATAAGTTTCCTTAGAAATTCTTTTGCACGTCGGCGCACCGTCAAAAAGCGAATTGTCAACCTTTATCGGGTGAAGCGAAATATCCGTATTTATTGTTACTGCATTGATTTTCTGAAAATCGGCAAGAGTAAGCGATGAATGAACGATATATAAATCAATATCCGTTCCCTCGTTTGAATAAGAAAGCGATTTAAGCATTGTGCAAAGCGGCAAAACATATCCGCTGTTAAGAGTTACCAATATATTCATATTCCCATCTCCTTATATCCTAAGTTAAAAAATCAAGTTAAACTTTTCGTTTACGCCCCTGATTTTACTAAAGCATTTCTTACTTTCTGTTAAAGAAAAGCAAAGAAGTGATAAAGAAGTTCTTACAAAATTGTTAAGATAAGCCATTTCTCTCTTTCGTCAATAAAGAATACACCCCAAGCCTTACTCTTACGTGACTTTATTATTACAAAAACGTAAGAAAAAAGCACATTGAGTTTTTTAATGTGCTTTTTTGAATATGAATATTAAATTTCAATCAACAAAACCCACAAAAATATCGTCAATAATTTCTCTGAGCGCCTTGCCGTAAAAAAGCTGTTCTCTCTCCATTGAAAGAATACTGTCGTAACTTTTACTTACTCCGTTATGCTCGACGGTTATTTTGCCGTCCGTATTTTTAATGAAATATTGCTTATTTTCAAGAGAAATCACAACGGTTTTAAATTGTGAAAGAGCCGTTTCTATATCTTTAACGGTATTTTTAACAACAGGCAAATTATATTTTTGCGTGAAAACCTCAAAGCATTCGGGGCACGACCACCAAAATTTTGTTGTGGACGCATATCCCTGCTTCTCGGTATGATAGCTATATTCCTCATCGGTTATTTCATCTCCGCAAAAAAGGCAATGGGTATGATTGTTCTTTTTCGTCCAAGCCGTCTTTTTGAATTTCAAGCCCTTTAGCGGAAAATCCATAAAGCTTTCGCCGTATTTTTCAACCCATCTGTCGCTGTTATCCATTTATATTGCCTCCCATGTCATCATATATTTTTCGTTTTCAAGAGTTATCAGGAAATATTCTATATCCTCGATTATCGCCCTTCATTTCGTCAAAGGGCTTGCCATAGCAAATAATTTTACTCGGCTTAATTCTGCTTAACATTATCATAAACGATTAGGTTTACATCTTCAAGACTGATTTCTTGTTCTTATATAAAAAGTGAATAATATAAAAACCCGCTGTAATCTTTTGAATTACAACGGGTTTGATTTTTATAAGCTATCAGCTTAGTTTTGCCTTGCCTGTGCAAAGCTCATAATAGCGGCCCTTTTGAGCCATAAGTGCGTCATGGTCGCCACGCTCGATAATTTCACCGTGCTCCAAAACCATAATTGCATTTGAATTACGGACAGTTGAAAGCCTGTGAGCGATAACGAATACAGTTCTGCCAATCATAAGCCTATCCATACCGTGCTCGATATGAAGCTCTGTACGGGTATCAATTGACGAGGTTGCTTCGTCGAGAATCATAACAGGTGGGTCTGCAACAGCGGCACGTGCGATTGCAAGAAGCTGCCTTTGACCCTGACTGAGGTTTCCGCCGTCGCCTGTGATTACCGTGTTATAGCCCTCAGGAAGCCTGCGGATAAAGGAATGAGCCGAAGCAAGCTTAGCCGCCGCAATACATTCCTCGTCTGTTGCGTTGAGCCTACCGTAGCGAATATTATCCATAATAGTTCCCGTGAACATATGCGTATCCTGCAAAACGATTGCAAGGCTCTTTCTCAAATCGTCCTTTTTGATACGCTTAATATCAATTGAATCGTATGTGATTGAGCCACGCTCGATATCATAAAATCTGTTGATAAGATTTGTAATAGTAGTTTTGCCTGCACCGGTTGAGCCTACAAAAGCAATCTTTTGGCCCGGCTTTGCATAAAGGTTAATATCCTTAAGCACCTGCTTTTCAGGAACGTAACTAAAGTCAACGTCCTCAAATACAACCTTGCCCTCAACAGGAATTTTCTTATCCCCGTCAAGCCAAAACCACTTTTTGCCGTCAGCCGTTTTTTCCTCGCTGAGAGTTACGGTACCGTCGTCAATTTCCGGACTCATATCCATAATTTCAAATACACGTTCTGCGCCTGCAAGGGCAGAAAATACGGTATTCATTTGGTTTGCGATTTGGTTAATCGGCTGGGTAAACTGCTTTGAATAGCTGAGGAAAGTAAAGAAAGTACCGATATCAAGGCTTCCCGTCAATGCCAAAAGTCCGCCGACAAGTGCAATGGTTGCATAGCTTGCATTATTGATACCTGTTGAGCAAGGGCCCATTATACCTGAGAAAAAGTTTGCGTTTGTTGCAGCTTTTCTGAAGCTTTCATTAGTTTCTTCAAATTCGTCGAACGCCTGCTGCTCGTGGTTGAAAACCTTAATAACTTTCATACCCTCAACAGATTCCTCGATATTACCGTTCATAACGCCGAGGTTTTTTTGCTGTAGCCTAAAGTATTTTCTCGATTTTTTGCCTATCTGCGATACGGTAATAAGCATAATTATAAGAAAAATAAGCGCAAATGCAAAAAGCGTAGGACTTAATACTATCATCATTGCAACTATGCCGACAAAGGTAAATGCCGATGAAACAAGCTGTACCATCGACTGCTCAAGCATCATTTGAACGTTATCAACGTCGTTGGTAAAGCGGCTCATAATTTCGCCGTGAGTTTTTGAATCAAAAAATCTGAGCGGTAAGGTTTGCATATGGTCAAACAAATCCTTACGAATAAGGTTAGTAGTCTTATATGCAAGAGTTACCATAATTTTGCTTTGTGCAAATGAGAAAAGCGATGCGCCTACATATAAAATCGAAAGCTTAATAAGATTTTTGACAAGGGTTTTAATTCCCTCATCCATAAACGTGCCTGCCTTAATAGCGGCGGCAACATCGTTAAGTATCGGTTTCAGGCAATAAGATGCGGCAATATTGCAAACCGTACTTAAAATAAGCATTATAAATACAACAATCAAAAAGAGCTTGTTTTTACCCATATATTTAAGGATTCTTGTAAATGTCTGCTTAGCATTCTTGGGCTTTTTGAAATCATTTTTTCTGCCCGGAGGTCCCATTGGTGGCATTATTCAAGCACTCCTTTCTGTTGTGTATTATAAATTTCCTGATAAATCTCGTTTGTTTTTATAAGTTCGTCGTGATTGCCGATACCCTTAATCTTACCGTCGTCAACAACAAGAATTTCATCGGCGTCCTTAACAGATGAAATACGCTGAGCAATAATAAATACGGTTGTATCTTTAAGGTCGCTGTAAAAACTTTCACGGATTTTTGCCTCTGTTGCGGTATCGACAGCACTTGTCGAGTCGTCAAGAATAAGGATTTTAGGCTTTTTAATCATGGCACGGGCAATGCAAAGACGTTGCTTTTGACCGCCGGAAAGATTAAGACCGCCCTGCGCAAGATAAGTATTATATCCGTCAGGCTGTTCATTAATAAAGCCGTCTGCCTGCGCCGCCTTGCACGCCGCAACAATCTCCTCGTGAGTAGCGTCCTTTTTACCCCAACGAATATTCTCCTCAATAGTTCCGCTGAAAAGAACATTTTTTTGAAGCACAACGCCTATCATTTCACGAAGCGCTTTAAGGTCATATTTCTTAACGTCAACGCCGTCAACGAGCACTTCACCCTGCGTTGCGTCATAAAGACGTGGAATAAGATTAACAAGGCTTGATTTACCGCAGCCCGTACCGCCGACGATGCCTACAATCTGACCCGGCTTTGCCTTAAAACTGATATTTTCAAGAATATTATCGCCATGGGATTCGGGGTCATATTTAAAGCTTACATTTTTAAATTCAACCTCACCCTTCGGCTCTGTAGGAACAAACGCATTTTCAGGATTAACAATATCAATCTCCGTATCAAGAACCTCAACAACACGCTCTGCACAAGCTTTACCTCTTGCAAGCTGCAAAAGCATCATTGAAATCATAACAAGGTTCGAAAGAATTTGAACAACATAAGAAGCAAATACGGAAATTTGACCTACCTGCATAACACCCTCATTAGCCGAAAGCGCACCCTTATAATAAGTGAACACGATTACGGCATTAAAAAGAAGCATCATAACAGGCATAACGGTAACGATAAGTCCCGAAGCCATAGCGCCCTGCTTTGCAAGGTCATCAGATGTCTTATGGAATTTATCCTTTTCGTGGTCCTCACGCACGAAAGCCTTAACAACACGCATACCTATAAGGTTTTCCTGAACTACACGGTTTACGTTATCAACCTTTTTCTGCATCTTTTGAAACATTGGGAAGCCGAACTTCATAATAAGCGCTACTATAACAATAATTATAGGAAGCATAATAAGAAGCGTTGCCGACATTTTAGGATTAATTCTTACTGCCATAACTGCCGCAACAATCAAAAGCGCAGGACCTCTTACCAAAATACGAAGCGACATCATAACCACCTGCTGAAGCATTGTGATATCGTTTGTAAGCCTCGTGGTAAGAGAAGCAGTTGAAAACTTATCAATATTTCTGAATGAAAAATTGCTTATCTTTTTATACACATCATTTCTAAGCCTGAATGCAAAGCGCTGGCTGACTACTGCCGAAGCCTTCATAGTTGTAAGGCCGCCACAAAGACCGATAACAGCCAAGCCGAGCATACAAAAGCCCATTTTCAAAACATATGCTTTAGTCTGGTCAGGCGAGGTGGCAACATTAACCGTTTCGTAAATGTTATTTGCAAGCGACGGCAACGCAAGCTCGCAAACAGCCTCGATAATCATACCCAGCGCACTTATAAGCGAAAGAAAGCCAAGCCCTTTCATATATTTGCCTAATTTTTTTAACATTTTCTCTCATCTCCTTTTTCACAGCAATTGCCGAATTCTTCTAACAAATTATCAATGGCACGCTGTAAATAATGCGCAAACTCAAGCGCTTTATCCTCATCCATTCCTTTTTTCAATATAAGCTCAAGCTCATTTATCTTTTTTCTTGTATTACCCGGAACGGCTTTTGCCTTTTCAGTCGGATAAATATGCATTATTCTTGCATCATTTTCATCAGGCTTTTTAACAATAAAGCCCGCTTTTTCCATTCTTTTGACAGACACACTCATTGTTGCCGCCGACACACCTGTTATCTCGGCAAGTTTGCTTGAGGTTATGCCCTCATTTTCAAGAACGGCAAAAAGGATATCCTGCTGACCGGAGTAAAGCCCTTCCTCGCTTATAATGTCGTTAAATTTGCAACGAACAAGGCGTGATAAAAAATTGACTCTCGGCCCTATAAGCTCCTCCTTAGGCGGCTGCCTGCGTTTATAATTCATTATTTCACCAACCTTATATAATGATAATTACGATTTCTTTAATAAATTTAGTCAACTAACATTAGCCGACTAAACGATATTTTAGCACAATTTAACAAAATGTCAACAATAATATTGTAAACTATTTTTGAATGTGATAGAATACTCGCAAATTAAGATAAATCATTGATTTTAACTCGTAAGAGCGAACATTGTTTGCCGAATTTCCCGTCCTTTTTTGCAAAATGACGGCACAAAATCAGGTCAGGTGTAATATGGACTGTAATTTATATGATATCAATACAATAAAAAAAATACTTTCAAAATACGGCTTTACCTTTTCAAAGGCACTCGGTCAGAACTTTTTAATTGACCCAAATGTTTGCCCTCAAATGGCGCAGTCATTAAATGCAGACAGTAAAACAGGTGTACTTGAAATAGGCCCCGGCATAGGAGTTCTTACAAAGGAGCTTTGCAAGGTGGCAAAAAAGGTCGTTTCAATCGAGCTTGATAAAAGGCTGTTGCCCGTTCTTGACGAAACGCTTGCTGATTTTGACAATCTTGAAATTGTAAACGGCGACGTTATGGAGCTTGACCTAAAAAAACTTATTAAGGAAAAATTTGAGGGCTGCGACAATATTAAAGTATGCGCAAATTTGCCTTATTATATTACATCACCTATAATAATGATGTTTCTTGAAAACGAATTGCCTATTGACGAAATAGTTGTAATGGTGCAAAAAGAGGCAGGCGAGCGCCTTTGCGCCGAGGTTGGCACAAGGCAGGCAGGCGCAGTATCGGTTGCAGTTAATTTTTATGCAAGCGGTGAAATCCTTTTTGATGTGCCGAGAGAAAGTTTTATGCCAAGCCCAAAGGTTGACAGCGTTGTAATCAAATTGGTATTAAACGATGAGGACAAATATCAAATTGAAAACAAGAAAAAATTTTTCTCATTGGTAAAATGTGCATTTGCGCAAAGGAGAAAAACGGCGCTCAACAGTATTTCAAACACAATGGGAGTTTCTAAGCAAAAAATCACCGAAATATTCACCGAACTTGGGCTTGAAATCAATATCAGGCCTGAAAAGCTGACAATGCAAAATCTTATTGATATTACGGACAGATTATAATTTACTAAATTCTCACAGCAAATATTACGAAAGGATATGATAAATATGAAAGACAATACAAAAGTTTTTGAAGAATATACAATACCGAAAGCGGTAATGACTATGGCTTTGCCGAGTATGCTGAGTATGCTTATTAATATTGTATATAACCTTGCGGACACATTTTTTGTAGGTCAAACGGGCGACAGCAATCAGGTAGCCGCAGTTTCGGTTTCAATGCCGCTTTTTTTGCTTTTCATTGCAACGGGTAACCTTTTTGGAGTAGGCGGTTGTGCATTTGTCAGCCGTTCACTCGGCGAGGGCAGAAAAGACAGAGTTAAAACAATCAGCGCATTTTGCATATATGCCTCAATTGCAGTAGGTTTGGTACTCGGAATAATATTTTTCACATTAAAAAATCAAATTCTTATGCTTGTAGGTGCAAGCGAAAACACGCTCGGCTTAGCCGCAGATTATCTTAAATGGGTAGCGCTTGGTGCTCCGTCAATCGTGCTTTCAATCACGGCGTCAAATCTCGTTCGTGGCGAGGGTGCGGCAAAAGAGTCAATGATAGGCTCTGTTATCGGTCAAATTACAAATATAATTCTTGACCCGATTTTCATTTTACATACGGGTGATAAGCTTTTCGGCATCAATATGCCTTTTGGATTTGATATGGGCGTTGCAGGTGCGGCAATCGCAACTGTTATCGGCAACATAGTATCGGTTATTTATTTTCTTATTTATTTTCTCAGAGGAAAGAGCATTTTAAGTATTTCTCCAAAACGTTTTGCTATGGGGCACGGAATTACTAAAGGCGTTATCGGGGTAGGACTTCCCGCTGCCATTAACAGTCTTCTTATGAGCATAAGCAATATTATTGTTAACGTTGTTCTTATCAAATACGGCGACAGCGCAGTTGCCGCAATGGGAATTGCAATGAAAGCAAATATGCTTGTTGTTATGCTTCAAATCGGTCTCGGTCAGGGTGTTCAACCGCTTGTCGGCTACTGCTACGGCGCTCAAAACTATAAGAGAATGAGAAAATGCCTGCGTTTCAGCATAATCTGCAACATTATTATCGGCACTGCCATGACAGGATTTTATCTGCTGTTCAGACGAAATGTTATCGAGCTGTTTATTAATGACGCCCAAGTTATCGACCTCGGTGTTAAAATGCTTCTTGCTCTTATGGCGTCAGGTCCTGTTATCGGCATTATGTTTGTGCTCAATTTCTCATTCCAAGGAATGGGCAAGGGTATTCAAAGTATGATTCTTTCCCTTGGCAGGCAAGGACTTATCTATGTTCCTATGCTCTTTATTATGAATAAGCTTATCGGACTTGAGGGCATAATTTGGTCGCAGACAACAGCGGATATATGCTGTGTAATAATGAGTATAATTATGTTTATATTCATCAATAAGGGCATTAAAAATAAAGAAAGTTCGCTTGCATAAAATAAATATGCGCAAAAAAATTAAGCGTTGGAGATAATTAAAATCTCCAACGCTTTTTTGTTATATCAAATTCCGTTAAATTCTTGCTACGCCGTCCTTAACTGCGGCATCTGCTACAGCCTTTGCAACGGTATCCTTAATTCTTTCATCAAATGCATAAGGAAGAATATAATCAACGCTGAGCTTATCATCATCAACAAGAGAAGCAATGGCATAAGCTGCGGCAATCTTCATATTTTCTGTAATTTGACTTGCCCTTACGTCAAGCGCACCACGGAAAATACCGGGGAATGCAACAACGTTATTAATCTGGTTAGGGAAGTCGGAACGGCCTGTACCTACAATTTTAGCGCCTGCTGCCTTAGCCTCGTCAGGCATAATTTCAGGAGTAGGATTAGCCATTGCAAGAACAACCGGGTCAGAATTCATAGTCTTAATCATTTGAGTAGTAAGAACACCCGGAGCCGAAACGCCGATGAAGATATCCGTACCCTTAACTGCATCTGCAAGTGTGCCCTTAGTCATCTCTCTGTTAGTAACCTTAGCAATTGCCTCTTTAGAAGGGTTAAGCTTTTCTCTGCCCTCATAAATAGCGCCTGTTCTGTCACAAAGAATAACATCACGAAGGCCTAAGGTCATAAGAAGTTTCGCAATTGCAATACCTGCTGCACCTGAGCCGTTAATAACTGCTTTACAGTCCGAAAGTTTTTTGCCCGTAAGCTTTGTTGCGTTAATCAATGCGGCTGAAACAACAACTGCCGTGCCGTGCTGGTCGTCGTGGAAAATAGGGATATCGCATTTAGCTTTAAGCTTTTCCTCTATTTCAAAGCAACGAGGCGCTGAAATATCCTCAAGATTAATGCCGCCGAACGAGCCGCTGATATTATAAACAGTTTCAACAAATTCGTCTACATCCTTGGTACGAACGCAAAGCGGAAATGCATCAACATCGCCGAATTCTTTAAAGAGAACGCATTTGCCCTCCATAACAGGCATACCTGCCTCTGGGCCGATGTCGCCAAGACCGAGAACCGCTGTACCGTCTGTTACTACTGCAACAAGATTGTTTCTTCTTGTAAGCTCAAAAGACTTGTCGTAATCTTTCTGAATTTCAAGGCAAGGCTCGGCAACACCCGGTGTATATGCAAGAGATAAATCCTCGGCATTAGAAATAGGAACTCTTGATATTACCTCGATTTTACCGTTCCATTCGTAATGCTTTTCGAGTGATTTCTGTCTTATGTCCATTATAAACTCTCCTTTGTTACAAATCTTTATTTATTATAAACTGAAAAATCGGATATATCAAGCTATTTTATGAAAATTTAAGTTGACATTTTGCAAAAAATCATATAGTATTATAGATATGAGTGTATTGAACAGCTGCGAGAAATTGCCGAAAGGCGTTTTGCGAGGAAAGTCCGGGCTTCACAGAGCAAAAATAACGGCTAACGGCCGCCGGAGGCGACTCCAGGGATAGTG
>OGQP01001940.1_pt1 | contig 11559 bp, 9 predicted proteins | sample 1553251 | NCBI WGS metagenome assembly OGQP01 (sample SAMEA2580016, study PRJEB22360) | human gut metagenome | biome: human gut; feature: human-associated habitat; material: faeces | place: Denmark | collected 2008/2010 | reverse complement strand
CAAAGCCGCAGACCTTTGAAGAAAACAAGCAGGTTGCCAAGCGTGGCGGCAAGGTAGCCGGTATTGCACGGCAGGCTCTTGAAGCAGAAACTGGAAAGCCCGTTATTACAGAAAAAAATACGTTTGACTTCCAGCAGCTTGTGACCGACGTTGTAGAAGATGCCGCCGAACTGCCGGAAAAGAAAAATAACCCCTAAAGCCAAGATTTAAGGGAGAAAAGACAATGACATTTGATTTGGTAGAAAACGCATTACATTCATTACGTGAAGCTATTTCTTACTATACAGAAGCGGATGAAGGACAAAACGCAGATCAATTCAAATTTTCGGTTTTGTTGACTTGTCACTGCGCAGAATTATTGCTGAAAGAAATATTGGTTCGTAATCATCCGGCACTTATCTATGAAGATATTGATAAGATTGGAAACATAGATAGAGAAGCAGACAGGCAAACTGTTGGTTATCGGCTTGCGTTACTTCGAGTGAAAAATCTATGCGGAGTGGACTTAAAGCAATATGAGGACTACCTAGTCGAACTTGGACAAACGCGCAATACTGTCCAACATTATAAATGTGTAATAGATGGAGTCTTTTATAAAAGTCTTTTGTCAAAATCATTTTCCGCAATAGAGTATTTGCTCTTGGATGTACTGCATCTGAATTTTGAAGACTATCTTTCAGTCATTAGTCCAGATGACATAGCATTTTTACACGAAGACACGAAAGCGTATAATGCTCGAAAAAGTGACATACAAAAGGAGTTTGAGCAAAAGACAGCAATTCGATATATAATTATTTATGATGCAAAAACGAAATTTAAGCCATATTGTCCGATTTGCGGGACACAATTTCTTGCAAAAGGAGATGGCATTGAAATCCACTGCAAATTTTGTGGGGCTAATTTTGACAATTATCAAGATTTGTGTAGTCAAGACCGTTCTTGCTTGAATAGCTTTCAGGCATTGCGGGATATAGGAAGAAGAAAAGGGCATTTGTGCATGCCGATATATCCTTGTCCTAAGTGTGAAAGCAAAACAGTAGTTTATTTGCCGGAAACAGCAACATGGGAATGCCTTTCTTGTGGAACCGAATTTAGCGAATCTATATATTGTGATGAATGCGGAGAACCGATGCCGGCAGACATTACACAGATTGCCATTTCAGATTTTGACCCTGATGATTATAAAAAATTGTGCCCTGAATGTGCATCGAAATTCGCAAGCAGTGATGAATACATTGACTATACTCTAAATTAAAAAATAGCCGGACACAGCAGCCACAAGGCCACCGTGTCCGGCTATTTCTGTACCGACAATGACACATTACTTTTGCTAAAAATAATGTGTCATTGTCGAGCTGGCAGTATCACTCACCCGCAAAATCGAACCCCTGTCCGTCAAAGTCAGCATCCGTCATGCGCTCCAACTTTGCAATAGTACTGTTTGCCAACCGCCGCATTTCGGTGTCCATATCCGACAGGGCAGCCAGCATCCGCGCCATCGTCCGGCGGCGGTCAGAAGTGTGGTATATACAGATCAAATTTTCTTCTTCCACGCTGAAATTCATGGTCAGACCTCCAATTCCTTTGTCTTTTCTCGTGGCTGCGTTTGCTTGCTCTGCTCCTTTTTTGCGGCATCCAGCTGTGCCCGGATGGACGGCTTTTTCGGTTTGGCCGTTCGGGATTTTTTTGCTTTCGGCGCCTTTTCTTCGGTCTTGACTGCGGCGGCAAGGTCCGTCAGAGAAATTTGTTCTCCGGCCTTTGCTTTGGCTTCCAACTCACCTAAAGAGGGCGCATTGTTCAGCACACCGTCAATCATGTTTTCGTTTTGTTCGGTGGAAAGTTCTGCGGTGCGCAGCGGGTTTTCCCGCAAGAACTCTGGCACCTGCTGGAAGCCCACACTATCGCAGTAGTGAGCGGTATTTTGTCCGTTCTGGTGCAGCACTACCACATCCGAAACGGACAGCGAGTGTCCCTTGAAATCTGCCGGATGGTCCACATTGAATGTACGGTAGATGTCCTCCAATGTGGTACCCGCAGCCAGCGGCGCGGCGTATACTTCCGTATAGTTGGCCTTGTCCACGGTTCGGCCAGCGGCCTGCAGGCGGTCGTAGGGCTCAAAACGGTAATCGCGGGTGGAATCCTCATTGCGCAGCTGGTAGATGGAAAAGCTGCCCTGCTGCGGTGCTTCAAAGCCTGCCGCTGCGTATTCCTCTACTGTCATTCCAGCAGCGGCCGCCTCCTGCGCGATCTCTGCCTGCACCTGTGCCTTGTAATCCTGCAAGCTCTGGTCAAAGTCAGCCAGCTTGGGCGGTTCCGGCAAGTTATACTGGCCTTGGTTAAGCAGCGGGCGGCAGTCCTGCACATAGGCCACAACAGTGTTGTAATAGGCAGCCTGTTCCGGCGAAATGTTCTGTTCCTCCCGCAAAGCGGCGGTGGCTGCCTGCTCCATGGCCGAAAGATTGCAATGCTGTTTGAGGTACGGGATAAACTCGGTCAGCACCATTTCCCGCTCTGCCTTGTCCTGCTCCCACGCTTCCGGGCCTTTGTTGTGCAGAACAAAATTTTTCCAGTTCTCGTCTTTAGCGTAGTATTCGTGGTAGCTCTGGATGTGCTGAATCAGAGAGCCGTCCCCGTCACCAAAATCCTGCCGCCCCTCGTAGTTGTCCAGCTGGCCGTTCAGAGTAAAATCAATGCGGAATGCGGTCTTGTCGTACCAGCCACCATCGTAACCGTTCTTTTCCCGTTCCGTGTGCTGGGTGGTATCCAGTTCTTCAAAAACACGATTCGCCACGGACAGCGGCATGATTTCGCCGTCCTGCAGCTTGTCGCTTTCGCTCCACAGAATCGTGACCGTAGGCTCTGCGGATAAATCTGGCACAGCGGCCTTTTCTGCTACCGGGGCAGAAAGTTCATTGGCATTTTCGGTTGCCTCTTGGAACGCTGTCAGCTTATCGCCCAACAGGACTTCCGACACTGTGGCTGTCTGCCCCAGCAGAGCAAGGGCTTCTTCTCCGGCATCTTTCAAGGTCAGGCCGGGTGCGTCCAGCTGGCCGCCGTCCAGAGCCTTTTTGTCTGCATCATACAGTGTATAGTCATAGCCGGAATCACAAGTCTGGATGAACAGGGCGTTCCCATTGTCCAGCGCAAATGCGGCCTCCTGTGCAGCGGAAAGGTCTGCTTCCCGCTGCTGGCGCAGTTCTGCCAGATGTTCGTCCAGCGCAGAGATCAGCTCATGGGCCGCGCTACGGATAATTTCCAGAGAGGCTTTCAGCTCCGCCAGTTCCCGGCCCGAACTCCACCCGGCCACATAACCAAAGGAATACTCGGATGTGTCCAGCCCGTAGTGCTGGCAGACTGCATAAGCTACGCTTTCGGCCTGCACCTCGCGGGTGCGGCTGTCCGGGCGGTTGGTCTGTTCCGGGGTGTTCGGGTCGATGGCGTGAAGTTTGGCGTGGGCAATTTCGTGGATAGCCGTCTTGATGGTTTGCAGCTGGCTCATGCCCTCCTGAATTGCAATGCGGTTGTCGAGCAGATGAAAGTACCCATGCGCCCCGCCCTCGATGCCCTCAAACCCGATGGGCACCGGGGATGTCTGCTCCAACGCCTTGAAAAAATCTTGATAGTCCTGCACGCTGCCGGAAAGTTCATTCACCGCAATGGATGGCAGCGGTTCGCCCTCGGTCTGGCTGACATCGAACACAGAAACCACTTTGAAGGCCGGAATCTGCACCGTCTTTTCCTCGGTCAGTGGCTTGCCGTCCTTGTCCAGAATCGGCTTGCCCTGTTCGTCCAGTTTTTCCGTTTTCTGCTTGACCTTGTAGGGCGCGGGAGCAAGGATTTTGATGCCCTTTTCGCCCTTTTTCACGGTGCGGTGGAACGTGTCTTTCCACTTGTTGAAACCCGCCACCAGCTGTCCGCCCTGCATGGCGATCAGCAAGGTGTTGTTGAAGCTGTAATTGTGGAATTTCGCCATCGTGGTGAGGTAGGCTTTGTAGCGGTCGCTGTCGAACAGCTCTTGAATCCCTGTTTCCAGCCGGTCCGTGATTTCTTTCATGCGCTCTGCGCTGTCCTTGCCGTTCAGGATGATGGGGATAACTTTCTGCGGTTCCGTTTCAGGCTGAACAGGCGGCGGGATATTGGCTGCATCCCGCATGACTTCCGGCGCAGGAAAAGACAGTACCCGGTATTCCTCTGGCACAGGCTGGCCCTCGTGGACTTTCTGCCACGCATCCCCGCTTTTGACAAGGTAGCCATACTCGGTAAACACGCCCTGCTCCTGCTGGGCCACATAACGGCCAAACTGCGCCGTGTCGATGCCGCCTTTCCATTCTTCCGGCATATCCACCATGCCGGAACGGTTCAGATAGTAGTCACCCAGCTGGGCAGGCCCGCGTACATCCGGCAGATGCACATAATAGTCCACGTTTTCGGGAAAGTCGGTGATTCTCCCAATGCTGGAAAACTCACTCTGCGGAGTTTGCAGGGCGGCGTTCAACTCTGCGCGTTCCCCGGCAGAAAGCGTTTCCAGCCGTGCGGCAAGAAAGTTCAGCTCGTCCACATTGGATGCCAGCACCATGTTGTAGGGAATCGCAATACGTTTTTCTTCCTCAGCAAAGTAGCCGGAAATGAAAAGGCCCTGCGGATTATCGGACGAAATGCCGATTTGCCGCAGGGCCGCTTGTACCTGTTCGGTTGTAGTGGGCAGGTCCAGCCAGACGCCATCCCTGCCTTGCTGCTGCCGATTTTGCAGCTGGATGGAAAATAATTCGCTCATTTGGTCACACTCCTTTTTTGCTATCCTACGGATAGAGAGAGCCGGTTATGGCAAAATGAATGCTTCACCTTACCATAACCGGCCCTCGTATTTTTGCCTTACTCTTTGCGCTCTACCCGGTAATTGACGTACTTGCCTCCCGTATCTGCTAGAAGCACCGTTGCATCATAGGTTTTGCCTGTCTTTTCGGAATAGAGGCCCTTGACCTTTGCCTTACCGTTTTTGAGCAGAGCAGCGGCGATCTTCGGGGTGAACGCCTTTTTGCGCTGCTCAAAGAAGCGGTCATTCTTCCACATCACGAACTGACAGCTACGATTCCCGCAGTAGAAGTTTTTCTTGCCCTCATAGACGTTTTCACTGCACCGGGGACACTTGCCGATAATAACCCGTTCCGACTGGAACAGGTTTTGTTTGTCCGCGCTGATGCAGGAGTAGGTCTTGACCAGTTGGCGCACCTGCGCTTCAATTTCGGCCATGAACTCGTCCGCGTCTGCATTGCCCTTGGCAATCTCGGTCAGGCGGTTTTCCCATTCGGCGGTCAGGACGGGAGAGGTCAGGCTTTCCGGCAGAACCACCGCCAGATTGATGCCGTCCTTGGTGGGGACAAGCTGTTTGCCCTTGCGCTGCACAAAGCCCATTTGCACCAGTTTTTCCAGAATCGCGGCACGGGTGGCCGGAGTGCCCAGCCCCTTACGTTCCGCTTCCTCCGGCATATCTTCGGCCCCGGCCCGCTCCATTGCTGACAGGAGCGTATCTTCGGTGTAGGCTTTCGGCGGGGATGTGAAGTGTTCCGATACGGTAGAAGTTACGCGGAAACTCTGCCCCTCGGCCAGTTCCGGCAGGGTGTTCAGGGCTTTCGTTTCTTCTTCGCCGTCTGCTTTCAGGGTGGCGCGGAACCGTTGGTCGATCTCTTTCCAGCCGGGGACAAGCACCGTCTTTCCCTTGGCGGTGAACTCGTTCCCGGCGCAGGAGAACACAGCAGTCACAGTTTCGTACTCATGGGGCGCGGCTATCGCGCAGAGCAGTTTGGAGCAGACAAGGTTCATCAGCTTGCATTCACTCTCGGCAAGACCAGTGAAACCCTGCTTTACAAATTCGGACGTGGGGATGATGGCGTGGTGGTCCGATACCTTTTTGCTGTTCAGCACCCGGCCCACTTCCGGGGTCAAGTCAAGCCCTTGGGCAAAGGGCAGCAGCCCCAGCAGGTCAGACACAAGATGTTGTGCCGTCTGGCCCATGTCCTCGGTCAGATATTGGCTGTCGGTGCGGGGATAGGTCAGCAATTTCTTTTCGTAAAGCTGCTGGGCGTAATCAAGGGTCTGTTTTGCGGTAAAACCGAACAGACGGTTTGCTTCCCGCTGCAATGTAGTCAGGTCATAGAGCTTGGGCGGCTGTTCTGTCTTTTTCTCCCGCTTGACAGAAGAACAGATAGCAGATGCCCCGGCACAGGCATTTTTCAAAGTGTCGGCCTCGTCCATGCTGGCAATGCGTCCACTGTCTGCTTTCAGACTGCCGGACTGGATGCCGACTGTGTAATACCTTTCTTTCTGGAAGCGCAGGATTTTTGCATCCCGGTCCACCAGCATTTTCAATGTCGGTGTCTGTACGCGGCCCACGGTCAGAGTCTTGTGGTACAGCACCGAAAACAGCCGCGTTGCATTGATGCCCACCAGCCAATCTGCTTTTGCACGGCAGAGGGCCGATTGGTACAGCGCATCATAATCCGAATCCGGGCACAGGTTTGCAAAGCCCTCCCGGATGGCGGCATCCTCCATGCTGGAAATCCAGAGCCGCTTTACGGGTTTCGTGCAGCCGGTCATTTGGTAGACAAAGCGGAAGATCAGTTCTCCCTCCCGGCCTGCGTCGGTTGCGGCAGTCACACTGTCCACATCCGGGCGGTTGAGCAGGGCACGCAGAACTTCAAACTGCTGTTTCTTCTCGTCCGGGACAATGAACTGCCACGGCTGGGGCAGGATGGGCAAATCCTCATACCGCCATTTGCAGTATTTTTCGTCGTACTGGCCAGCCTCGGCAAAGGACACCAGATGCCCGATGCACCAGCTGACCAGATACCCGCCACCCTGCCAATAGCCGTTTTGCTTTTCAGCGGCCCCGATCACGGCGGCAATGCTGCGGGCTACACTGGGCTTTTCGGCGATCACCAGCTGAAAGCTCATGTTTCGTCCTCCTGTCCGTCCTCTGAATGAATTTCGATTTCAGCCGGTTCCTCGTCTGCATCTTCGTCCTCGCCAAAATCGTATTCGTCCAGATCATCGTGCCCGGTGGTATCGGCCTTGGGCTTGTGGAACTTGAAATAATAGAGTGCTGCACCGCCGCCCGCCAGAGCCAGCACCAACAGGATCATCAGACTGCCCATGTTGGACTTCGGCTTTTCCTCTGGCGTTTCAGTGTCAGTTTTCACCGCTTCCGGGGCCGTGCAGTTCCGCAGGCTCTTTTCACACAAGGGGCAGTTTTCGTTGACGTTCCCGGCCTCACATTTCACGGTGCAGATGCAGAACTCGGTGTCCTGCGGTTCTTCGTCCAGCAGGGCCAGCAAGTCGGCATCGTCCACTTGGTTCAGGAAGTGAACGGACGTTTCCTTGTCCTCGTTGGCACGGTCAATGAGAATGTAAAAATAATTCCCGGCCTTGGTGGTCACTGTAATAAGCTGCTTGTCGCCGTAAAAGTCATCCACCAGTGTTGCATTGCCCTTGGGCGTGATGGGCACACCCTCCGGCTCCATGCCGCCCGTGGTGGGTTCTTCTTCGATAATCTCCGGCAAAGGTTCCGGGGCAGGGTCAGTACCGCTTGCGAAAGCGGGCATGGAAAATGAGCAGAGGCAGAGCAGGATAGCCAGCAGTCCGGCAGCGAAACGGTTCCAGTTATCAGGTTTCATTGGCGGCATCCTCCTGTTTGTGGTACGGTGTGGCGGTGGGTGCAGCATTCAGCGCACCGCTGCGCAGGAAGGCCGCGAACTCGTCCGGCTTCATGTTCATGCTGCGCACCAGCTGAATGATCTGCAAGTTTTCCTGTTCAGTCTTTGCAGCTTCCAGTTCTTTCAACTGCTGCTGGTATTCGCTGATTTTTTCTTTGAGCCGTTCGATGTCACGCTCAATGCGGGAAAGTCTTTTTGCCATACAAAATCCTTTCTGGCGTCACGGTAAACGCCCATAGCTGTAAAAATGTTCCTTCCAATATTTTGAGTTAAGGTTTGTGTAAGAGATAGGGTCGCCGCAGTGCAGCATGATGGAATTGCCCACATAGATTCCGCAATGGCTCACGCCGGGGGTATCGTAGGTGCCCTTGAAAAACACAAGGTCGCCCGGTTTGACTTGCACCGCCGAAACAGGAGTGCAGAGGTTGTAAAGGCCCTGCGCGGTCTGGCGGCCCACATTCCAGCCGGAATGATTCAGCACCCACGAAATGTAGCCGCTGCAATCAAAGCTGGTGCTGGGCGAACTGCCGCCCCACACATACGGGTAGCCGATGTACTTGGTTGCTTCCTCCATCACGGCGGCAAACCTATCATCCTTTAGTGCTTCCGAGGGAATATCGTAGTAGGTGGGCTGCTTGATGGTGGACGCATTGGGGTACTGTGCCTGCCCGAACAAATCCGGCCGATTGCCCAGCGTGCGCATATAGAGCGAATAGGCACTAAGCTGTTCTTCGGTCAGTACTTCCACGGGCAGGTGGGATAAATCCTTGTTCTTCAGCTTGACCGTGCAGATGTAGTATTCATACGGTTCTTGGTAGGTGATAACTTGCGGCACACCATACGGGCCAATAATGACCATCATTTTTGTACGGTAACGTATCTGCATGGTCACGGTCTCGGTCAGGATGTACTGCTTTTCAAAGAGCATTTCAAGTTCGCCCTGCACCTCGGCCAATGTAAAAACGCCATCATGGAGCGCGGACAAAATCGAGATCAGCACATAGGGGTCATGCTCGATTTCGTCCAGATAAAAATGATACTCGTCGTAGTTGTGGGTGGCCTCGTAGGTGTCCAGATACTGTTGCAGCTTTTGTTCCAGCTTGGCGTAGGCTTTTTCCGCACCCAGCATATCCTTGTCTTTGGAAAAGTAAGAGGATACCCAGCGGAAGGCTGGACACAAGGCCCTGCTCCTGCTGGTAGTCCAGCCGGATAAGAGAGCAGTTGTACTTCTGTGCCACACCTGCGGCTTGGAACACATCGTTGCCCAGCTTTTGCTTGGTGTCGGCCACATTCAGCACTAAAAAAGTCAGCATGAAAAGCCGTTCGTTCCGGGTCTGCAATTTGTTCAGCAGCTTTTTGGCATCCTCGCCGTAGGTGGCAAGGTCGCTGGGGAGGATATCCATGTCGTACCCGGAACGGACAGCCTTTTTCTGTTCCTGAATCTTCATAGCATCAAGGTCTGTGATTTTCCGTTTGATGGTTTTGATGGCCTCGGTCTGGTCAATGGCCTGCACATGGAGATTGACGAGAATGCCGCTTTCCGTTTTGAGGAAGTCGGCCAGCATTTCGTCCGAAAGTTCCGGCGCAAGGATTTGTAAAAAACTCACCGCTCCATACTTGCCGCCCAACCCAAAGGTCTTGGCCGTGCCGAAGCAGAGGGAGGATGGAGCCACAAAATCCTTGGTGGACAGGCCGGAGGGTGCCAGCCAGTCCCAGTCAAAACGGAACGGTTCTCCGTCCGGGTGGAAGATGCCGTGCAGAACTTCCAAACGCTCCTGCCCGTCCATGACGTGTGCCACACAGCCCATAGTCTTGAAATAGCCCAGCAGGTCAAGGCCAATGCGGGTCAGCCGTGCCCGTGCTGTTTTCAGGCTGTCGGCCTCAATGGTAAACGTCAGGTACTTGGTTTTCACAATGCCGTTGTTTCCGCTGGCAAGCTGCTTTTGCAGGATGGCGGTGTACTCGGCGCGGATGTCGTCAAAATCGTCTCCCCGCGGTGTGATCTCAAAACTTTTTGCGTACTGCACCGGGTCAACCTTGCGATTCAAAAACGAAAGCTGCACATGGATGGAGGCATCCACATAGTTGTAGAGGTCGCACAGGTGTTCAAAGATGGCAGTTCTTGTTTCCGGCTGGGCCAGCTGATAACTGATGTCCTCAAAGGCAATGCACTTGGAGAATGTGCGTCGGTCAATGCGGCACACACCGTCCGGGTAGATGGCCTCATACGGGATGGTGGCCTGTGCCGTGCGGGGCTTGCCGTCACCCTTGTACTTGCGGATGACGGCATCAATTTCTTTTTTCTGGGCGCGGGTGAGCTTTTTGGGCTTTTCGGTTTCGCGGGGTATCGTTTTTCTGGACAATGGCCTTTACCTCCTGTTCCATTTTGTATTGCCGCACAAGGGCGGCGTAAGCATTGTTGGTCTGATAGGGCCTTTCCTTGGGACGGATAAAGTAGCACTGAATCATTTGCTGAATCACCACTTCAAGGGGCTGGCCGTGCCGCTCGAACAGAGCGAACAGCAGCCCCGGCAGCATGGCAAAAATCATCAGCAGGGCCGCTGCACTGTTGGAAAGATAGTTCCGGGCCAAAAAATAAAGCGGTCCGCCCGTTAAAAGCGCACCGCCGAAGCAGACCAGCTGCCGCTTGGTCAGCCCGAATAAGACTTTGGATTTTACATGGGTCAAATCTTTGGGAACGGTCACATACGCCATTCAAACGCTCCTTTCTCAATGGGCACCGAATACGGACTTGCTGATGCTGCCGGTCTTGAACAGACAGAAACAGAGTAGCACGGTGTAGCCCATGCAGCCCCAGATGGCCCCGGCAATGTCCGCTGCGCCTGAAATGTTGCGTATCAGCACCGCATAGATGCCCACGACAATCATAATCAGGAACGCTTGGAAACCCAGCGCCAGCAAAGACTTCAAATAATTCTGCCCGGTGCTGCGCCACTCGCTGCTGCCCATGGTGGCAAGCGGGATAGGCCCCAGCGCGGTCACAACGTAAATCTCGATCATGCGGCCGTAGGTCACAAGGAAGATGCAGATGGAAAGGATGTTCATGGTCGGGCCCACTACAAGGGTCTGGAACCACAGACTAAGCAGACTGCCAATGGTCATGCTTTCCAGCTGAAATTCCAGTCCGGGTATCAGGCGGTCAAAGTGGATGGACGTTTCGCCGATGATAACGCCGGAGCTTTGGTTGACAACGCTCTGGGTGGCATCGAACACACCCATAACGATATTCCATGTGTTGCTGACAATGAGGATGGCAAAGGCAGACTTGAAAATCCAGCGGAAGAACATGGAGGTGTCAAAGTCGTGCATATTGTTCTTTTCGGTAATCATCCGGATAAGCTCATGGCACATCACAATGGCAAGGATAGCCGCTGCAATGGGCAGCACCACCGTTTCGGAAAGACTGCGCAGCATATTGAAAATGCCGCTGTTCCACGCCTGCGGGGTAGAGCCGACATCCGAAGCGATTTCGCCCACCTTGGCGTTCACGTTATCGAACAGGCCGGAGAGGTTGCCCGTGATGCCATCGATCAAAATGCCCTTTATCCATTTTTCGATGATCTCACTAATCAAGCAAAGATACCTCCTTTCTCGCGCCCTCCCATGTGAGAGGGAGAGCGCGGAGTAGGATTTTAAGTGTTCGTTGTTCGGAAAATTGTGGGCAGCGATGCAGGACTTAGCCCAGCAGCCCGGACAGCAGCGGGACAAGGGTCACGCCAATCAGGGCAACGCCGCCGCCCGCGACCAGCTGCTTCACGCCCTGGCTCTTTGCTTATGTGCGATAAAGAAGTAATAGAAGTGTAAAAAATTTTGCCGTTCCTATCCGGCA
>OGQP01001937.1_pt1 | contig 11566 bp, 10 predicted proteins | sample 1553251 | NCBI WGS metagenome assembly OGQP01 (sample SAMEA2580016, study PRJEB22360) | human gut metagenome | biome: human gut; feature: human-associated habitat; material: faeces | place: Denmark | collected 2008/2010 | reverse complement strand
TTCTCGGCTGTTGATGCCAGAAACACATCCGCCTGCGAGGAATGCCTTATTGCATTCTCATTGTTTTCATCGTTATATTCGAATTTCTGGTATTCTATATTGTCATATCCCAGATTGCCAAAATATTTACTAATATATTCTTTTACATTCTGTATTGCATCAGAATTTATTGGACGCGGTTCAGAAGTGATTTCATCGATGATCTGTTCAATATTCTGTTCCAAAGGCTCTATTATTGTACCGTTCTGGGTAACACTCTCCGCCATTGTCTGAATTGGTGCTATTAATGATATAACCATAATTAAGGCAATTGTAATTTTTTTCATTTGTGAGCTTCCTCATTTTACCAAGTATTAATCAGTATCTTTTATCCAATAACTTTCCATGCAGAACCATAGGCTACAACGAAAGCTTTTTTCCATACCATAAACATTATCATTTAAATCTCAGATTTTGAAAAAGGGACAGACATTGATAAATTCACTTAGTTCCATTCTGGGCTATGTACGGAACATTACAACCACATGATCAAAAAGCAGTAAATCTGATATTCAAATGTACATTGTGATTCTTTTTTTTACAAAATTAGCTTTTTTATCATTTATGTTATCAACTGATACTATTATACCATGAACTGCATCACCAACCAAGTGTTCTTTTTTGCTTTTACAGCGTTCGTACAGTGCTTTTACAATTCATTGCACATCTGTAAAGGAAAGAGACTTCTTGCTATATATTATGTTAAATTCCTGAAAGTATTTTCTTTGCGTTCTCCAGGTTATTTTTTCCATTTATTTTTAGATATACTTTACTGATCTCAGAAGGCTCTCCTATTTCTCTGCAGAGATTCTGTGCCTGGGAAATGGGTATGTAGATTTCGTTGCCTTCTGTTACTACAGTGGCTTTACAGGGCATATATGAGGTTTGCGGTTCTCTTGCGGAATTGCCGGATAAAGTGGTAAGATCATCTGTGGCTTTGGAAGTATCCTTCTCTTTTTCATCCAGGGAATAAAAAATATTCAGGTTTTCACCCATCTCTAAAAATTTTTCCTGTTGTTTTTTTGAAATGGCATGATTATTATAGTCTTTCATATCCCGTAGGGAACCATTTCCCAGCAATAACAACGGCATCTTCCCCAGTTCATTCTGAGTTGGATTTTTTCCAAACGCATTCATATCAATTCCTGAAAAAGTCGTTGTTTCCGTATAATCTTCAATTTTGATGACAACCGGGACTTCTATGACTGGCCAGATTTCTTTTATACCTTTTATCTTCTTCGCTTTCTGCAAAAAATCTTCATCATAAGCCAGATCTCCAAGTGGGAGCAACACAGTAAATTGCCGTTTTTCTTCTTTCATGCCTGCCAGCAGCATTCCTAATAATGTAAGTATCAATGCCAGCAGAAGTATGACAAATAAGGTAAAGCTGTCTATTTTTTTTCTTTTCAATGAGAAGCCGCCTTTCTCACTTCTTCGAGAAGGATATTTTTCTTATGAAGCTTTCTGACCAGAATCAGGATTATGGAAATAAGCAGTACTGCAACAACTGCAGCTATGGAATACCACCAGTTATTGGTTTTCTCCTGGTCATCTTCAACCTTTAAAGATTTTATCTGGGTTTCTTTGATTTCAGAATCAAATTTTATTTCTTCCTCATATGATTTGCCATCTGCATCCTCATACGTAAGAATTAATTGACCTGCACATTTTCCTGTTTTTCCTTTTACATATATGCGAAGACTTCCTTGGGATAAATCTCCGGCCTCTATGGTCCCTAAGAATGCAGTATCGTTTGAGCTTAATTCATCAGCCTTTAAGCTGACACTTGCATTGTATATTTTGTCTCTTCCGAGATTCATTGCTTTTACCGGGATCTCTACTGTATCCATAGTGTATAAAACAGATGGAATATCTGAAGCTTCCAGCTTAACACGAACCGGTTGGATGATCTGAAAAGACAGTAATTCTGTACCGGTAGTTGCCGTTGCTTTCGAATCTTCATAATCCAGAGAAAAAGTAATGACAGCCTGGCCAGGATCACAGTTTTCTGTTATAGTAATCATCTGTTCCAAAGTAATTGCTTCACCAGGAGCCAGGACTTGTACATAAAAAGAGTTTTTCTCAAATTCAATTCCTTTGTTCTCTGTAGAAAGGGAAATTTTTAAACCAAATACATTTTGACTGCAGCTTTTATTTCGAAATGTCAGCGACATTTCTGTTGTAGAACCAGCCTCCAATCGTCCACCTGAAAGATTGCTGTCTTCTAATAATACCTGCGGTTTATGTAATATTTTTTCACTTGATGAGTCTGATGTTGAATTACCTCCTCCCCCACCGCCCGAATACCCTCCGTTGTCTATAACCGGATCTGTTATCTGCGGGGCGCCACCGTCTTCCGGATTATCACTGTCTATTACAACATGAAAAGGATTCGATTTAGAACCATCACCAAAGTCATCTCCTGATGTAAAAATATCCGGATCCGGATTTTCTTTATCGGTATCAGCTTTATCAGGAGTCTTTTCATCCTCTGCCGGAGGTTCGGTACTCGTAGAATCATCCTCTTTTTCATCAAGGGTTAACGAGTTGTCATTCTCATAAGATACGGACGGATCTGAGTCCGTAAATCCTTCTTCAGCAGATGTAATCTCCGTGTTTTGAGGCTCTGTAGCAAAAACGGTAGCTGGAAGAAATATTATTGTCGTACACAATACTAATGCCGTTTTTACAAATAAATTTCTCATTATCAGGCAGTCCTTTCTCTTAAGATTCCTCCATCCATTTCATATACGTGGTCACATAAGATTCTGATGTCCTCTTCATTATGGCTTGCCAGCAAAATGGTTTTTCCTGCTGCTTTTAAATCCAGCAGCAGTTCTCTTATTTCTTCCACGCCATGTTTATCCAGTCCATTAAACGGCTCATCCAGGATCAAAAACAGAGGATCTTCCATAATGGCCTGTGCAATACCAAGGCGTTGACGCATTCCAAGGGAATATTTTCCGACTGGTTTCTTCATGTCCGGATCCAATCCTACCCTTTTTAAGACTATGCGGATATCGGCCTTCGAAATCCGGCCATTCATGTCTGCCAGGATCTCCAGATTTTTAAAGCCCGTATATTGTGTAAGAAAACCGGGAGTCTCGATAATAACTCCAAGACTTTCAGGAAAATCCACATCATGGCCTATTTTTTTTCCAAATACAAAAATAGCGCCCGTAGTTACAGGAAGAAACCCACAGATGCATTTCATAAGGACGGTCTTTCCTGAACCGTTATTTCCAACAATCCCATAGACGTTCCCTGTTTTCAGGGAAAGATTTACTTCCTGTAACACGATGTCTTCACCGAAACGTTTGGTCACGTGTTCTATTTTTACGCAGGTGTTCTGCATCATTCCACTTGCTCTTTGCGGATCACAGGCCAGATTAAATGTCCCTTCAGATTTCTTCCAATCTTCCATATAAAACACCTCCCAGAATTCCCAGCATTACTAATAAAAACAACAGTAGAAATAGCCAAACTCCTATTTTGTCCGGTCCCCAATTTTCATCAGCCAGTATCCATTCTACTGGATAAAACCATATCTGATTCTTAAAATAGCGGTCATGAAGGATAATTCCGAAATAAAAGCTTACAAAAGGGATTCCATATGCCATGTAAGCAGAATCCCATAAAATCCCGCAGCTTCCACCGAAAGTACTTATGATACTTCCGATAAGTCCTGTCCGAAATGCCTTCATGAGTAAGTCCAGAAGTGCTTCTTTCTGAATAGCACCCTTTATCTCCAGCGGATAGAACACAATAAAATTGATAAAAAGTACCGTTAGTATAGATAACGTCCAGACCATAAAACCAGATACCATAATGGAAAAAACTTTACCTTCGATATACTGTCTGCGAGTCGTTCTGGGAAGTATCTCCTTTAAAAATCCACTTTTATATTCTTGCAGAATGGAATCACTCCATGGCAATACGGCTGCTACCGGAATGGCAAAAGATACTGCCTGACTTTTTAAGGAACCTTCCAGTATACTGATAAAAGTACTACATGTCAGTGCTTTTTTTAAGCTGGGATAAGTCTGTCCAATGGCTATGGAAATGCAGGCTATCAGCCATGCTGCCAGAAAATTCTTATTAAAAAACATACGTTTTGTTTCACCCCACATAGGTTTTCCCCCTTCCGATCATGTCTTTTCTCCAAGAAATTCAAAGGTATATTTTTTCATCCGGTTAATTGCAAAAACTGCAAGAAGAACTAAAATACCCAGAAAAAACATATAGGAATGCGGGATTTTCGGGAGCAATGGATCATAACCCAAGTTATGTTTTCCGTATACTGCCTGGTTCAGAGGACTGATCCAGCAGATTAATACATTTACCTGATACATTTCGTATTTTTCTTTATGTAAAATTGTAGCCAGTACTTTCGGGTCCAATAAAAAACCAAAGACACTGTAAAGAAGGCCAAAAATCATCCCCTTAGTCTTCCCTTTATAGAGATTTCCTACAAGGATTACAAAGCTTAAGGTCAACGAATAACAAAACAGAAGGAAGAAAACCTGCAGCATACAGCCATAGGGTGAGATACTTTCCATGACCCTTACTGTAGAAGGGACCTGCAGGTTTTTTCCTAATTCTGAATAACCAAGCATGGCCGCAGTTTCGCTCCACAGGTTACCTGGATAACTCTTTTTCATACACAGCACGGCCGTAAACAGCAGCATCAAAACCGTATATAAAACAGTTACAAGAATAACATAAATGAATTGACCTAAAAGCCATTTCCTCTTGGTTGTCCGGGTCAGCTGGTATGGAGTAATAGGTGTCATCTTCGGCAGGTCAGAAAACATAAGAAGCAAGAGCAGCGAACTGGACAGTACTGCTATCCCATCCCCAAATGTCCAGATAAATGGTTCAATGGCCTGTACCGGTGTATCGTAGGTCTCCATTACAACCATGATTCTGCCTGTAAGCAGGAAACTAAGTACAAATTCTAACAGAAAAATAAAAACAACTTTGGGATTGCGTAGAAATCCGAAGAAATTGTACCTTACAATTCCAAATACCTGTCTCATGTCAGTAACCCAGATTCCGGTCTATGATACTGCCATCCACGGCATTAATGGTAAGGAAACTTTCATTCGGATCTTTACTGGTATTTGATTCTGTTTCTCCGTTATATTCACTTTCTGAAGTCATGCTGCCGAAAAAATCCCAGACGGGGATCAAAATACCTGTGTGTGCGTCAGTAGACGGCTCATATATTCTGGCATAACCAAGAACGATCCGATCAATATTATAGACCCTGGAATTTTCATATTGCATATTATCAGCGTTTGTTACCACCATCATTTTTTCATAAATTTTCATAATCTCGCTGAATGAAAGAAGATTTAAATTCTCTGTCTTTATTTTACCAATTGTGTAGGGATTTGAATAAGTCATGCTTTCTATGCCATCTTTATCGACATAGAAACAGAGACTTTCATAAGACCATGTTTCCATTGTGCTGTCCATATCTTCCAATGCCCCACCGTCTGCAATTGTCTGAGTTACCGGCACACCATTTATGGTACGTGCATAATCAATTCTATATCCATTTCCAAAATTACCTGAACTATTATCGCCTTCAAAACTTTTGCACACCGCGTAATTCCAGTTAGAAAACTGTAAATCTGTGATGCCCATTTTTTCAACTTTTTCCTTTACAAGTTTTTTTGCTTCATCCAGGGACAGCCCGATAGATTCTTCTGTGGGTTTTTCTTCCTCTTCAGAATATCCGTAATCACACCACATTGCATCCTCCGGTATTTTTTCCCCGCCCTTGTTTGCTGCTTTCTTGATCTTGACTGACAAGGTATCGGAGCCATCGGAAGATATCATATAGTAGTATTGTGAATCGTCTGGCATTTGTGCAATACAATCGAAAGGATTTCCGGCAACAGGTTTTTCCTCTGTCAGGGTCTTCTTTTCCGGAGCAGTTTCGTATTCCTGTTCCCATGTCTCAATATCTTCATAGATATCATAGACATAATTCCCATCATCGTCTGTTCCATAGTTATACGGATCCAGGTTTCCGTTTGCAACGTCTTCTTTTAGTTCATCCAGAGTTTTTTTAATTTCATCCTTTGTCTTCACGTAATAACTATCCATGGTATAAAGTTTCGCCTCTGAGAAGAATGCGTTTGTAATACGGTCTAGAAGCTCCTGGGTAACTTCTGCCGCGGTGACAGAAATAGCAGATATCTTTTCCACTTCCGGAATTTCTACGCTTGCATCTGTATTTACCACGAGCTTGGCACTGTCATCTTCCACATGGCTTTTATAATTTTGAGGAGCGTCAATGAGATTCCTGATGGTTGTCTTTGACTCTGAACCGTCATCGTTCTTGCTTTCAGATGATTCTCCTTTAGAACCGCTAATATCATCCGCTTCCGTATAAGCATCTACAGCCTTGCTCCCCTTCGGCTTTACCAAAGAAGAATCCGGGGTCTGTGCGCATCCTGTAAACATTCCAATACAAAGCACTATTCCTGCAAACTTTTTTATATTTTTTCTCATTTCTGGTAATATCTCCTTTCTAAGATTGTTATAAGTATATCATCGAGCATTACACCAAATCTTTCGCGATTTGTAACTGATATGTAAACGTTAGTGTGATTACCAGAAAACAGAGACGGTAGTTCCTTTTCCCGGATTGCTTTCAATCTTCAGTTGGAAATCGTGCAGTTCTATAATTTTCTGACATAAAGAAAGACCGAGCCCTACACTTCCTTTTGCCCTGGAACGAGATTTGTCTACCATATAAAATGGTTCCATCACCATTTCCAGATCCTCTTTCGGTATTCCCTTTCCAAAATCCTGAACCATCAGATGGTCTGAGGTTGCCTCAAGCACAATTTTAGATTCTTTCCTGGAGGCTTTGACTGCATTATCAATTAGATTTGTCACTACACTTATCATTAAGTCCTGATCAAACTTCTTTACCAATTCTTTTGGTTCACAAAATACATCAAGAGAGATGTTTTTTTCTTGAAGCCTGCAATCAATAAGTTCTTTTACTTCTTTCAGGAAATTATCCACCTGTATTTCAGCTGGATTGAATGAGTCTTCCGAAGCTTCGTAGAGTCCGGTTAATTCCAGCATTTTCATAGAAAGTCTTGAAAGCCTGCGACATTCATTTTCAATATAAATCAGAGCCTTCTCCTGCCTTTCCGGGGTTAGGCGCACAGTAAGCAATGTATCTGCATAGCCTATGATTGCGGTCATTGGGGTTTTCAGCTCATGAGCCAGACTTCCAATAAGCTGTTTTTGTGTCCGGTTTATGTTAGAAAGACTTTCAATTTGTTCTTTTATTTTACCTGTCATAAAATTAAAGGTTGCACCTACCTGCGCAAGTTCTGTATTTCCCTCTGACGGTACTTTAAAATCATAAATACCTTCAGAAACAAGAAGCGTAGCTTCTCTTAGGCCTGTAAGCGGTGCTGTGATTTTTCTAAGGCTCAAATAAAGGATAATTCCCATCACCACGATCAAAGATAAAGTAAATCCACCCGTCTGAAAAAACAGCAGATGACTTTTTTCTATTGCATCTGTTATATCTTTATAAGTAACAATCTGATATCCCATATTTACATTGCCATAGTAAAATAACAAAAGTGTCCTTCCATTTATCTGACTGATCATAGGGCCATGACCATCACTGTTGCTGCCATGATCCACCATGTTTGCCTTACTTGCACATAATTCTCTTAACTTTTTTACATCGAATTCATAAACAGTTCCATTATAGGTCATTTTTCCATCAAGATATAAAACCGCGCTGTCATGAAAAACCTGCCGAAAAGCATAAGTAACTATTTGGGGGCGCATTTCATTGTCGGTATTCTGTTTCTGATTGTCGGAAAGGCTTGTTTTATTTTCAAACTGTAAGATATTTGTTCTGAATATACTGCTTTCATAACTGTTGATATTCTGTATACTCTGATTTTTCCAACAATAAGTGGTATAGAGAAAGATCCCTGACGATACCAACAGAATGATACATGTAGTCTGAGAAAAGATCTTTATTAAGAGTTTCATAAATCCACCTCAAGTCTGTAACCGATTCTGGGAATTGTTTTAATCTTATCCTGCCAGCCAAGCTTTTTCCTGATACGACCCACATGTGCATCCACAGTTCTTGTTTCTCCGCAGAACTCTTCATTCCACAGTTCCTGCAGGATCTGATTCCTGGTCAGTGCTTTATTCGGGTTTTTGGCGAACACCATGAGGCAGTTATATTCCATTGGCTTTAAATAGATTTCCATGCCCAATTTTGTAACAGTACGACTAGCAGTATCAATGATGACATCACCAATTTGAATCTGTTCTTGTACAGTGCCATTACGTTCCAGTACTTTTTCAAGACGGACCATCACTTCCAGCATTTCAAATGGTTTTACAATATAATCTTCCGCACCGTCTTTTAATCCCTTTATCTTGCTCGCGATATCTCCCTTTGCGGTAAGAAATATTACGGGGATTTCATACTGCTTCAGTTTCGGTAACAGGCTATAGCCGTCTCTTCCGGGAAGCATGATATCTACAAGTGCACACTGAAACGCATGATCTTGAATAATTGCTTCATATGCCTCATTTCCATCCAGATATCCTACTGTTTCATACCCTGCAATCTCCAGATTCATACACAGCAGGTCATTGATTGACATTTCGTCTTCTATCACAAGAATTCTTGCCTTCATAATTATTACCTCACATGTTTTTATAACTATCTTTTCACAGGTTAATTATACATTAAATTCTATATCGCAGTTGTAACTGATTTGTAACAGCAAAAAAGGAAACCAAAACCATTCTGTGAGAATAGTTTTGATTTCCTGTATAAACCGTTATTTTCTGATCGTTTATAACGCTGGTGAGAACATTTATTATTATTTTTACTCCATTCCGGAATCATTCGAAAGAGAGACAATGCAAATACAAAAATTATTAAAATCACTAGAATTTTCATACGTAGCCTGATTCCCTTCATTTACCTTTATCAGATCGTGTCATTCAAATCACATCCACTGATGATGCGATTCCATAAGTTCTCCCGCTTGTCCATTCCTTTGGTAAAATAGGGAAGTCTTTCTTCTTCCAGCTCTTCCAGACGAAGCACATTTCCATTCAGATAATTGTCAATCCGGTATCCTGTACTTTTAAGTCTTGTAATTACGCCACCAATTTTTATATCCAGAATCTCATAACCAAATGGCTTTGCATCGTTCATCCAGATTTTTTCTCTTGATGATTTCATATCTGTCAGATTGCAGATGATTCCAGGAATAACATTCTGACTGATATCTTTCAACGCTGCTCTGTCCGATCTGTCATATGCTGATTTTATACACATGCCCAAATCAGCTTTATCAGCTAATACCGCCGCCAGCTTTTCATAAAATGAAAATAAAAGCTGATATTTTCCTGTTTTTTTTGCACATTCCTTCATACATTTCTGTATGTTTTGGTAGTAAGATTTTGTATTGACACCTGATTCTTTCACATGATAATCAAAAATGCCTGACATTGGATCCTGGAAAAATAACGTTATCCGAAAGCTGCGCATGAGCCTCTTTATTCTCTTTCGTATTTAAGAATAAGGAATCAAAATTGTCAAGTGCCATAAAATCATCAAATTCTCCGCCTGTGCAGTTCCTGAACTCCTGCTTAAGGATTGTTTCGTCATAGTCTCTGTGAAAATCAAGGTGTGCAAAAAGTACAAGTCCCGGAAGCAAAGCATCCACCGGGGTTTCTGCACCATTATCCATCCATGCTGTACAGAGAACCTCTTTTATATTGTATTTTTTACAAGTAGAAAGCGCTGCTTTGGTACACGCATAGGTCTTAGAATAATTGGGGGAAATTCCGTTCCAAATCCAAGATCCTCCTGCAAAAATAACGTTATCCGAAAGCTGCGCATGGATATCCAGCATTTTTTCATAGGTTCTGGTATCATCATGATAATAGTCCCAATATACTAATCCTAGATCTTTTTTCGGTTTTTCCCATTTGGAGCAGTCCGTGTTTTCGGGCAGATCATAGTATCCGCCTGTAGAATTTGCTGTAATGTACATGTCACTCCATATCATAGGCTTTAATTCTAATTTTCTGCAAATATCTACGACCCTGTTACAATGTTCCCTGATTATCAGTGACCCTTTTTTATATCCATTTTCTTTTAGATAATTTCCAAGTCCCAGCATGACAGCCTCATCCATTCCAATATGTACCCTGTTGGTAGAAAAATTCTCCTTTACTGAGCTGAGCAGCTTTTCAATAAACTGATAAGTTTCCTCTTTTTCAGGCTGGAGAATGTCCGCAGAATCACGAATCTTATCCATTCCCGGCCACTTCAGCGCATTGTGCAGATGAGCCAGGGTCTGAATACACGGAACAAGCTCTACCCCAAACATGGAAGCGTAAGCATCCAGCTCTTTTATTTCGTCTTTGGTGTATTTTCCTCGATAAGCCCCAAAATAAGGCTGCCCCTCTACTTCATAGGTATCTTCTGTATAAAGCATGAGTACATTCATTCCAAGTTTTGCCAGTGTCTTGATCAGGAATTTCACCTTTTCAACTGTAAATACAGCATTTCTGGAACAATCCAGCATAAGACCGTTTCTTTCAAAACAGACATGCTCTTGATATTGAAATTCATCCTCTTCCATATGATGTATAGCATAATTAAGTGCGCGGTAATAATGAGATATTTCCCGGCAGATGATATGAATCTGGTTTTTTCTTTTATTGATCAATATTTCTGGTCTGTCCTGAAATTTAACAAACAATTATATATTTTGGTTGAAACCGTCATTTTCAGCCAGCAGTATTTCAGTACCTTTTTTAATAGTATTATATTCTTTCTTATCAGATGAAAAAACAATGTTCATACGTATTCCTCTTTCTTTAGGAATTCTGCTCTTTCTTTAGGAATTCTGCTCTTCTTAATAAATCAATCTTTTTAGCAGAGCATCCCCTGTCAATGTTCTATTTTATTCGTTTGTAAATAATCGGCTCATCATAACCAAAAGTTCTTTTCCCATTTACTTCCATGGACTCTGATACTTCCAATTGATTTTCAGTGAACTTTTCATGCAGAGAAAATTTCAATACGGGTGAAAACATACTTACACTTCCGCCTTCCCATGTATCACCTGATTTTCTGAAAAATGCAGGAGTAAATTTTGCAGAACACTTTAGCTGATCATAGTCGGCACCTTTGAAGATTTTGTAAGTAAAATTCTTTTTATCATATCCTTCCGGTATCTCATAAGAAATAAGCTTTATTGAATTGCTTTCTTCCATGAAAAGAAACAAATGTGAAGAAGAGCGGGTAGTTCCCTGTACAGAATAATAGCTCTCTTCAATCATAAATACGCCTTCGAAACCATTTGGGAGATTTGCAATTTTGGAATTACATATTGTATTGATATGCTTTGCATATGGATACTGTGGATTTGTCTTACTTATTTTTTCAAATTGATCCTTATTATCAAATTTTCCATTCAATAGCGTAACA
>OGQP01001934.1_pt1 | contig 11571 bp, 10 predicted proteins | sample 1553251 | NCBI WGS metagenome assembly OGQP01 (sample SAMEA2580016, study PRJEB22360) | human gut metagenome | biome: human gut; feature: human-associated habitat; material: faeces | place: Denmark | collected 2008/2010 | reverse complement strand
GGCGAGGACGAAGCCTTTAATGGCGGACAAAGGACAAGTAGCCACATCCGCCCCGGCCTCCACGCATTGGATGATATGCTGGGTGCTACGGATAGAAGCCGCCAATACTTGGGTATCATAATCGTAATAATCATACATTTCCACGATCTTACGTACCAGCTCTATCCCGTCGCTGGCGATATCATCCAAACGCCCGACGAACGGCGATACATACGTAGCCCCGGCCTTAGCCGCCAATAACGCCTGACCGACAGAGAAAACCAGCGTACAATTCGTACGGATGCCTTTTCTGGTGAAATATTTTATCGCTTTAATCCCCGCTTCGATACAAGGTACTTTAACGACTATATTAGGATGTAAAGCTGCCAACTCCTCCCCTTCTTTTATCATGCCCTCTAAGTCGGTAGCGATTACCTCGGCGCTTACATCCCCGCCCACGATCTCGCAAATTTCCAAATAGTGTTTCCGTTGATTTTCCACCCCCCGGATTCCCTCTTTCGCCATTAAGGACGGATTAGTCGTCACGCCATCCAATACTCCCAATTCATTCGCTTCCCGGATTTGATCCAGATTCGCCGTGTCAATAAAAAACTTCATAGCTTTACACTTTAATGTTACGTATTTATATAACCCTTCTGATTCGCTATTAGTTCTAAATCAACCGCCTCAATCGCCTACTAATTCGATATACAAGTCGTTAAGCCATTTGCGGAGATGTAAGACGGCGTATCTTTTCCGGGACAGAAGCGTATTCACCGGAACATCCGTCGCCTCGGAGATCTCCTTAAAAGAAAAGCCTTCCAGCTCGGTCAACTCAAAAACCGTACGCTGCTCATCCGGCAACTCCGCTAAAGCGTTCTCTAACTCCTCCCATACCAAGGAACGGATAAAATCCATCTCAGGGGACTGATCCTCATCCATCAGCCACTCAGAAATCTCATTCATAAACCTTCCTTCCGAATCTTCCCCTTGCTTATAGGGCATTGGCTCCTCCGTATGCTTCCTGCTACGATCTATGATCTGGTTCCTCGCCACGGAATAAAGCCAAGCAGATACTTGCCCTATCACGGTACCCTCCGAGTCTGTTTTCAACAGTTGGTAAAAAACATTTTGTAAGATATCCTCGCAATCCTCTTTGGAGGGGACTCGTTTAGAGATAAAACTCTTTAGCTGAGATTGGTATTTCCTGAATATATCCGATATAGGTATATTTTCAGTCTGCCGTGTCATTCTTTCTCCTCATTAAAGCCATTCATCCATCTACGAATAAAGGCTTTTTTCTCCTCCAGAGATACATGTCCCATCCGCTCATGAAAACGCCTATGCTCTTTCCGCCAATTCACATTCCGGTTACCCATGAAACCGAAGTGATGCCAAGGTCCCCCAAACAATAGGCGTGTCAATACCATCAAGCCTGCCGCCTGCCAGTAATTGATAGTCGTCCAGCCCGTGATAGACGGGATCAAGGCATTCCACAACAACATAACCACAGCTACGATCGCCGCGAAGACAGCGATAAATATAACGACGTGCGTTATTTTTCTCAATGCGTTCATATTACTTATCTGATTTTTTATTCGTTTTTACTTTGTGGTCACTAACTCAATCGCCTTAGCAGGACATATATGGACACATTTCCCGCATCCTACGCAGTTTTCCAGATATTCCACGGAAGCCAGCAGGCAGTGTCCGTTATCGATCATCTTCAACACATCGCGCCTACATCTATCAACGCAACTTCCACATCCTGTACAATCATATGAGGCTATCTCCAAAGAGAGTACCTCCTTCTTTTTATGCCAAAACATCTTTTCTTCTCTTTTAATTATTAAACTTCATTCTCGAGTCAGACATGTCCTTCTATTTAGGGAGACGATCGAGAAGAAAAGATATTTTATGAGAATACTTATTTTACAGACAAAGTATATTTCCTATCGATCCATTCGGCCAATGAAATACCGCCCAATTCTTCGATAGTCTCTTTCCTTTTATAAGGTTTTAGTTGATGAATACGTTTCCAAATATCATTAAGCCAGACCTCATATCGGTTAGGCAACATAAGTTCTGGACGGAATTCCGATATATCTAAGTCTAAATCATCACTATAAAGAAGATAGTTCTTTATTAAAGTCGCAGATTCTAACAACTCACCAACCACATGCGGTAAAGGAAAAGGCAGAAGTTCATCATTCAGTTTCAATTGTTGGCCCCCAGCGGAAAAAGTGTCCCGCATATGAAAATTAACAACAGACCGGCGCGTACATAACCATAAGGCAGCATTCTCATAATTCCCACTCACTACTTCCGGGAATAAAATAAATATCTCCGCTTTTAGTCTCTTATTCCTTTCCGGATCCGCATATTCTCCATTATCCACCCACAGGCTTATATTCATATCCGTATGCTCCTCCAAACTTTCCTCAGCGGAAGTGCCCAACCACCAAGGCATAGCTTTCTTTTTGGCTTTAATGGCTTTTTCCCTATAATATTTTCGAACGATCTCTATAGAATCCGAAGCATCCCTTAATTGATCATAAGCAACTCCCATCTTACTAAAAATAGTCTGCTCTTTCGTTAATTCCATATTAATCAAATAACGGGGAGAATGGGTAACAGCTATATCGGAGAGACAATCCTCATAAGGACGGCACTTAAACTCCGCCGTCTTACCTCCCAGTTTGCCGAAGAGCATATAGATATTTTCTACATTCTTATCACGTGTAGACTCCACGATGCTACTTCCCGTAGATGTCCAATGGTTCTCTTTTGTAGATTTTACCTCAACCCCATAATATTTCTCCGCGATAATATCTGGAAAATATTGGGCGGAAACCAAGCGTATCTCCTCCACACGGAAAGGAGTTCTACCGCAAAGTTCTTTCATCACGTTCACTACTACATTTTCCAGTTCCTTACTCTTACAATCGCAATACGTACCCGGAATAGCAGCTGCTTTTTCATTCAAGTATGATTCCAGCATAAACATAAAATCCGCAAAAGCCTCATCCGCTTTTTGAAGATTTCTATTACGCACAGTAATAATATTCTCCTCTTCCATATTATCTCTTTTTAAAATACAACGGCCATAAAGTCTGTATGCGATTCGCTATATGATACGCTAATACTGGAGGAACCGCGTTACCGATCACCTTATAAGCGCCTGAGGCACTTAACTCAAAACGTGTACTGTTCTTTTTATGGGAGACAAACGTATAATCCGGCGGAAACGTCTGTATCAAAGCACATTCTCGAGGAGTTAAGCGACGTTCTTGTAAACCGGCGTCTAATTCTTCCGTAATAACGCCCCCATGCTCCCGGGATAAACGACGGTATTCTATATTTCCATGATGCTCGGAACGAATCGTCGGGCCAATATTATCCAGCGCGATCTCCTTTTGACCTTGACAATGAGCTCCCATATATTTCGCCTGTGAATAATACCGCTGGGATGGATCTTCTGTCCTATCCGGTTCCTCCAATCCTACAAATACATCCCGACAAACCACCGGTGGCAATAGTTTCTTATCTTCCACGGTGCAAGCATGTGTCGGACTCGGATAAGGATCGTAAGCTTTGGGTATCTTCTCCTCTTAAAGCCTTAACCTTTAACGCGGACTTACGTATCCCGATAAAAATCACACGCTCTCTAGACTCCGGAACCCCATAATTGCCCGCATGTAAAACTTGAGGATCTAAAACAATATATCCATCCCCAGCCGCATGGGCGAAGTCTCTCTGAATAATACTTTTCACGTCTCCCAGATTCACCAGTCCCTTCACGTTCTCCGCGATAAATATCTTGGGTCTCGTAATATCGATCACCTGCTTCATCCAATAGTAAAGTTTACCCCTCGTCTCTTCCGAGGCCTCATCGTCCTCACGCAATTTCCCGGTATGATCCTTATTCGACTCAAATCCCAGACGTTTACCAGAGACACTGAAATCCTGGCAAGGAAAACCTCCCGTGACGACATCTATATTTTTAGGGAAAACTTTTTTCCCCGCTCGATGCTCTTTCACCAAGTCTACGATACTCTTTGTATTATAAACGTTTTTATCATATCCGAATCGATCCATATATTGAAGCCAAGCGGTTTGTGCCTCTTTCAATATATCATTCGCAAAGACCGTTCGAAAACGATTCTTCTGTAAACGAACCCAGTGTTCATCGATAACCTCTTGAACCCAGGTACTTTGAGGAGATATAGACTTACGATGACATATAAAATCCCCCTCGAATCCTAAATCCATGCCCCCACATCCAGAGAACAGGGACAAGACCCGTAGTTCATTTGATGTATCAACCTCCTTTTCACTAATTTTCATATTCGATCCTTACTATAAGATATGCTTAAAGAACCACAAATTTACGAAGAATTTCAATTTTTTTGTTTTCATAGTCAATTGATTTTGATTCGGCATCCACTATTGGATAGTTTGTCAAAGATAGTTCTTAATCACGAGAGAGACAATATCGCAAACAAAAAATGCCTCAATAATTCTTGAGAATCTATATACATTATACAAGCAAAAGCCATGCATAGAATTATCTCTCTACACATGGCTCTTTTCACGTACTCTTTTCTTATAGGCAGTTATTCATCTTTTTTGTTTTGGTTCCAAATAAAACATTATGTGTTTCTATACTTTATTATTCTATCATTTCAAAACAAAAGGAACATATACAGAGAGCATCAAATCCGAAAGATGTCCACGACGGCCATTAGCCGGTCCGTTATTGAAATGCTTCAAGGTATTGAAACAGCCATACTGATAAGAAAGGCCGAACTCACAATGCTTGCTTAAACGATATCCCACCTTCGCCATCACGGACAGGTCAAACACGGCTTGTGGCTGTACATAAAGCGTAGGAGCGATACCGACACCTAAATGGAATTTCTTGGTAAAACGCCAATTCCAACTAGCGGCTACGGAGATAGGCATCACAAACTCATCGAAAACATCAGCTTTCTTAGAAACATATATACCATCCTCTATACTTTCATAATAAGGAAAATACTTCGTCGTTTCCATCTTCTGAAATCCCATCGTAATATCCAAATCATAAAAGAATTTCTGTTCCGGAAGGAATCGAAAGCGATAACCGATCATACTATTTAACTTATAATCGTGCCGATAAGACCAATTTGATTCATCACCCCAAGTAGTTCGTTTCCAACTATCTTGTAAAGGAAATCCAACACCGGCACCTACTAATAAGCCATGCTCAATTTGGGCGAAAGTAGAAGTAGAAACCAATAACAGTAAAAATAAAATTTTTTTCATAAATTATCACCAGTCTTCTTTTAAACTTATTTTTGCAGTCCCTTTATTACTTTCAGGCATTTCATCTGACCAAATTTCCATTCGTCCAGAAAACTCAAATCGAGGAGGAGTTACGATTGTAACTGAGTTTCTTGGATTTTCACCAACATGCCCTAACATACCTCCTTGATCCTTAGCTAAAAGTTTATTATATACATCTGTATGTAAAAGAATTGTTACCCCATTTTTATTCTGATAATTTTTAATTGAAACATTATATACTTCAAAACCACTTCCTGACCCTGAAGCTGTAAGACGTAGTATAATCATTGTACGGTGTTTTTTCCATAAAACTTTCTTTTTTTGACTAAGATAATCAAAGCCCAATGACAAATAATTTTTATTTTCAATAGTTTGTAACTCTATAAATCTTGGAATAGCTCGAACCTTTACATAATCACCACCTGGTATTTGATATTTACTTTCAGCTAGGTTTATATCATTCTTTTCATTTGTAGCTTCATTATTACCATACAATGATATCCCTGATCCGAAATATTCCTCTAAAGCCTTATATACAGGAGCATGTGCTACACTATCTCCTATCAAAAACACCCCCCTTCTATTCACAAAAGAACTATATGTAGAACCTTTTAATTTATAATGCGCAATAAAATCTGTAGAATCATAAGGTTCAAACATGAAAACATCATCATATTTTTGTTTGAATTCTTTGATTTGATGAGCAGGCCAAGGTTGGCTAAGATCTTTCTCATAATTGTCTACAATAAGCTCCTGTTCTTGATCTGCTTCTTGCATAAGTTGCCATTGACTTACGAAACCTGCCCCCGAGAAAATATTATTTCTCTCTTCTTCTGACATATCATTCATCTCCCAAAGCATCGCATTAAAGACGGAATCATTCTTGAACTGAATACATTTATCTCCCGCATAATCTACAATTTGGAAATCTGCTTCACCAACAAAAGCCTTTGTTTGTAATCCTGTCGTTTCAGCAACATTAATCAATTCCGCATCATTACTACATGATATCATCAATAAAGTACATGCAGATGCTAAAAGCACTGTCTTTTTGTCCATACTTCTAAAATTTGAATTATTTATAAATTAAAAAAACCTTCTGCGTAGTTTTCTGAATCTGATATATAAAGTCCATAAGATCCAGAAGTACATTCATCTAATGAGATAATACTAGAAGAAACATCTTGTGTATCCACTATCTCCTCATAAACGATATTTCCATTCGCATCCACAACAGATACTCGTACCTCTCCTATATATTCTAAAAACTCCAAAGACAAAACTTTTGAAGTTTCATCTATGTCTGCTTTTATAGGTACATCCAAATTTACAGATCGCTGTTTTTTCTTAAGATGACCATGTAAAGGCACATGACCTGCAAAAGATGGAATACAAATTGAAAAAATAAACAACACTGTTAGTAGCCATTTTACATTTTTCATAATCTCTCTTTTTTTGTTATGTTTCGGTTGCAGATCTAGAGATTATATATGATCTAAAGGGGTTAAATTATGTAATCCACATAGACAAAGAAAAAAACGTAAACACTTGACAATCAAATACTATAAAAACAAATACATAGACAAACAATCGTAGAGCCCCTTAAATGAAGGTTTATTACATACTAAATATTAACAAGAGATTCATACAATCCTTGTTTACCTTCCCAATTTAATTTCTTTCGTACTCGCAAACGTGTACGATCGACGGAAGTAGGAATAATATTTAAAAGGATAGATATAGCTGTTGAATCAAGTTTAAATAATGTAAGGAAACAAAGATGCATCTCCGATGGTGACAAGCCTGCATCCTTCAGTACCTTTATAACACTAGGGTAAACTTCCATCATCAAAACTTCAATATCAATCCACATTTTTTCGGAAACGGGTGCTTCAGAATGATTAGGCTGCACAGTTTGAGATATTTTCTTTATTTTTTTAGCTAAATTACTATTGAGAATTTTAGATTCTCTTAATTCGAATAATCGAGATCTCAAGCTATCTACCTCTTTCTGTACATTTTCATATTCCACTTGCATTTTCACCGAAGAATACTGAGTATTTTGCAATTGGATTAGTTCATCACTCTTTCTCCGAAGTTCTGCATATAATTGATATATGCTTTGATTCAAAGTATTAATTTTTTCTTGTTGTTTTAAAAGTGAACGATTCTTTCTTCTTATCGTAGCTAAATAGACAATAATGAGTAAAGCACATAAAAATAACAATATCAATATAAAAGTATAATTCCTTTGCCCCTTTAATAGTAATCTTATATTTTCATTATGCAATTTCAAATGTTCATATTTTTGTTCTGTATCATATATATCGACAGATTTACTTATATTCATAAGGGAATCCTCTGCTGCTACATATTCTTCATAAAAAGACAAAGCTCTTTTATAATCATCTCTTTCTTTATTTATTTTATAATAATGATAAGCAATAGTAGCCGGTACAAAATCATTATCTATGGATACACTATTAGCCTTTTGAAGATAATTTTCCGCTTGTTCTAAATTTCCACGCTTTTGCTCAAGATCTGATAAGGTCAAATAATCCGAAGCAGTATCACTCGAATCCTCTTTTATGCTCTTCAATAAATATTTTTCAGCTAAATCATATTTTTCCAAAACATTAAATATATTACCTAGACCATTGTATACATAATTTCTAACCTCATCTACTCTCAAGGAATCTATTATCACTTCTGCTCGCTTCAATATAGTTAAAGCTAAATAATTAGAATCAACATCCATATAACTCCTTCCCTCATTCACAAACGAACGCACATAGCTTTTCATATTACCGGCCAATCGAAAATACCGTCCGCTCTCCTTATATTTTTTTGCAGCTAACACATAACGATCATCCAGTTCATACAAATCCCCCATATAACTACAAATATACCCGGCACGATTATAGTTCTTAATCGCCAACGCTACCTCCAGCGCATCGGAGTAAGCCCTCATTGCCTTCTCGTACTCCTTATCCTCCACATACGAACGCCCCAGATAAAGGCCGATCTCAGCCTCCTCTTCCCGCATCTTTTTCTTTTGATAGTATTTCAAGGCGATCTCAAGCTGGTTCGTATAAGGCATTTCGTCCTCTATTTTATCGGCGGCACGTGCGTACAACATACACCAACGGGCTATCAGACGGGGACTCATCTCTTCCGGGAGCGGAATGGAATCCAATGTAGTGATTACGCTATCCGGATAGGCATCAAACAGGCGTTCCGCCTGATTGATCAAACGGATTTCCTCAGATTCATTTTGGCATCCTACCACAAGGAAAGTCAAGGAAGTTAATAGTATATATATAAATGACTTCATCCTTTATTATAGATAAGCAAAATTAAATATTTTTAATTCATAAACAAACGATAGAACAACAAAATAACAAATACAAGAAGAAAAAACACACAATAAGTCCATGCAAAGGTATCAAGTTATATATACATGAATATCAGTGATATAAAAACATCATCATGTTTTCCGGAAAACACGTACATGTTTTTCCGAAAAGTCGTACGTGTTTTTCATAAATCACGTACGTGTTTTTCCCGGAAATCTTATAAGGAAAATAAGAACACATAAAAAATAGACAATAAGCCGGATCAGCAATAACTCATTGTACAACTTACAAATGCAACCAATCATTAATATCCAACTAGCTTATTGCTTATCTCAATTATTTTACAAACCTTTGCGAACATAATATTAAACTAAAATCTTTACTATGGAATTACAAACGATACAAAACAAGATTCACGAGATCAGAGGGCAAAAAGTCATGCTGGATTTTGATCTGGCGGAAATGTATGGAATAGAGACAAGGGTACTTAAACAGGCAGTCAGGCGTAATCCTAAACGATTCGAGGGAAATGATTTTATGTTTGAATTGACCAAGGAGGAACTTTCAAGATCACAATTTGTGACCTTGAATAAAGGTAGAGGTAATAACTTTAAATATATGCCATTCGCTTTCACGGAACTAGGAGTCGCAATGCTAAGTAGTGTGCTGAACTCAGACATTGCGATCGAAATCAACAGAAACATTATGAGAGCCTTTGTCGCTATCCGGAATTATACCTTACAAACTATCACTAGTTCCATCGAAATTAAAGAACTACAAGAACGTATCAAATCTCTTGAAATGGCTAATGAGGAAACCCTTTGCGCTATCAATGATCTCAGTGAAGACACCCAAAAGTCTTTAGATAATATTTACATAGCTCTTTCCGAACTGGCTACAAAGAAAAAGAACAATGCTAAAAGACCTAAAATTGGTTATATCAAATAAAGTAAACTAATAAGTTCTTATACTATGGAATTACAAGCGATACAAAACAAGATTTATGAGATCAGAGGGCAAAAAGTCATGCTGGATTTTGATCTGGCGGAAATGTATGGAACGGAAACCGCCCAATTGAAACGTGCGGTCAGACGAAACATAGAACGCTTTCCTGATGATTTTATGTTCACATTAACAATTCAAGAATTTAACAGCTTGAAAAACAATATGGTATGCCAAATTGGCATCTCAAAGAAAGGAGGTAACCAATATGCTCCATTCGCTTTCACGGAGCAAGGTATAGCAATGCTTTCTTCTGTACTCAGATCCGATACAGCCATTAAAGTCAATATCTCTATCATGCGTGCTTTCGTCGGCATACGACAAATAATAAGTTCTTCCTCCCCTTTGCTTGAACTCCAACAAGAAGTAAAGGAACTCAAAGCGTATATCGAAGAAGCATTTGCCGATTACAACGACATCAACGAAGATACCCGTACGCAACTTGAGCTAATCAATCTGTCACTCGCTGAGTTACAAGCGAAAAGAACCGAGAATCAATCTCGCCCCCGGATTGGTTACGTGAAATAAACAGTTCATGTAAATAACTCATATAAAATAAATAAATTCACTAACTTTGTGGCCTTAAATAGAAAACGATACAAAAACGATAAACGATCATGGAGTACAATTTCAGAGAGATTGAGAAGAAGTGGCACGACTACTGGATTGCCGAAAAGGTTTATAAAGTCGAAAAAGACACGAATAAGCCTAAATACTATGTATTGGACATGTTCCCCTATCCTTCCGGTGCGGGATTGCACGTTGGCCACCCGCTCGGTTATATAGCTTCTGATATTTATTCGCGTTTCAAACGTTTGCAAGGTTTTAACGTATTGCACCCGATGGGTTACGACGCTTACGGATTGCCCGCCGAGCAATACGCCATCCAGACCGGCCAACATCCGGAGATCACGACAAAAAATAATATAGCCCGTTATCGGGAGCAATTGGAAAAGATCGGTTTCTGCTACGATTGGAGCCGTGAGATCCGTACCTGCGATCCCGAATATTACAAATGGACGCAATGGGCCTTCATCCGGATGTTCAACAGCTACTACTGCAACGACGAGAAGCAAGCCCGCCCGATCAGCGAGTTGATACAGGCTTTCGAGACCAGTGGTACGGAAGGTCTGAACGTAGCTTGCGGAGAGGAACTTAGTTTCACCGCCGAGGAATGGAAAGCCAAGAGCGATAAAGAAAAACAAGAGATATTACTCAACTACCGGATCGCTTATCGTGGCGAGACCATGGTAAACTGGTGTGCCGCCTTGGGTACCGTATTAGCGAATGATGAGGTCGTGAACGGTGTTTCCGAGCGTGGAGGCTATCCGGTGGAACAAAAGATCATGCGCCAATGGTGCTTACGTGTATCCGCTTACGCGCAACGCCTGTTGGACGGATTGGATACGATCGACTGGACGGATTCCTTGAAAGAGACCCAAAAGAACTGGATCGGACGCAGCGAAGGTGCCGAGGTTCGCTTCAAGGTAAAAGACAGCGACAAGGAATTCACGATCTTTACGACCCGTGCCGATACGATGTTTGGTGTTACCTTCATGGTATTAGCTCCGGAAAGTGAATTGGTGGCACAATTAACGACTCCTGAACAAAAAGCAGAAGTAGACGCTTACCTCGACCGTACCAAAAAACGTACGGAACGTGAACGCATTGCCGACCGTAGCGTTACCGGTGTATTCAGTGGTTCGTATGCCATCAATCCGTTCACAGGTGAAGCAGTACCCGTATGGATCAGCGATTACGTACTGGCCGGATACGGAACAGGAGCTATTATGGCTGTACCTGCTCATGATAGCCGCGACTACGCATTTGCCAAACATTTCGGATTAGAAATCCGTCCGTTGGTAGAAGGCTGTGATGTAAGCGAAGAAAGTTTCGATGCAAAAGA
>OGQP01001931.1_pt1 | contig 11589 bp, 8 predicted proteins | sample 1553251 | NCBI WGS metagenome assembly OGQP01 (sample SAMEA2580016, study PRJEB22360) | human gut metagenome | biome: human gut; feature: human-associated habitat; material: faeces | place: Denmark | collected 2008/2010 | reverse complement strand
GGCTGGACGCCTGCCCGCAGCGAGAGAATCCGCTGATTCAAAAACTGGCGCTTAATATGGGCAAGCAGCAATTAATCGCCTCGCCAGAGGGTGCGATGGGAAGCCTGCAATTACGCCAGCAAGTGTGGCTGCACCATATCGTGCTCGACAAAGGCGAAAGTGCGAATTTCCAGTTGCATGGGCCACGCGCGTATTTGCAATCGATTCACGGGAAATTTCATGCGCTTACGCATCATGAAGAGAAAGCGGCGCTGACCTGCGGTGATGGGGCGTTTATTCGTGACGAGGCTAACATTACGCTGGTTGCCGATTCCCCACTGCGCGCTTTGCTGATAGATTTGCCTGTCTAGTTGTTTTTACAGGGAGATGATGATGAGTAAAAAATTGGCCAAAAAGCGCCAGCCGGTGAAGCCCGTGGTGGCGAAAGAACCTGCTCGCACCGCCAAAAATTTTGGCTATGAAGAGATGTTGAGCGAGCTGGAAGCTATCGTCGCGGATGCTGAAACGCGTTTAGCCGAGGATGAAGCTACCGCGTAAAGACAGGTTGCCGGATGCGGCGAAAACGCCTTATCCGGCCTACAAAATCCAACAACATTAACGAATTAAACAACCCGTAGGCCGGACAAGATGCGCCAGCATCGCATCCGGCACGATCCCCAAAACCTGGCGTTTATCTGGCCTTGCTCGCCATAATCTCGATAATCTGCCGATCCGTTTGCTGCATCGAATGGCTTGCTAACGCACACAGGTTGGCAATCGACTGCTCAACATCATGCGCCACAATCCCTTCATTGCCGGTCACGGCGGTATCATCCAGCGCCATTAACACCGCTTTCCACGCAGCCGAAGCACTGGTCGAAACCTTCATCGCGCAGCTGTTCGACGCACCATCGCAAATCATGCCGCTGACATCGCCGATCATACTGCTGATCGCCATCGAGATGGTTTCATAACGCCCATCCACCAGCCATGCCATCCCGGCGGCGGCCCCCATTGCTGCGGTCGTTGCGGCACACAGCGCAGACAAACGCGGTAACTGGTTATGGATGTAAATTGCGCTCAAATGCGAAAGCATCAGCGCACGCGCCAGCCGTTCATCATCCGCTCCGAAGTGTTCTGCTACCACCACCACAGGCATTGTTGCGGTGATCCCCTGGTTACCCGAGCCGGAGTTACTCATAGCCGGAAGCGTAGCGCCGCCCATACGCGCATCGGATGCCGCGCTGGTACGAATCACAATGGATGAAGAGAGATCTTTCGCCAGCAAACCGCGCTCGCACTGTTTTTCCAGCGTCGCACCAATATGCAGCCCCCACTTACCGCTCAAACCTTCCTGCGATAACGCACAATTTAGCTTCGCGGAATCGAGAATAAAGCGGATCGCCGCAAACGGGACTTCATTGACGAACTTCAGGATCTCAGCCAGCGTCGTTCTGGAAAGCACCGTCAGCGGAGACTCTTGCTCGCCCTCTGCCACACACGCCTGCTGGGTAAACACCACACCATCGTGCGTCTCGATATGCACAATGTTGGTATGCCCGCCGACGATGGTGACACACGCCCACTTCTCACCGTTCCAGACTTTGGCGCGTGAGAAGAGGATTTCATCGCAAGGTTCCTGGATCTTAACGGAGACTTTCCCCGCCGCCAGCAGTGCTTTGGCATCGGCAATTGCCTGCGCTGTTGCGTCTTTCAGCACTTCCAGCCCGGCGTTGGCATTTCCACCTAACGCCCCCAGCGCCGCCGCAATCGGCAGCCCCACCATTCCCGTGCCGGGAACGGTGACGCCCAGACCGTTCTTCATCAGATTTGGCGAAACCCAGGCTTCTACACGTTCAACCGGACCTTCCAGTTCTGCCGCAGCAACCGCCGCCGCCAGCGCCAGTGAAATCGGTTCAGTACATCCCAGCGCCGGTTTTACTTCCTCCTGAACGGCGAGGATGTAACGCTGCCATAACGGATTTAAAGTCGAATCAAACATATTAAAAACCTTAAAATTTCAGGTAAATCAAGAAAATGCCAGGAACGGAGAAACACACAGCAACAAACCAGTGACGATAATCAGGTACAGAGACATCCCTTTGTATTTGTGCAATGCTGGTACTTTGTAAACCAGCCACGCCGGGATCAGGCACCCTACCATGCCGAAAATCGGGCTACAGATAGAGGTGAAGCTCAACACCGGTGCGTTCAGTACGATGGCGCTCCAGGCCAGCAAAATGGCGAAAATCATGATGCCGCGCTGAACAAGATTTTCGTTAATCTTCTCGGCAGGCATCTTGCGACGCAGGATGTTCATTACGATCCCTTGCGTTGCTTCGCGAAAGCCTAAATAGACGCCAAAGAATGCAGTCATGACAGCAAAGATATTGAGAATGACGCTGACCACTTTCACCCACGCTGCGCCGTCACCGCTAATAAACTGTGCGGCAATCGCCAGCGCAGAAATATTCTGCTCGTAGGCTTTTACCGCTTCGTCATGTCCCATCGCCAGCGTGAACGACACGGCGTAGAAAAAGACGGTGACAAACAAAATGCCAAACGCGATATTCATTGCCCGCAATGCTTTATGCCGCGCCACTTCAATTGATTTTTCCCGCGAGCGATAAGAGATCACCATCGGACTTAACGTCTGGATAAACAGAATCGACGTCAGGGTAAACGGCAGCGTAATAATGGCGTTTTTCACCAGCAGCCCCAGCGGCGGTAGCGAACCGACGTTATACAGATGCCACATTCCCACCATCGACACGCCCAGCGCCGCGACCACCAGCAGCTTGGTCAGCACCATGCCGGTCGAAATTTTGAATAACAATTTCTCGCCGCGTGAGGAGATCGCCACCAGAATGCAAATCAGTACCAGACCATAAAAGGGACTGTCTGACAGCAACCCTTCCGTCACGCCGAAGGTATGCAGGTAGGAAGCACTATCGTTGGTGATGGCGGTGGAATAGACGAACATCCAAATCACCAGCATTACGAAATAGAGCGCACCTAACAGGATGCCCCAGTTTTTACCTAAATAACCGCTAATGACGCTCGGGTAATCTTTACATTCTGGTGATTCTGCCAGCGTATTAATAAACAATCGCTGAAACAGATACATTGCCGGGTAACCAATCACCGATGAGAGCAAAAATACCCACAATCCCATCAAACCGACCTGCACCGGGAGAAAAACAATCCCCGCGCCAATCGCCATCCCGATACTCATAATCACCCAGCCGGTGTCAGTACTGTCGAATTTGATCGCTTCTCGCCACTCGCTCTCACTCATTCCAGCACGACCCGCCGGGGTCGAAGCGTCTGCAATGACGCCTTTATTCGATGCAATTTCCATAATTTCTCGCTCAATATTTTGTAGGGCTTATTATTTTTTTCCGAGCCGCATCAAGGCGATATGCGGTCTACGTTTTTGCAGGCGAGTTATTAGAATAAAGAAATGATACGCGCGAGGTCAGAGAAAATCTTCACAATCAAGACTTTGAAATAACGGAGATGGATAAGAATTTTCTACTAAATTAATCGCAGGAGAATATTCATTCTCTATTTGCGGCAGATCACAAAAAAAAGGTGCACATTTGTGCACCCAAGGATGAAAGCTGACAGCAATGTCAGCCGCAGACCACTTTAATGGCCAGTCCTCCGCGTGATGTTTCGCGGTATTTATCGTTCATATCTTTGCCGGTTTCATACATCGTCTCGATCACTTTATCGAGTGAAACACGCGGTGCCGAGGTGCGGCGCATCGCCATCCGCGCGGCGTTTACTGCTTTCACGGCATTAATGGCATTACGTTCAATGCACGGGATTTGTACCTGTCCGGCAACCGGATCGCAGGTCAGTCCAAGGTTATGCTCCATCGCGATTTCCGCCGCATTGCATACCTTCGCCGGACTGCCGCCCAGTAGTTCAGTTAACCCTGCCGCCGCCATTGAACAGGCCACGCCAATCTCCCCCTGACAGCCGACTTCCGCGCCAGAGATGGAGGCGTTCATTTTATACAGCGCGCCAATAGCCCCCGCGGCCAGAAAATAGCGGGCAATTGACCGCTCGTTTACCGGACGACGGAACTTATCGTAATAAGCCAGTACTGCCGGAATAATGCCGCACGCACCGTTAGTCGGTGCCGTTACCACGCGCCCGCCAGCTGCGTTTTCTTCACTAACCGCCAGCGCGTACATGTTGATCCAGTCGATGACATTCATCGGATCGTTAGAGATGTTATCGCTGGAAACCAGCTGACGACGCAGCGCTACGGCACGGCGCGGCACATTGAGCGGACCAGGCAGCACGCCTTCAGTGTTCATCCCGCGTTCAATACCGTCATGCATCACTTGCCAGATACGGGCAAAACCGGCGTCAATTTCCGCTTTGCTGCGCAGCGCTAGCTCGTTGTGCATCATCAGACCAGATATAGACAGGCCGTTGTAATCACACATTTTCAGCAGTTCACCTGCTGAGTGGAAATCGTAAGGTACGGACGTTTCGACATCGTGCGACAGGCCGAACTGTTCTTCTTCGACAATAAACCCGCCGCCGACAGAGTAATAGGTTTTACTTAATAGCTCTTCCTGTGCCTTCCAGGCAGTGATCCGCATTCCGTTCTCATGGCGAGGCAACATTTCGGGATGGAAGATAATGTTCTTTGCTACAGGAAAATCAACAATATGCGCACCAGATGCCACTGGCAGCCGCCCGCTGCGCGTTACTAACTCTATAAATGCAGGGATCTCATCAATGACAACATCCTGCGGACTGTTTCCTGCCAGTCCCATGATGATGGCGACATCCGTGGCATGGCCTTTGCCCGTCAGTGACAACGACCCGTACAGATCGACCACAATATGGCTCGTCGCGGTTAATAAGCCGCTACTTTCCAGCCGATCAATAAAACTTTTTCCGGCATTCATTGGCCCCACGGTATGCGAACTGGAGGGACCAATCCCAATTTTGAAAATATCGAATGCACTAATCATATCCACACCCTCGGATTGCCGTTCAGTGAAGTGGAGCGGAACGACCTTACGACCGTCCCGCTCACGAGGCTTTACGCACTACGTACTGCGATGGCTTCAATTTCCAGCTTCACATCTTTCGGCAAACGCGCGACCTGCACACAGCTCCGGGTCGGATAGGTCGCCTGATGCTCATCGAAGAACTGCTTATAGACTTCGTTGATGGTGGCAAAATCATTCAGATCGGTGATAAACACGGTCATCTTGATGATATCGCCCACGCTCAGCCCGGCAGCAACCACGATCGCTTTGACGTTTTCGAGGCTTAAACGCGCCTGATCTTGCACATCAGCCGGGATCTCACCGGTCTGTGGGCAAACCGGAATTTGACCGGAGGTGAAGACCATGCTGCCTAAATCAACGCCTTGAACATAAGGGCCGATTGCGCCTGGGGCACGTTGCGTTTCGATAATCTTTTTCATACATCCTCCGGCGTCAGAGCGCCTGGGTAAAGGTACGTGAAATAACATCCTGTTGCTGTTCACGGGTCAGTGCGTTGAAGCGCACGGCGTAGCCAGAGACACGGATTGTCAGGTTAGGATATTTTTCCGGGTGCTCGATGGCATCCAGCAGCATTTCCCGATTCATTACGTTGACGTTGAGGTGTTGACCGCCTTCGACATCCGCTTCGTGGTGGAAATACCCATCCAGCAGGCCGACAAGGTTGGTTTTACGTACTGGATCTTCTTTGCCCAGCGCCGCAGGAACGATTGAGAAGGTGTACGAGATCCCATCTTTGGCGTAGGTGAACGGCAGTTTCGCCACCGACGTCAATGAGGCCACGGCACCTTTGCGGTCACGACCATGCATCGGGTTAGCGCCCGGCGCGAACGGTGTTCCGGCGCGACGACCGTCCGGCGTATTACCGGTTTTCTGGCCGTACACCACGTTAGAAGTGATAGTCAGAATCGACTGGGTAGGGACGGCGTTGCGATAGGTTGGCAGCGCTTTAATTTTCTTCATAAAGCGTTCAACCAGGTCGCAGGCAATGCTGTCTACGCGCTCGTCGTTGTTGCCGTACTGCGGATATTCACCGTCGATTTCAAAGTCCACCGCCAGGCCGTTTTCGTCACGGATTGGTTTCACGCGGGCATATTTGATGGCAGACAGGGAGTCCGTCGCCACCGACAGGCCCGCGATGCCGCATGCCATAGTGCGATAGACATCACGATCGTGCAGCGCCATCAGCGAAGCTTCGTAGCTGTACTTGTCGTGCATGTAGTGAATGATATTCAGCGCGCTGATGTACTGCACCGCCAGCCAGTCCATGAAGTGATCGAGGCTGTCCATCACTTTGTCGTAATCCAGCACATCGTCCATCAACGGTGCTGTTTTCGGCCCGACCTGAATCTTCAGCTTCTCGTCCACCCCGCCGTTAATTGCGTAGAGCAGCGTTTTCGCCAGGTTAGCGCGTGCACCAAAGAACTGCATTTGCTTACCAATCACCATTGGGCTGACGCAGCAGGCAATCGCGTAATCGTCGCTGTTGAAGTCAGTACGCATCAGATCGTCATTTTCATACTGCAAGGAAGAGGTGACGATCGACACCTGCGCGGCATATTTTTTGAAGGCAATCGGTAATTCTTCCGACCAAAGAATGGTCAGGTTAGGTTCCGGTGCCGGCCCCATAGTGTGCAGGGTGTGCAAATAGCGGAAGGAGTTTTTGGTCACCAGCGTACGACCGTCCAGCCCCATCCCGCCGATCACTTCCGTCGCCCAGATTGGGTCGCCGGAGAACAGCGAATCAAATTCCGGTGTACGCAGGAAGCGTACCATACGGATCTTCATGATGAAGTGATCGATCAGTTCCTGTGCCTGCTGCTCATTGAGTACGCCAGCTTTAAAGTCGCGCTCAATGTAGATATCGAGGAACGATGCCGTGCGGCCCAGCGACATCGCGCCGCCATTTTGCGATTTCACTGCCGCCAGATAAGCGAAGTAGAGCCACTGCACCGCTTCCTGCGCATTCTGCGCTGGGCGAGAGATATCAAAGCCATATTTCGCCGCCATTTCCTGAATCTGCAACAGCGCATGACGATGCTCTGCCAGCTCCTCACGCAGACGGATGGTGGCTTCCAGATCCTCGCCTTTTTCCAGACGAGACTGGAGATCGGCAAATTGCAGTTCGCGTTCACGCACCAGATAACGAATGCCATACAGCGCTACGCGGCGATAGTCACCTATAATGCGCCCACGTCCATAACCATCTGGTAAACCGGTCAGTACGCCAGATTTACGGCAGCGCAGCATATCCGGTGAGTAAACATCAAATACGCCCTGGTTATGGGTTTTACGCAGATCGGTAAACAGATATTCAAATTCACTGTCCATTTCACGGCCATAGGCGTGGAATGAACTTTTAATCATATTAATGCCACCGAACGGGTGTAGCGCACGTTTCAACGGCGCATCCGTTTGCAGGCCAACAATTTTTTCCAGCGGCTGGTTAATATATCCCGCATCATGAGCGGTAATTGTGGTGGCAATATTGGTATCGAAATCAACCGGCGCGTGGGTTGCATTTTCGATACGGATGCCTTCCATTACTTTTTCCCACAATTCCGTGGTGGCAGGCGTCGCTTCGGCGAGGAAAGATTCATCGCCTTCATACGGTGTATAGTTATGTTGAATAAAATCGCGGACATTAATTTCGTTTTTCCAGTCCGTACCTTTAAAGCCAAGCCATGCGTCGGCGTACAGCTTATCGCTGGTATCAATATCTACCTTCATGAAAAATAATCTCTCTACAATACTTCAACTAAATTATGCAAATTCTGCGGGCGCGTTAACTTTGCCTAAATGAATGGCATCCAAAGCAATCATTTTTTCTTCGTTAGTCGGAATAACGGCACAAATGACACGCGCATTTTCACTGGAAACAATTCGCTCACCACAGGAGTTAGAGCGATTATTCATTTCTGTATCAATCTCTAAGCCTAATACAGCCAAATGTTCCATGACCAGACGACGAATTAAACTTGAATTCTCTCCTATTCCGCCGGTGAATATAATTCCATCCAGGCGACGTAATGAAGCTGCGTGTCCGGCAATATGACGGGCAATTCGGTGAACAAAGGTTTTAATTGCCAGTTGCGCGCGTTCGTGACCTTCATGCCAGGCTTTTTCCAGAACACGTAAATCCGAAGAAAGACCGGAAATACCTAATAATCCCGACTCTTTATTCACTACGCGTTCCAGGTCACCCAGGCTCTGGTTGGTTTGGCTGGCGACCCAGGACATCGCACCAAAGTCGACATCGCCACTGCGGGTACCCATCATCAAGCCTTCCAGCGGCGTCATTCCCATTGAGGTATCAACACTCTGACCGTTGCGAACCGCGCAGATTGACGCGCCATTGCCAAGATGCGCCACAACCAGGCCGGAGTCATCTTCCGCCAGATTCAGCAGCGAATGTGCGCGCTGGGAAACATAGCGGTGCGACGTGCCGTGGAAACCATAACGGCGTACACCTAACTCTTCATAATATTTCCACGGCAGGCCGTATAAATAAGCTTCCGGAGCCATCGTCTGGTGGAAACTGGTATCAAATACCGCCACCTGAGTTACGCCCGGAAATAATTGCTGCGCCGATTCAATACCACTTAAATTGGCGTAATTATGCAGGGGTGCCAGTGGAGAAACGCGACGGATATTATCAATGACTTCATCGGTAATAATGGCGGACTCGGTAAAAATACTGCCGCCGTGAGCGATGCGGTGGCCAATTAAGGCCACACTGTCATTTAAATTCCGTTTTTCCAGTTCAAATGCAATTGCCTTCAATGCACCTTCGTAGCTGTGGTGAGCCAGCGGTGCTGGCTCTCCCCCATTTACGGATAAGAATGCATTTTCCGAGTTAATACCGTCGGCAATACCTGACATTAATACTTCACAGTCGCTGGCATCGAGCACGGAAAACTTAATCGAAGACGAACCACAGTTAATAACCAAAACAACCGGAAATTCATTCATCTCTTTTCTCATCCTGAGTTACGGATTAAAACAGTTTGTATACGATGTTCAGGATGGTCAGCAGACCAATCACGGTAACAAACACGTTATCCAGACGACCACGGTATTTCGCCAGAGACGGCGCTTTACGGATGGCATACATCGGCAACAGGCACAGCAGGGATGCGATAATCGGTGCGCCCATGGCTTCAATCAGGTCAAGGATGTTCGGGTTGGCGTAGGCAACAACCCAGGTGGAGCCCATGATGAAGATCATGCTGATAGTGTTCAGTTTACCCAGCGACACTTTAGTTTTGTCGCCTTTATAACCAAACTTCAGGACCAGGCCATTCAGACCTTCCAGCGTTCCCAGATAGTGACCGAAGAAAGATTTGAAGATAGCCACGAGTGCGATGATGGAAGCCGCATATTCCAGTGTAATCGCGAACGTTGTTTTGGTACCGGTCATGGACGCAAAGTGGTTAGCCAGATAAGAAAGCACTGGAATATTCTGCGCTTTGGCTTCCGCCATGTTGGCCGGAGACAGAGTAAACAGGCAGCTAAAGGCAAAGAACATCACCACTGCAACCATCAGCATGCTGGCACGAGAAATGATTTGGGAACATTTACGTTCGGTGAAGTCGCGACCGAAGTCTTTCTCATACTCTTCACGCTTAGAAACCACGAAGGAAGAGACGATTGGCGAGAAGTTAAAGGAGAAAACCATGATGGAAATCCCCAGCCAGACAGTGATCAGGATACCGTCATGACCGGTTAACGACAGCGAACCGAGGTCAACCTGGTCGATAACTGCAGAGTTCCAGTAAGGGATCAGCGACAAAGAAATCAGCACCAGGCTGGCGATAAACGGCCATACCAGGTAGCTCATCACTTTAACCATCAGATCCTTACCAAACCAGATGACGAAAGCCATCAGCAGCAACAGGAACAGCGCCACAAAGCCGCGATTCAGCGGTGCAAAGCCGAGCTGGTTTTCCCAGAACGTCATAAAGGTATTGGTAATAGTAACGCCATAAATCCACAGCAGTGGGCAAATCGCGAAGAAGTACAGGAACGTGATAACCACGCCGCCAGTTTTACCAAAATGCTCTTCCACCGTTTCCGTAATGTTGCCGGAAGGGTTAGAGCCAGAAAGACACAGACGCGCCAGCGCCCGGTGGCAATAAAACGCGATGGGGTATGCCAATACCAACATCAGAAGAATCGGGATTAGTCCGCCAAAACCTGCGCGGATAGGGAAGAACAGCACCCCGGCGCCGATTGCCGTACCAAACAAGCCTAACGTCCATGTGGTATCTGATTTACGCCAGGACGATTGTTTTGTCTGGCTGGATACAATGCTATCTGAAGTACTCATATCCTATCCTCAACGAATTAATTAAGCGTCAACGAAACCGGTGATTTGAGAGACGCGAGAAAGATCGATATTGCCGCCGGAAATAATACTGACGGTTTTTCTGTTTTGAATATATTGGTCTAATTTACCGCTTAATAATGCAGCACATGCCAGAGCGCCTGCGCCTTCGGTGACGACTTTATTGCGCTGAATTAAGGCAATCATACTGTTTCTGATTTCGTCTTCGCTGACCAGCACGATGTCATCGACTAATTCACGAACGATTTCGTAAGTTAAATTACCCGGGCGGGAGACATCACAACCATCCGCCAGGGTGCCGGTAGTTCGGTGCGTGGTTATTTCTCCGGAGTGGAAAGAAGCCGCCATGCCGTGAACGTTTTCTGACTGTACGCCAATAACACGAATGGTCGGGTTAATAGATTTAATTGCCACCGCAATACCAGCAATTAAACCGCCACCACCAATTGGCACAATCACGTTATCGACATCATAGAGATCTTCCATAATTTCCAGGCCAATCGTTCCCTGACCAGCAATCACTTTCGGATCATCGCTTGCCACGCCGTCAATTTTCAAGGGGTTGAGCCTGTTGCCCTCCTTGTTGTACTGCATACGGCTCTCGATGGCGGCCTTGTCCTTCCTGACGCGGGCGAGGGGTTTCTCTCGACGACCTCCGGGGCCAGGATGCGGCTCGATACGGAGTACGACACGCGCTATGCGCAGGACGGCGACGGCAAGGCCATGCGCGTCAACGCCGCCCTGCGGCTCGATTCCGACACCCGCGACTGGTTCCGGTTCGACAACCGCGGCCGCATGAGCGGTGCGGAAGCCATCGTCGTCGAGACTTCGACCGAAGGCGTCGAGGGGCGCGGTCTCTCGTTCGATTTCTCGTTCCTTGCGGGCAACCACGACATCAACCGTTCGTGGGGTTATCCCGTGGAGTGGAAGGTCGAATATTCGGCCGACGGGCTGCCGTTCATAGATGCCGGACGTATTTTCGTACTGCGGCCGGGCGGTTACAACGACGCCGTGATCAAAGACCTCGGCCTGCGCCGCCTTTCGTACGACGCCGCGTTGGGATTCACCGAGTACAGCGTGCCGCTTCCGGTTTCGCTGCTCGGGCACAAACGGCTCACCGTGCGGTTGACGCCCGCTTCGGCCGTTATGGCCACGATTCCCGAGAATCCGGCCGACGACTCGGCCGGCGGGGTCGTCACGGCCGATTTCCGCCAGCCCTTCGTG
>OGQP01001926.1_pt1 | contig 11600 bp, 24 predicted proteins | sample 1553251 | NCBI WGS metagenome assembly OGQP01 (sample SAMEA2580016, study PRJEB22360) | human gut metagenome | biome: human gut; feature: human-associated habitat; material: faeces | place: Denmark | collected 2008/2010 | reverse complement strand
CAAGCTTCATGATATTCCCCGCTTTCACACCGTTATGTGACCAGCATAGCGAAAAACGGCGGCGCTGTCAAACATTTCTGCCCGCGCGCACGTCACTGCCGCAGTGCGGACAATATGTTTTCTTTCCGGAAAAGAACATCATACCGAGATAACGGCGGCAAAACGGGCAGCGCTGCGTAAACACCGCGATGAGCGTCCCCAGCACGACACACCCCAGAGCCGCATATACCAGCGCCCAGACGCCATAGCAGCAGCTGCTGCCGTATAAACCAAAACCAAACAAAACCAGCATCGTCGAAACACTGTCCCAAAATCGCATCTGCTTCATGCCGCAGCCTCCCCGATGTTTTGTGGACAGCATAGCACATCCCGGTCAAGGCCGACACCAAAACCGTGTAAAAAGCGGGTGAAATGCAGCGATTGCATTTCACCCGCGAGCATATGGGAATCTATCTACAGCGCTCGGCTGACTGCCGAGATCACCAAACCGACAATAAATCCGATCAGCGTCCACTTTTCGAGCGCCTTGGCGCGCACAGGCGTCGTCTTTTTGAAGCTCAGGTACATGATCAGACCGATCAGCGGGAACAAAAACGCCAAGACATTCAGCCCCGTCGACGGCTTATCTTCCTGCTGATTGATCGGCTCCTGCACAGTGCAGCCGCAGTTCGGGCACACGACCGCCTGATCGACCAATTGACTTCCGCATTGCTGACAATACTTCATCTCTTTCCCTCCGTTCACATCTCTGAGTGGAGACTCACTCCACGCTTGTATGGTATCACAGCGTGATGGAAACGGCAATTCGGAATTCACAAAATGTTCATTTTCCCGACAAAATAGCACTTTTACGTATAAATTATGGTAATTTCGCGTGGTAAACCTTACACTCGCCTCTGAAAACGCAAAAAGGATGGAGAGACAGATAATCTCTCCATCCTTATTTCTGATCCGCAAAACGGGTGTTTACTCTTCCCAGTTGTGCCACACGTTCTGGACATCTTCGTTGAAGTGGCAAAAAACGCTGAAATTACAACAAAAAAGTGCTGTTTTGGTAGGCACGTATGTCATACCAAAATTACTATGATAAATCATAACTTACTATGAAGTAGAAGTCAATAGTCAATTTTACTTATCAACTTTAGCTTTGATTGTAGTCATATCCATTTTAATGTCTTTAACATCTTCTTGAATGCTTTCAAGCCGTGTAGCGTACTAAGCTATTGTTGTAATAGCCTTTTCATTAATAACGCGACATTCGCCTAATTCCGTATACAGTTTATCTTCTCGTTCCTTTTGGTCAGCCATTACTTTAACTATCATCTTATAAAAAACAAAAGCTAATGCAATTACACAGGCTATTGGAAACCCTTGAGAAGCAATTAAATCAAGAAAAGCAGTTATATCCATAATTACACCCCCTTTCATTTGCGGATAGGGGAATAATTAACTAATGCGTTTCCACATATTCACGACTAAATATGGCGGCATATTGTTATGTGCCGCACTGCCGCCAGCACTTTGTGTTTTACACATTTCGGCTAGCCAAGTCTTTTCAGTGCCGGAACTTTCTGGATAACTAATATTCGCATCACCATATGGGCCACCTGCATTTGGAAAAGCAATGCTATGTCTGTGTTCAGGCATTTCATCAATCGTTAATGCGTGGGTAGCTTCGCCACCCGTCGCCCCATTGGCATAAGTAGAACTTGAACCTAATAAGAATCTACCCTCTAGTTTCTCCCATGAGGTGCCGCTAAATAATTTGGAGGGGTCGGCCGCATTAACACTCATGTAAATACTGCCTACGGGATAAACAATATCTATAATAGAGGCGAATTTTTCCGCTAAGGGATTAACTAAGTTATCCACATACTGTTTAGTAGCGGGGTTATTTGAATCAGTGGGTGGTAATACAGATACAGGAACATTGAAATTAAAATCATCAGAAGACCAATCAAAAACAGGTAATGATTTAGCGATATATTCTTTACTAGAAACAGTGTTAATAGCATCCTATACCCTTGCCTCAAAGTTATAGGTCTCAGTATAGGACAATCCACTCTTGGTCACAGTGACGGAAAATGTTCCGTCATCATTCTTTGTAACGTTGGGAATAGTTGTCCAAGAACCCCAAGAGGATGAGGAATTAGCTTTATAACGGTAACTAACCATTATATCATTAGAAACTTTTCCAAAGCTACCCTTGAACCAAGTGCCGCTAATATCAATTGTGGCAACACCGCTAGTATTTATCTCAATACCATCTATTGATATAGTGGGGCTTTTATAATCTACTGCCGCAAGGGTAATAGTTTTTACCGCACTACGGTTACGGGTATCAGTCGCCCCGAATCTAAAGACACCATTATTGTGACCGATAAACGTTTGAGTTGTACCTTGTCTGTCAGAATAATAATTAGGCATATTCTAGCACCACTTGTCTTTTGTATATGCACCTGGGGTAGGTGCAGCAGACAGGTGTATTTGGACATTGGACACACCACTAATAATAGTGCTAGTATTGCCCGATAGCTAAAGGGATATAGCGTCTGTGGTTGCTACGGTTGATTTTATTTCTGGTTTAGCATCATCGGCTATTTTTGCTACGAACGTTGATGTGTAGTTAACTTCTTTCTTCCCCGCGAAAGTGTAATAAGAAATTAATTTACCTGTTTTACTAGTTGCGTAAGGGAACTATTTGGAAAAAGCCATGGGGATTTTCCAAGTGATTGTGGCGGGGACATCTCTGGGGGATATGTTACCCTTTATAACGCCAGTTAAATCACCAAATTCATATTCTATGCTATAGAATCCTGTGCCGCTAGTAAAAGACCCCTCAGTGGAAATTACGGCATTTTCGCCTATAATACAAGTCGATAATTTAGTTACTAATGCCATTTATATTATCCTCCTATCCAGAAACAACCTGTGCGGCTGCCATTATCATAATCTTCAAATCGACTGTTTTCACCTATAATCAAATAGGTTGTAGCGTGTAAATTCTTAGCGTCTACACCGCTGTTATTAGCGGTTAAAACCTCTTCATTATTTTTAGTGATTCTCATGCCATCCTCATTAATATTGGTAGTAATATCTACATTACTGCGGGAGACGGTTAATCCATCCTCATTGAAGGTAAATCCCGTAGAAGTAGTAACTTTACCAACGCCCTTCTCCAACTCTTGGCTAATGGCTATTTCAACTTGGTCAGCCGTCATAGCAGCATCTACTCGTTTTGTTAACGTATCTATCTGCGCGGCCGTGGTGGTCTTAGAGTCGGATAGGTCAAATTGCACATCGTTTACAGTCTGTGATAAAGCCGTTTGTGTTTCCGTTATGTTTTGCACAGAGGCATTAATGCGATTTTTCTCAAGTGTCAGGTTTGCAATATCAGTAGTATTTACTTTTTGCTATCCTGCAATGCTGTTGACTGCAACCCAATAGGCATCATATAGAGGCGTTGTATAAGTTACTTCTTCTGGGTTAGTATATACGATTTTTGTTCTTGTCCAAATATAAGTACCTTCTGCCCATTTAGGTTGTGTAGTAGTCCAAGAACCACCCTGTAAAGCAGTGTCGGAAGTAGAAATATAGTATTCTGTAGTTACGGAAGAAATGCCCCTGCCGTCTGCACCATCCGTACCATTAATACCGTCCTTACCATCCGTACCATTTGTACCGTTTTTACCATCTGCACCTTTAGCACCAGCAATACACGTTGCGTTTCTGGTTGCCGTTGTACCATCGGTATAAGTAACCTTCTAACGACTCCACATATATTTGCCGTTTTCCCAAGTCGGGGCAACTGTTGCCCAAGTGCCGCCTGTAAGCTGAGTATTGGAAGTGCTTAAATAATATTCTACATCTACTTGCTTCACTGTTTTCTTTATTGCTTCCGTTTGGGAACTGACATTAGAAGCAAGCAGTGTGATACGCTTTTCTTGTTTGTCTACCTTTGCGTAAGCCTGCCGCAACCTATCACCAAGATTTACAGAGTTTGTTTCTGTCTCGTCTGTTTCTTCATATGTCCATTGGGTTTTCTGTGATAAGCCGCCATCGTAAGTTAGTGTATCATCCAATAGAAAAGCGGTAACTGTTCGATTGTCCTTAGTTGTAATAGAAATCTTATCACCAATTTCTAAAGCAGGATTGCCACGCCAACTACATTCAAACTCATTAATGGTTAAACCGCCGACAGTAGAAATACCATAATTCAAAATAGTATCTACATCATTTCTTAAATCCCAAAAGGGATTATCTTTAACATATTGTGTTGTGCCGCTTTGGGCGGTTACCGCACTTACGTTATTGCCCATTTCTGTAGTTGCCGCTATAGAAGCCAATCGGCGATTCTCACCAGAAGAAAGAGAAAAATAATCTTCTTTTGTAATAGCTAAATCTACGCTTGAACTATTGGATAATCTTTTAAAAACTAATATATCGTTCTTATTCAAATAGCCAATAGTAAAAGTAGCTTCACAAGCCGCGTTTAATATTTCTCTGACTGTTTCCGTGCCATCAATGTTAATGCCATTTGAATACGACGTATTAAAAGTTGTATCTTCAAAAGTCTGTGCGGCCACGCCTATAGCAGCCGCCGCACAGTCTATTACTTGTTGCGTGGTGTAAGGTTTTACTAGCGTCAGACTGTCAACCTGCAACGCAGAGGCTTTTTTTAAAGCGTCATAAGCCGTTATTGAAAGTTCATTTGTATTCTCGTCTCTATGCACTTCGGAAACAAAGAATGTTGGGAACTCTGCTTCTCCAATTTTCACCTTGGCACTATTGGCCGTGGTAATTACTATTTCTCTGTTGGGGTCTAGTATATGAAAATTTAGTCTATGGCAAATAGTAAAACCAAAGAATTTACTTGTCTCCCCTGTTCGCTATATATCTATAGTAATAATTTTATCAGTGTTAGTATAGGAAGAAACAAGAGTAGACCCATTATAAAGGTCTACCCTTGCTGCAATTCTTCGGACAGGGGTATTATATATATTTCCGATATTAAGCATTTTTTATTGTCCCCCTCATAATTCCGAAAATTTTAATTTTGTTTCATTGTACAAAACCTTGCTGTTTATTCTGTAATAGTCTATTGGAATATCCTTCAACAAGCATTGAACCCCTGTGGCTAATTCATTAGTTATGGGGTCACGATATGACAATTCAACATTATAATTCTTAATGGCCGCTAACAAAGCAGCCATTTTATCTTTATCTATTGGAATAATTTTAACTTCTATACTTCTTTTAGAACCAAGCAAATCAACGACTGTATTCCCTGCCGCATTAGTCTGTTTATTATAAACAGGGGAATATTTCACAGATAATTCAGATACTATATCGCTAAAATCTATCGTGCCAATTTTAAAATAAGTCATATATATTACCTCCCTTATCCCAAAACAAGACCTAATCGGCCTGTCTGTCTTGTGTAGTCGTTTATGCAGCTAATAGAAGTCTGCGCGAATGTCTTGCCGTCCACTTGTAAGACTATTGGAGTGTTACCAATGGAATTACTAAGTCGTTCCGCAATCTTATCTAACCATTCCGTATTCTTCTCTAAGGGTACTACGGCCTCAGCACCAGCTTCACCTAAGCCGCCTAATCTGCTGCCGTAACCAAAGAGTGTTGGAGTATCAAAAACACCACCGTTAGCATACCAATCAATTGAGAACCTCGGCACGCTGGGGGGAGATAAGCTAAACTTACCAGAAATATTTAAGTGCGGCAACTTCAACTTGGGGAGACTCCAATCAAACTTCATAAGAGATTTGACCTTGTCAACTAGATGAGTACCAATGGTTTTTATGAGTTGTCCCAAAGCAGAAATAAGGTCTGGGATTATCCTTATAACGGAAGTAACAAGCGACATAAACATTTCTATTCCTGCTTTCAACAACTGAGGGATTGCCTTTATTAGTGCCGTCACAATGGAAATAATGATATTAGGCAATGCTGCTATTAAGGCTGGAATAATTTGCGGAATCGCATCAATTATAGCGTTAAATAAGGAAATGCCAGCTTGTAAAAGTAATGGTATGTTAGATATTACTGTCGTAATAATGCCATCAATAATTGTTGGAATCTAATCAATTAAAGTTGGTAAAATCTCTGGAATGGCATCAATTATTGCTGTGAATAAAGTTATCGCCGCACCTAGCAAAGCGGGTACACCGTCAACTAAGACTTCGACCATCTGTGGAATTAACCCTTGTAGCGTTTCCACAATTTGCGGCAATGTCTGCGTTATACCTTGCAGCAAGCCCTAAATTAACTAAATACCAGCTTGCAAGAGAGTCGGTAAGGTTGCTGCTAATCCTGCCACGATTTGCGGCACACATCCAACTATGCAGTTAACAAGAAGCGGAATATTCGCACTAATAGCATTAACTATAGAAACAACAGCGTCAACCGCTGCTGGAAGTAACAAAGCCAATAGTTCAGGGATAGCAGCTATTATTTGTGGGGCAAGCTGCTACACGAGAGTAACAACGCCAGTTAAGACCGTGTTGACTCGCGGAAGTAAATTGTCCATAAACACGCCAACAGAGTCAATAAAGTTCTGAATTAATCCCTCTAAATTGGCATTCTCATCAGCCATACCAGTTAACAGATTAGTCCATGCTGCTTTCATAGTTGCCGCTGAACCCTGTAAAGTAGTAGCAGCCTCTTCCGCGGAAGTACCTGTTATACCTAACTCGCCCTGAATTACATGAATAGCCTCATAGACTTCATTTAAGTTAGAAATATCATAGTGAATGCCGCTAATTTTTTCTGCATCTGCTAATAAGCGTTCCATTTCTTCTTTTGTGCCGCCGTAACCTAATTTGAGGTTATCCAACATAGTATAGTTTTGTTTTGCAAAGCCCTGATAAGCATTTTGAATAGACTCCATGGTAGAACCCATTTTGTTTGCATTATCTGCCATATCAGTAATGGCCATATCTGCTATCTGTGCGGCCTTTGCCGTATCGCCGTTTAATCCTTGCAACAAACTAGCACTAAAGGAAGTAGCTATTTCCATGTATTGATTAGCACTCATTTGCTAATTTTTATAGGCATTAGCTGCGTATTGCTATACTTGCTTACTGCTGTCTTTAAAAAGCGTATCTATGCCGCCTACAAGCTGTTCATAGTCAGCATATGCGGATATTGCCTATTTACCTAGTGCGACAATAGCAACACCAGCCGCCGCACATCCAGCCGCAAGTGCTTTACTAGTTTTCTTTCCAGCCTCAACAAAACCTTCGCCTATTTTTTTAGCAGCAGCTTTCGCTTTATCGGCCACGCTATTTACAGCACTCTTAAAACCAGTCATTGACTTTTTGGCCTCTTCCATGCCTTTCTTAAAGTCATTAAGTTCAGCCTTAATTTTTATAACTAGTTCTTCATTCATTATCCGTTTTCACCTTCCTTTTGTTTAAAACTTGCATTATGTTGTGCTACAAACGCCAAGAAGTTATTTACATTCTCCTGCGTCTGTCTTTCTTCTTCTTTCTATTGGACATTAAACAGTTCAGGAAAGACTTCTTCAATGTTAGGGAAGGTGTTTTTATCATCAAGAAGCCTACCAATAGCACGGCCAATTAAACCAGCCTAAGCATAAGTGAAATTGGCTTGTTCCTGTAAACGCTGTTTTTGGCAACGATTATAACTATCTATATGCCGTTGGATTTCACTTATAGTCATTTCTAAAAAGTCCGATTCTTTTAGTCCTGAATCTAAACCAACAGGCAGAAGTTTATATTCAATTATTTCTGAGAATGTGCGGAAGGCCGCTTTTGTGCGGCCTCCCTCTGTCAGTTTTTTGCCGCTTCCTCATTCTCGCTGCTTATAAGGCCAGAGACTTTATAAACATCTAAAATAACAGGAATGAACTCTGCAATATTGTGTCCTTCGTCTAACCAAGCATCGAAAATACTGATTGCGTCATTTTGAGTTAATCCGTGTTCAAATCTCTGCAATGCCGCACTGAGAATATTAATCATATCTGTAACTGTTGGTACTCTATCACCGTCACCAAATACAGCAATAGGATTGCAACCCATTTTCTTTTCTAATTCAATGACGCTGCGGGTGTTCATAGCCAATTTATAAGTGCGGCCACCCACTTCAAATTCTTTAAATAACATTATAAAAACCTTCCTTTATTAAAAAATAAGGGGAAGGGGAAAGGAAGAACCCCCTCCCCCTCTCCCAATTGGGATTAAGCGAAAGAAATAACACTCTCGACTGAGATATTGAGAGTGTAAGAGATAGCGTTATTAACCTCTGCACCGTCGAGTTTTACAGAGGGAGTACCGCTAAACGTGCAAGCAGTATCGTCAGGAAGTGTGACCTTCCAATCCTGTGTGCCAGACAACGCCGCAAGACTTGTAAACTGTGTTTTCTCATACAAGAACTTAAAGGACAAGTCCTGAGAACTGTCCTGTAAGCCAGCGATAGACTTTTTGACTTCATCACTGAGAACAGTAACGTCAATCTTTTCTGGGGCACTATTGCCAAGTTCAGGCACAGACTGTAAATTAGTTAATTCGGTATATGTTTCGCCACTTGCTTTATACGACAACTTCATACCCTTAGTAAGCAAACCAGCCATAAATTATTCCTCCTAAAATTTCTCTAGACCTATTGCTTCATAGGTCAGTATTTTTTGAATCATTGTAGAATTGGGGTCATACATTTCATTGCTTGAAATGCGTTTAAATCCAAGAGTCCTTAGCAAACTATCAATCTACAATGCGTATTTTTGTATATCTTTAAGACTGTTTCCCCATACCTTAATCTGATAGCTAATGGAACTGTACCCTAATGTATCACCAACAGAAGTATCAAAATTAGTTAACTCCATATAGCTAATGCATGGAGTCTCAGTCCCAGAAGTAAGAGTGAGTTCATAATGAGTGGGGAGAACCGTCTTTAAAGCTGCTACAAGTTGAGAATGGTAATTAATCATCTTTAATACCCTCCCCTATAAACTTTGTTATTTTGTCTTTATTTTCGATTAGGGCAGGCCGCATATACGGTTGGGGCGGTTGGCCGCTAGTTGTGTGCCACTCGCCTTTATCGTCTTTATAATTCCAAGGAACATTTGTGCGGCCGCCCGATTCCGCGAACAAGCCAGTTCCATATTCAATATAGGGGGCATATTCTAGCGGCGTAAAAATTTCACCTATAATAGCTTGACCTTCGTTTATTACTCTGCTACTTATACTCCGCTTGAGTTCGCCAGTATCTTTTGGTGCTTTTTGTTTTGCCGCCCTTTCGACTAACGCACAAGATTTTTGCATACCACTCTCAACGCTTTTTAGGTCTGCTAACTTATTGAATCTTGCTAATAATTATTTTAACCTTTAATTTCTACCGCCATTACGACACCTTCGCCATAAAGACCTGTTTATATCTGCCTTGTGGATTTACATATAGAACTTTTAGCTTTTCCTTACCGTATTCGATTACAAATTTATCAGTAATTGAATTGTCTAAAGTTAATCCAATATAATTAGCATTTGTATATAAGATATTATCAGTAACCTCTTTGTTAACTAAATTAATAGCCATTAGAATAGTTCCAGAAGATGAAGTATCTATAACCTATTCGCCATACTCATTTTCTTTATAAACAAAGTATTTGTATTCGGTCATTTGTGCGTTAATCATAATTTATACCACCTTTATTCGTCTCTTGCGATTCAGGACAGCCAGAATATCAGAGGGATAACCATCAATATAGCTTTCACTAACACCGCTATAGGATTGTGCGGCAAGCCCCTCGGAGTTTGTGCGATTCAGCTTGATTACCGCGATACGTTCAGCGATTATTTCAAGTTCATAATCTAATTCTCGATTGCAATAACCTTGAACCTCCGCCATTGCCTGTTTTAGTGCTAATCCTATCTGGGCTTCTGTGAAATTTGAAGCGGCCGCCCCCAACATCACTTTAATCTCTTCAATCATAGTTAAACCTCTTTCTAGGGGGCAGGACTTACCCTGCCCCCATTTTTATTAGGTAGCGGATTCGCTAATTTTGCAAATTTTAGTTGCGTCAACAAGTGCCACAACATAAGCGGTACGCATATAAATACTGTTCTTGCGGGTATCAGGATTGCGGTCAGGTTCAACCTCAACGTCCTTCTTCATGAAGCACTTAATAGCCTCATTGGTCATAACATAAGCCTTGTCGGTAAGTGCCTTAGTAGCAACAACAGGAATACCACAAATAGTGCCAATCTAGCCATTGTAAATAACCTGTCCAAGCTGGGCAGACTTATAATCCGCGTCCTTGCGTAATGCGGCCTTCCACTTGAGGGGGATAAGGATAAAGACCTTAGATTCGTCCTCAAGGTTTAAAGCGGAAATAGCGTCAACGATATTGTCATAGGCAAGTGCGCCGCCCTTGGTAAACTCGACCTTATTAGTAACACTAGTGCTGCCGCAAGCGGTAATGAAGTCAGAAGTAAGCTTGTTAGCCATAACCTGAGTCGCACCCTTCATCATTGCATCAACAATGAATGGGTCTTTCATAGCTTCCTCGTCAGTGTAGTCAAAAGCCTGTTGAAGCATCTGAACCGTGTGGTCAGTGCCAGTATAAGTAATAGAACCACGCTTAGCAGCCGTGTTACCAACACCATTAGCAAGGGCTTCAGCCTCACCGCTGTAGGTATAGACATTAATGGTCTTGACCATACCCGCAGATTCAGCAAGACTATTATCAATAGTCATAAGAGAACGGGTATTAACTGCTGTGGTAAGCAAATCCTTAGCTTTGCTTTCAAGAACTTTATTGTTATAAACTGTATTAGCCATAATATATTAACCTCCAAATAGTTCATTGTATAACTCTGGATTAGTGTCCATGAGTTTTTGCATCTCTGCTAAAGTCAGTTTCTTAGCAGATTCTTTAGTAATTTTGGGGTCTGCGCCGCTGTTACCCTTAGGCGGATTACCTGCTAGACGTTTTTCAACTTCGGCCTTTACGGCGGCCTTGAATAGCTTGTCTAGTGTATCAATGTTAGCTTGTGCGGCCTCTATATCGTCGCTAATGGAAATAATGTCAGCGAACTCCGCACTTAGACCCCTAGAAGAAAGCACACTCTTTAATTCACTACGGTTCTTCTCCACTTGGAACTGTGCTAATTTCTCTTCTAATTCCGCAATCTTATTATCCTTTTCAGCTTTCTCTCGTTCGTCCCCATCAAGCTTACTAAGGGATAATTGTTTTTCATATCTCTTTTGCTGAGTCTTGAGTGCTTGATTCACTCGCTTGTCCGCTTCGGACTAGATAAGTGCTAAGACCTCTTCCTCAGTATAGGTTTTGGGTGTATTCTCTTGCTGCTGATTATTTTCAGCGCCGTTTTCATTATTATTGTTGTTATTAATATCTTCTGCCATAATAAAAACCTCCATTTAATAGTTGTTGCGGCCGCAAGCTGCCGCCGCCCCAAAGAGTCAGTTGTTGTTTAGTGTCTAACCCCTGCCAAAACGACAATATAGAAAGAGAGTCTAACAAATCGCTGTTAGACTCTCCTTGCTTATCATTATTTAATTGCGGCCTTAGTAAAATTCTTTACCTTCCGCATACGCCTTGCGGC
>OGQP01001902.1_pt1 | contig 11729 bp, 8 predicted proteins | sample 1553251 | NCBI WGS metagenome assembly OGQP01 (sample SAMEA2580016, study PRJEB22360) | human gut metagenome | biome: human gut; feature: human-associated habitat; material: faeces | place: Denmark | collected 2008/2010 | reverse complement strand
ACCGGGGGATCCCCACCCGGCCCGGCGGCCAGCGCCAGCGCCTGTTGATCGCCCGGGCCATCCTGAAGCGGCCAAAAATCCTGATCCTGGACGACTCCACCTCCGCCGTGGACATGGCCACCGACGAGCACATCCGCCGCTGTCTGCGGACGGCCCTGCCCGGCGCCACCAAGGTCATCATTGCCCAGCGCATCAACTCCATCATGTCCTGCGACCGCATTGTGGTGCTGGACCAGGGGCGTCTGGCGGACATGGGCACCCATCAGGAGCTGCTGTCCCGCAGCCATATTTACCGTGACGTGTACGAGAGCCAGATGAGAGAGGGGGCGGTGGATTATGCCGCGAGTTGACCTGCAGAAATATAATAAAAAGGTAGAGAACCCCTTCGCCATCCTGTGGCGGCTGGTGTGCTACTTCAAGCACTGCCGCCTGCTGCTGACGGCGGCGATGCTGTCGATTCTGGCCTATGTGGCGGCCACCATCGGGGCTGCCTACTGCATGAAGCCCCTGACAAACCTGCTGGAGAGCAGCGGCGCAGCTCCCAACGAGACGTATGCCAAGTACATCAGCCTGATCCTGGGCCTGGCGGGGCTGTACCTGCTGTCGGCCCTGACCAACTATCTGCTCAACCGCCTGATGCTGGAGTGCAGCGCCATCATCATGAAGCAGCTGCGCACGGAGCTGTTCGATACCATGCAGCGCCAGCCGGTGCGGTTCTTCGACGAAAACAAGACCGGCGCCCTGATGAGCTACTACACCAGCGATATCGAGGCCACCAACGAGCTGCTGCAGCACAGCATCACCCAGCTGGCCATCTCCATCACCTCCCTGGTGGGCACCGTTGCCATGATGCTGGCCCTGTCCATGCGGCTGTTTGCCATCATGGTGGTGCTGGGGGCTATCGTGGTGCTGGTGGTGCGGGTCACCACCAAAATCAGCAAGCGCACCTACGCCAGCCAGCAGCGTCTCACCGCCGCCGTCAGCGGCTATATGGAGGAGATGATCACCGGCCAGCGTGACGTGAAGGTGTTCACCCACGAAAAGGAGGTCATGGAGCAGTTCGACGTCATCAACCAGGACCTGTGCAAGGCCTCCACCACCGCCACCACCGTCACCTCCATGGTGGGCCCCATTCTCAACAACCTGTCCCACATCTTCTACGCCATCACCTGCGCGGTGGGCGTCCTGTGGCTGACAGGGGAGGGAGCCGGCGGCATCCTCATCGGCTTTTTGCAGTATGTCCGCACCTTTGCCGACCGCGTCAGCCAGATCTCCGAGCAGTTCAACGCTCTGATGATGGCCCTGGCCGGTGCCGAGCGGATTTTTGGCATCCTGGACCTGCCTCCCGAGGAGGACCAGGGCCAGGTGACCCTGGAGCAGAAGGGCGACGACTACCACTGGCGTATGCCGGACGGCACCCTGGTGCCCCTGCGGGGCGATGTACGCTTTGACCATGTGGACTTTGCCTATGTGCCGGAAAAGCCGGTGCTGCGGGACCTGTCCCTGTACGCCAAGCCCGGCCAGAAGATCGCCTTCGTCGGCTCCACCGGCGCGGGAAAAACCACCATTACCAATCTCATCAACCGGTTTTACGATATCCAGGCCGGCTCCATCACCTACGACGGCATCGACGTGCGCAACATCCGCAAGGACGACCTGCGCCGCTCCCTGGGCATCGTGCTGCAGGACACCCACCTGTTCACCGGCACCGTCATGGAGAACATCCGCTATGGCCGCCTGGACGCCACCGATGAGGAGTGCATGGAGGCCGCCAAGATCGCCAACGCCCACTATTTCATCTCCCACCTGCCCCGGGGGTACGACACCGTCCTCTATTCCGACGGCGCCAACCTCAGCCAGGGCCAGCGCCAGCTGGTGGCCATCGCCCGGGCGGCGGTGTCCCGGGCCCCGGTGCTGATTCTGGACGAGGCCACCTCCTCCGTGGACACCCGCACCGAGAAGCTCATCGGCCAGGGGCTGGACGGCCTGATGGCCGGGCGCACTGTGTTCGTCATCGCTCACCGGCTTTCCACCGTCCGCAACGCCAACGCCATCATGGTGCTGGAGCAGGGGCGGATCATCGAGCGGGGCGACCACCAGGAGCTGCTGGACCAGAAGGGGAAGTACTATCAGCTCTGCCACAACATGATCGAATTGACCTAACTGTTCACCGAAAACATCTGCGAGATATAATCGTTAACCGTTAATCCGCGGCGAAAGTTAGCGGATAAAAACAGCAGAAAATCCGGCGCAAGAGAATAAAAATACAAAGAAAATGGATAATTGTCATTTTTTTTGGAATATTCACAGAAAGTTTAATCTTAGTGTTGAAAAATCTACTGTTTCATGATACAATTAGGAAAACATTTTAATCCTGGGCGGCGATAAGTAAAATGCACAAAAACCGTCCGCCATCGGCGAACAGACTGGTGCGTAGTGGACAGCGAGCCGTGGACGCACCCAGCCGTCCCCAAAGGAAAGATCATGGCAGAAAAGAATAAAAAGCGCGGCGGACGCCGTGCCCATCTCAACGATTTCCATGTGAATCTTGCCGGTGATTATGTATATACCGGCGCCCACTACTCCTATGTGGACCAGGGCCGCAGCCGCGACCGGGTCCAGCGGGAGCTGCTGGGACTGAGCGTTGCCGTCGTGCTGGCCGTGGTGGCCGGCGGCTGCAGCGACGCCCCCGCCATGCTGAACTGCTGGTATGTCATCCTCCCCTATATCTGCGAGGCCGCGGCGGCGGTCAGCGTGATCTGGGCGGTGCTCCGGCTGCGGAAGGCGGAGGAACCCATCCGGGAGTACATTTATAAAAAGAGCGTGCAGGCGCTGCCCCACCGGGCCATGCTCTGCATGATCTTCGCGGGGCTGGGCTTCGTGACCATGGTGCTCTACCTGGCCATGAACGGCTCCGGCGGCCGCGTGGCCTCCGTGATCGCCTACCTGGCGCTGAAGGCGCTGGTGGCCGGGGGAGCGTGGCTCCTGTGGCGGTATATGCTGACCCTGAAATGGGAAAAGCTCCCCGCCCGGGACCTGGATACGCCTCAGGCGTGATCCACCAATTTCCTTTGTGAACTCCGGGCTTCTGCCCGCGTTCAAAAATATTTAAGGAGGATTCCAATGAAGAAAGCTACCCGTATCTTGGCTCTGGTACTTTGCGCTGTCATGTGCCTGGGCCTGTTCGTTGGCTGCGGCAACAAAGGCAAGCAGAACAACGACACCCCGTTGGTCGTGGGTTATTCCCCGTTCAACAGCAAGTTCTCCCCCTTCTTCTCCGAGACCGCTTATGACCAGGACGTCTGGGTCATGACCGCTATCAGCCTGCTGAACAGCGATCGCCAGGGCGCCATCATCATGAAGGGTATCGAAGGCGAAACCAAGGCCTACAATGGCACCGACTACACCTACCACGGTCCCGCTGACTGCGAGATCGTGGAGAACACCGATGGCACTGTGGACTACAACTTCAAGCTGCGCGAGGACCTGAAGTTCTCCGACGGCGAGCCTATCACCATCGACGACGTCATCTTCTCCATGTACGTCCTGTGCGATCCTACCTACGACGGCAACAGCACCCTGTTTGCTCTGCCCATCCAGGGCGTGGATGCTTACCGTTCCGGTATGGACACCCTGTACAACCTGATGCTGGCTGCCGGCCGCGACAACACCGACTTCTCCAAGTGGAAAGAGGCGGATCAGACTGCCTTCTGGGCTGACGTGGATCAGGCCGGCGTGAAGTTCGTCCAGGCCATCATGCAGTACTGCATTGCCCAGGGCGCTAACGCCGAGGGCGATTCCGTTGCCGCCTGCATGGCCAACTGGGGCTTCGAGCTGCCCGCCGATGCTACCGAGGCTGACGCCTTCAACGCCATCGTCGCCAAGTATCCCTCCCTGGCCGAGGCTGTCGACACTGAGAAGCCCGAAGGCACCACCTTCACCAGCCTGCTGAACGACTACGAGACCAAGTACACCAAGGGTATCGAGACCGGCACCTCCGCTGCCAACATCTCCGGCATCAAGAAGACCGGCGACTACAGCATGACCGTCTCCCTGACCCAGGTCGACGCCACCGCCATCTATCAGCTGGGTGTGACCATCGCCCCCATGCACTACTATGGCGAGAAGACCAAGTATGACTACGACAACAACAAGTTCGGCTTTGACAAGGGCGATCTGAGCCACGTTCGCGAGAAGACCACCACCCCCCTGGGTGCTGGCCCCTACAAGTTCATCAAGTTCGAGAATGGTACCGTTAACTTCGAGGCTAACGATTCCTACTATCTGGGCGCCCCCAAGACCAAGTATGTCAACTTCCTGCAGACTCAGGAAGACGATAAGCTCAACGGCGTCGTCACCGGCACCGTGGATATCACCGATCCTTCCTTCAGCTCCACCACCGTGGACGCCATCAAGGCTGCCAACAAGAACGACGATGTCAACGGCCCCGCCATCACCACCGATACCGTGGATAACCTGGGCTATGGTTACATCGGCATGAGCGCCAACACCATGAACGTCAACAAGGAGCCCGGCTCCGATGCCTCCAAGGCTTATCGTAAGGCTTTCGCCACCGTTCTGGCTGCTTACCGCACCGTCGCCATCGAGTCCTACTATGGCGAGCGCGCTTCCGTCATCAACTACCCCATCTCCAACACCTCTTGGGCTGCTCCTCAGGCTGCCGATCCTGGCTACAAGGTCGCCTTCTCTGTGGATGCTCAGGGTAAGGACATCTATACCTCCGACATGAACGACGAGCAGAAGTACGAGGCCGCCCTGCAGGCTGCCCTGGGCTTCTTCGAGGCCGCCGGCTGCAAGGTCGAGAACGGCAAGGTCGTCTCCAACCCCGAGGGTGGTATGGATACCGCTAACTACGCCATCGAGCGCGAGGCCCTGATCCCCGCCGACGGCAAGGGCGATCACCCCTCCTTCATGATCCTCACCGAGGCCTCCAAGGCTCTGGAGAAGATCGGCGTGCACCTGATCGTCACCGACCTGTCCGACAGCACGCAGCTGTGGGATACCGTCGAGGCCGACCAGGCTGACATGTGGGCTGCCGCTTGGAGCGCCACCGTGGATCCTGATATGTATCAGATCTACTTCTCCGGCATGGACGGCAAGGCTGCCGGCGGCTCCAACTACATGTACGACATCAATGATGCCGAGCTGAACCAGCTGATCCTGGATGCCCGCGCTTCTCTGGACCAGAGCTATCGTAAGACTCTGTACAAGTCCTGCCTGGACACCATCGTTGACTGGGCCGTTGAGGTTCCTGTCTATCAGCGTCAGAACGCCATCATCTTCTCCACCGCGCGTGTCAACATGAACACTGTTACCCCCGACATCACCACCTTCTATGGCTGGCTGAACGAGGTCGAGAAGATCGAGCTGAACTGACAAAGTTCCGCACCCAAGACCTGTACGACAACATAGGTTAAGTCACAAGGTACGCCCCCGGCGGCTCCGGCCGCCGGGGGGTGCCCCGACTGCATATCAAGGAGCGACCCGGGCGGGGCCGGGGGTGTTGCTTGATGTGCAGTGGGTAGTCTATAGGGAGGGGCGGAACAGACGTGTTCCGCCAATCTGCATCACTGTATCATCAGATCGGAGGGTTATCAGTGCGCAAATACATCATCAAAAGAATTCTAATCTCAATCGTCATCCTGTTCCTTGTCGCATTCGTCATCTACGCATTGATGCGCTGTCTCCCCACGTCCTACGTGGAGGCTATGGCGCGTCAGAAGTCCATGCAGCCCAACTCCAAGTCCTTTGAGGAGTGGATGGAGCAGCTCACCAGAATGTACAATCTGGACGTGGGCATTGTTCCCGGCTTCTTCAAGTGGCTGGGCCAGATGCTGACCTTCAACTTCGGCGACAGCTGGCTGTGGACCAAACCCGTCACGGAAGTATTCAACAACTGTGTGTGGATCTCCTTCTTCATGGGCCTCATCGCCTTCGTGCTGGAGATCATCATCGCGATTCCCCTGGGCGTCATTGCCGCCACCAAGCAGTACAGCAAGACAGACTATGTCATTTCGGTGCTGGCTCTGGCCGGTATTTCGCTGCCCACCTTCTTCTTTGCTTCTCTGCTGAAGCTGTTTTTCTCCGTGAAGCTGGGCTGGTTCGACCTGTATGGTCTCACCGGCCGTAATCACGAGCAGCTCTCAGCCTTCGCGAAGCTCCTGGACATGGGACATCATCTGGTTCTGCCCATCGTCACCCTGGTGGTTATCAGTGTCGGTTCCCTCATGCGTTACACCCGCACCAACATGCTGGAGGTGCTCAACGCTGACTTCATCCGCACGGCCCGGGCCAAGGGTCTGTCCGAGCGCAAGGTCATCTATCACCATGCGTTCCGCAACACCCTGATCCCCCTGGTCACCATCATCGGCGGTTCTCTGCCCGGCCTGTTCTCCGGTGCACTGATCACCGAGACGCTGTACTCCATCCCCGGCATCGGCTACATTTCCTACCAGTCCATGGTGGGCGGCGACATTCCGTTCTCCATGTTCTACCTGGTCTTTATGGCCGTGCTGACCCTGTTGGGTAACCTGATTTCTGATATTCTGTACGCCGTGGTCGATCCTCGCGTACGCATCGCTTAAGAAGGGAGGAGGAAGTAAAATGGCAGATCGCAAAGATAAGATCAATGAGCAGCAGGTCGAGCAGGAGATCCGTGAGGAGATCCGCGAGGAAATGAAGCACGCCGACCAGGAGCCTGCTCAGGAGCAGTATTCTCTGAACGATGACCGTCGTGTTAAGGTCCTTTCTCCCGGTATGCTGGTGGCCAAGCGCTTCATCCGCAACCGCATGGCCGTCACCGGTCTGGTCATCCTGGTTTTCATGTTCGTGTTTTCCTTCATCGGCGGCCTGATCTCCCCCTATGGTCAGGACCAGTTCTTCTACACCGATAAGACCATCCGCCGTGACTTCGGCGCGGCCAAGGAAAACACCGAGTTCCAGTACGCCAGCAACAACGACGAGGTGTTCGGCCTCACCGCCCAGGCCAGAGCTATGCTGGCCATCCAGCAGGGGAAGACCACCTTCTCCAACAAGAGCGACAACTTCACCCTGACCAAGGTTTCCGACGACTTCTATTCCGTGGAATACAACGGTCAGGTGGTGGGCTACGCCGGCAAGAAGCTGGTGAACGCCTCCGCCAAGGACAGCACCCTGTCCTTCGAGTTCAACTATCAGGCCCTGCTGGCCTCCGCCTCCGGCGCTAAGGAATTCACCGCCGACGGCGTAGCCTACACCCTGGCTGAGGATGGCAGCATCACCTCCCAGGACGGCGCCGATGTGGCCTATGTCAGCAACATCATCGTCAACGCCATTTCCCCCGACGTGTTCCTGAGCCGCGACTTCAAGGAGAAGCTGTATGCCGCCATTGCCACCGCTGAAAACGGCAAGGCTGCCTTCAGCTACACCGACGAGTCCCTGATCGTCGCCGAGGAGCCTGAGGAGGATCCCGACACCGAGGAGCCGTCCTCTGGCATCAACACCGAGGATCCCAACGCTCCCACACAGGAGGAGACTCCCACCAGCGCCACCGCTGAGTACGATCTGGAGTATGATCCAGCCACCATGAGCTGGAAGATCCTCCAGGAGAAGCCCAGCCGTCAGTACGATCAGTATTCCTTCCCCAGCAAGGACCACTGGCTGGGCACCGATATGTACGGTATGGATATGCTGACCCGCCTGATGTACGGCGGCCGCGTCTCCCTGCTGATCGGCTTCATCGTCATCATCATTGAGACCGTCATCGGCGTGATCTTCGGCGGTATCTCCGGCTACTTCGGCGGCTGGGTGGATAACCTGATCATGCGTATCGTCGATATCTTCTACTGCATCCCCTCCATGCCCATCATCATCATTCTGGGCGCGGCTATGGATGCATCCCGCGTGGACCCCACCATCCGAATGGTCTACTTAATGCTGATCCTGGGCTTCCTGGGCTGGGCTGGTATCGCCCGTCTGGTCCGCGGCCAGATCCTGTCCCTGCGTGAGCAGGAGTACATGACCGCCGCCGAGGCCTGCGGCCTCAGTGTGTCCCGCCGGATCTTCAAGCACCTGATCCCCAATGTCATTCCCCAGCTGATCGTCACCTGCACCATGGGCCTGGGCAGCGTCATCATCATGGAGGCTACCCTGTCCTTCCTGGGCCTGGGCGTCAAGTTCCCCTTCGCTTCCTGGGGCAATATCATCAGCGACGTCAATAACACCCACGTTCTGACCACCTATTGGTTCATCTGGATCCCCGCCGGCGTGCTGCTGCTGCTGACGGTTCTGGCATTCAACCTGGTTGGCGACGGTCTGCGGGATGCCTTTGACCCGAAGATGAAGCGCTGAGGAAGGAGGAGATCATATGGCTAAGAAAAACGAAAGCGGCTATCTGTCCGCCAAGGAGTCTCGCCGGATTTCCCGGGAGAACCGCAAGATCACGGACCAGTTTGAAAAGCTGCACAAGCGCAAGAACGTGCCTGAGGAGGAGTTCCTCACCCAGATGCACGACCAGAATAACTCCCTGGAGATCGAGAACCTGCATACCTACTTCTTCTCTGACGTGGGTACCGTCCGCGCCGTGGACGGCGTCTCCTTCGACGTGCCCATCGGCAAGACCGTGGGCGTGGTGGGCGAGTCCGGCTGCGGCAAGTCCGTTACCAGCCTGTCCATCATGCAGTTGCTCCAGCGGCCCCAGGGCCAGGTGGTGGAAGGCGAGATTCGCCTGAATCTTGGCAACGGCAAGGCCTACGACATCACCAAGACCCCCATTGAGCAGATGCAGAAGCTCCGCGGCAACTACATGTCCATGATTTTCCAGGAGCCCATGACCAGCCTGAACCCGGTGTTCCGCATCGGCGCCCAGCTGGACGAGGTTATTGCCCTGCACGACGGTGAGGGCAAGACCCCCGAGGACATCAAGGCCCGCTCCATCCATCTGCTGGAGATGGCCGGCATCGCCAACAGCGAGGGCGTCTATAAGATGTACCCCCACGAGCTGTCCGGCGGTATGCGTCAGCGTGTCATGATCGCCATGGCCTTGTCCTGCAATCCCCGCCTGATCATCGCCGACGAGCCTACCACGGCTCTGGACGTGACTATCCAGGCCCAGATTCTGGACCTGCTGCGCAACCTGAAGGATAAGATCAACTCCTCCATCATGCTGATCACCCACGACCTGGGTGTCATCGCCGAGATGGCCGACTATGTGGTGGTCATGTACGCCGGACGCGTGGTGGAAAAGGGCACCGCCCAGGAGATCTTCGCCAATCCCGCTCACCCCTACACCATCGGCCTGATGGCCTCCAAGCCCATGGTCGGTAAGAAGGTGGATAAGCTGTATTCCATCCCCGGCAAGGTCCCCAACCCCATCAACATGCCCAACTACTGCTATTTCAAGGATCGCTGCGAAATGTGCGTGGAAGGCTGCCAGGGTGAGTATCCTCACATGATCCAGCTGTCCCCCACCCACATGGTCAGCTGCTACCGTTACTACGGAAAGGAGGACGCCCAGAATGGCTGATGTCAAGAAGACCGCTGAGGAGCAGGTCCAGTACGATCCTCAGTATATCCTCCAGGTCAAGGACCTGAAGAAATACTTCCCCATCAAGGGTGGTATGCTCAACAAGACCGTGGGTTACGTGAAGGCCGTGGACGGCGTCACCTTCAACCTCAAGCGCGGCACCACCATGGGTCTGGTGGGCGAATCCGGCTGCGGCAAGACCACCACCGGCCGCACCATCCTCCGTCTGTCCGGCGAAAAGACCGGCGGCCAGGTGCTGTTCAACGGCCAGGAGGTCTATGACCTCAACGCCAAGGAGATGCGCGACATGCGCACCAAGATGCAGATCATCTTCCAGGACCCCTTCTCCTCTCTGCAGCCCCGTATGCCCGTGGGCGAGATCATCGGCGAGGCCGTCCGTGAGCACGGACTGGTCTCCAAGGAGGAGTTCGACGACTACATCGACAAGGTCATGGACGACTGCGGCCTGCAGTCCTTCCACAAGGACCGCTATCCCCACGAGTTCTCCGGCGGCCAGCGCCAGCGTATCTGCATCGCCCGCGCTCTGGCTCTGAAGCCCGAGTTCATCGTCTGCGATGAGCCCGTGTCCGCTCTGGACGTGTCCATCCAGGCCCAGATTATCAACCTGCTGAAGGAGCTCCAGGAGCAGTACAAGTTCACCTACCTGTTCATCTCCCACGACCTGTCCGTGGTGGAGCACATCTCCGACACCGTGGGCGTCATGTACCTGGGCAACCTGGTGGAATACGGTGCCACCGAGGATATCTTCAAGAATCCCCTGCACCCCTACACCAAGGCCCTGTTCTCCGCCATCCCCGTGCCGGACCCCACGGCCAAGATGAACCGCATTGTGCTGGAGGGTTCCATTCCTTCCCCCGCCAATCCCCCCGCAGGCTGCAAGTTCCACACCCGCTGCGCCCAGTGCATGGAGCAGTGCAAGACCGAGGTGCCCGAGCAGCGTGAGATTGAGCCCGGCCACTTCGTGGTCTGCCACCTGTACGACCAGAAGTAATGGCCAGGAAGGAAAAACACTGGGAGGACGACGACGGCCGCACCATAGCGGACATGTCCCAGGTGAAGCGCCCGTCGCTGTTCGGCAATCTGCCCGGCAGCGCTTACCAGCGGGAGGAGCAGCCGGAGGAGCGGGAGGAAGCCAAGAAATCTCCCCCCTGGGTTGACGATTCCCTGAGCAAGCAGGACCGGCATGCCTTCTTCTTCGGAACCATGAAGGCGTCGCTGCTGATCTGTGCGGCTTACCTGGTGGGATTCGGAGTGTTTATCCTGATTCTGACGCTTCTGTTCCGCTGATTGCGGAAAGATCAGACCCCAAAAGGGGCGTCCTCCAGCCGGAGGACGCCCCTTTTTATACGCATTATCGAAAAATGGGAGGATTATCATGATTTCATCCATGCTGCAATACATTCAGAAAAGCCCCGACTGCTTCCACGCGGTGGAGAATCTCCGCCAGCGTCTGCTGTCCGAGGGTTACACCCAGCTGACGGCAGGGGAGTGGACCCTGACCCCCGGCGGGAAGTATTTTGTCACCAAGAACGGATCCTCGCTGATGGCCTTTCGTGTGCCCCAGGGTAGTCCCACGGGCTTTGTGCTGACCGCCAGCCACTCCGACTCCCCCTGCTTCCGCCTGCGGGACCATGCGGAGCTTGCCGGCGAGTTTGTCCGCCTGTCCGCCGAGCGCTACGGCGGCATGATCAACGACTGCTGGCTGGACCGCCCCCTGAGCGTGGCCGGCCGGGTGCTGGTCCGCCGGGAAAACGGCCTGGATATGCGCCTGGTGGATATGAAGAAGGACATGGCCCTGATCCCCCGGGTGGCCATCCACCTGAACCGGGACGGCAACAACGGCACCAAGTATAACCCTGCCCAGGACCTGGTGGCCCTGTACGCCGGCGGGGAGCAGAAGGGCAGCTTCGACCGGGAGATTGCCGCCGCCGCCGGGTGCCAGCCGGAGGACATCGTGGCCCGGGACCTGTTTCTGTACAACAACCAGCCCGGCACCGTCTGGGGCCCGGCAGGGGAGTTCCTGTCCGCCCCCCGGCTGGACGACCTGGCCTGTGTATTCGCCTGCACCCAGGGCTTCCTGACCGCCCATGAGACCACCGCCATCCCGGTGCTGTGCGTGTTCGACAACGAGGAGATCGGCTCCGAGACCAAGCAGGGCGCGGCCTCCGCCTTTCTGCCGGAGACG
>OGQP01001900.1_pt1 | contig 11746 bp, 9 predicted proteins | sample 1553251 | NCBI WGS metagenome assembly OGQP01 (sample SAMEA2580016, study PRJEB22360) | human gut metagenome | biome: human gut; feature: human-associated habitat; material: faeces | place: Denmark | collected 2008/2010 | reverse complement strand
AAGCCACACTCAGGTGTTATGCGAATGTGATGTTCTCGATGCGCAGACGGATAGTGCCACGCGGAATCTTAATCTCTACTTCGTCGCCCACCTTCTTGTTGAGCAGACCCTGTGCAATAGGTGTATTGACAGAGATCTTACCCTCGCGCAGGTTAGCCTCACTCTCGCTCACGATGGTGTATGCCATCTTAGCGTTGTTGGCGAGGTTGACCATCTCCACCTTCGAGAGAATCTGAACACAGTCGGTGCTCAGACGCGATGTATCAATAATCTTTGCTTCAGAGATAGCAACCTTCAAACGATTAATCTTCTCCTCAAGATGAGCCTGCGCCTCCTTAGCGGCATCGTACTCTGCATTCTCGCTCAAATCGCCCTTGTCGCGAGCCTCTGCAATGGCTGCAGAAGCCTTCGGACGCTCTACTGTTTCGAGCTGCTTTAAATCGGCAACGAGCTTGTCGTAGCCTTCTTGTGACATGTAAGCCATGATTCTTTTGTTTGTTAATTAATATTTTACATTACAATAACAAAAAAACAAGAACCCCGACACTGTTCCTGCTGCCGGAATTCTCATTCATCTGTCTTTTATACTATTTTCGCTAATTACACCATTCTTGCCACTACCTGATTTAACAAAAATGGTTTGATAGTTTTGCAAAGTTAGGCATTTAAATCCATATAAACAAGCGTTTTAGTGGATTTTATTTTACAGAACACAAGACCACGCCACCTACTTCACACGTCTTAATATATGTCAAAATAGTTGTTGGTCTGCTGAGTTTTGCTTAAATTTGTAGGAAAAAGAAAACTACTTTTATGACTATTATTCCCGCAACACCAGCGCACGCAGCCGACATCGCACAGCTCATTATGACGGCAATGACGGAAGAGTGCTGCCAGTATCTGGCTGGCAAGGAGCACACGCTCGACGATTTCTATCACATGATGCTCGACCTCGTACTCATGGACGACTCGCAGTACAGCTGGCGCAACGCCTTCGTAGCTGTCCACAGAGGGCAACGTGGAGTATGCCCCGGTAGCCGGTGCCATCGTAGGCTACAACGGAGCCGACTTGCACCGCTTGCGCCGCCGTTTCCAGGAGGAGGCACTCAGACAGCTCCAGATGGACTACTCGCAAATGGACGACGAGACGGAAGCCGGCGAGTTCTATCTCGACTCGCTGGCAATCTACCCCGAATACCGTCGTCGCGGCATCGCTCGCCAACTGCTGAAGCGTGCCTCGGAACACGCTGCAAGCCTCAACCTGCCCGCAGCGCTGCTCGTAGACAAAGGCAACCCCAACGCCGAACGCCTCTACCGCTCAGTAGGCTTCGAGTACTGCAACGATGCCATGTGGGGCGGACACGAAATGCGCCACCTGCGCTGTCCTATTAACAAGTAGGGCAATAATAAAAACAAAAATCCACCGCAACGAACGCTGCGGTGGACCAAACTTTATTTATTAACTTTTTTATTTTCTCGACTATTTAACAAGACTCCCGTCTCATTTTGAGTGGCGAGAAAGACTATTTATTGTTGTCTTCTCCCCACATTCCTATTGCAGCAGTCGCTGCAAATAGGCTCATCATTACCGTCATCAACATAACCTTTCTACTTATTAACCTTTAAAACTACCAAACTATATACCTTTTATTGACAATCTTTACCTAAAAACTTCTTTACCTTTCAAGACTTAAGACCTTTACCAAAGTTATCCTTTACTTTTCACCTTTTATAATACCTTATCAGAAGTCATCCTCTCTTGTTCAATCTTTTACCTTTACCTAATACCTTTCGGTGTTGTTATCCTAATCTTTTACCTTCTGATGTCGTCCTGAATCTTCTTTACCCTTAAGACTTTCCTATTGAATTATCCTTTCAATACCTTTTACCTAATGTTGTTAATCAAGCGGTTGCCTCACGGTTCCCTTGTTTTGACGATGCAAAGTTACAATTGTTTGCGTACACAAACAAGTGTTTACACTCTTTTTTCGCATAAAAACGCCTATTTTTGACCTACATCAACCCTTAATGTGTTCGCACACACCTACAATCGTTTGCAAACTGCCAAACTCTTCCCCACCACGTCCACCACATCTCTATACATTATTAACTGAACTTTCGCAAGTTCAGAGAATTCAGTAGTTAAAGGAGTTAAGAAGTTCTTGCAAGCAAGCGGCAAAGCCGAGCGAAGCCAAATGCTTTTAATGCTGTAAATCAAGCAAAAACACTAATGGCTTAACTTCTTAACTTCTTAACTCCTTAACTTCTTAACTACTCCTTAACTCCTTCACCCCCTCCGCTTTGAAAGATTTGCCATCATCACCGCACTCAGACCCGCAGTCTCCGTACGCAAACGACTCCTGCCAAGCGATATCGACTCGTAGCCATGCTCCATAGCCAACCTCACCTCATCGATAGAGAAATCACCCTCCGGACCGACAAGCACCGTGACCGGCGTCTCCGCGTCCATCGCAGAAAGCTCGTCGAACAAATCCCGACGCGCCACCTCCTCATAACAATGAGCAATAAACTTACGACCCTCGCGCTCCCTTGCAACAAACTCCCTAAAGCCACACATCTCGTTCACCACAGGCTTACAAGCCTTGTGACTCTGCTTCATAGCCGAAACAACAATACGCTCCACCCTGTCTGTACGCAGTGTCTTGCGCTCAGAGAACTTACAATCCAAGAAGCTAATCTCGTCAAATCCAATCTCAGTAGCCTTCTCCGCCATCCATTCCATACGATCCATCATCTTCGTAGGCGCAATGGCAAGACTTATACGTCCACGCCACTCACGCTCATACGGCAGAGTCTCCAGAATGTTGTACAAGCAATGCTTGCCCGATGCCACACTAACCTCAGCATCAAACAATCCCCCCTCGCCGTCTACGAGCACCATACGATCGCCACTTTGAAGGCGAAGCACCTTAACAGCATGCTTCGCTTCCTCCTCCGGCAGTTCACCAACGCTCGCAGCATTGGGAACATAGAAATATCTGATTTCCTTCATGCCCTAAGCCTTAACCTCCTTCTTCGTTCTGAACATCACAAGGAACAGCAATGCCACAACAAGCGCATAACCAGCAAAAATGAACCAACAAGTCTGCCAATCGCCCAGCAGATAACCACCCTCTGTCCAATGGCAATAGTGATTAATCACCTGACCAGCAAGCAACGTACCGACCGTTGCGCCCAAACCATTAGTCATCAACATGAACAAACCCTGCGCAGAAGCCTTCACATTCTCATCACACTCCGCGTTCACAAACAATCCGCCCGACACATTGAAGAAGTCGAACGCCACACCATAAACCACGCATGACAACACGAAGAGCAGCACACCCGGCATCATCGGGTTACCCAAACCGAAGAAACCGAAGCGCAGCACCCAGGCGAACATCGCGATGAGCATAACCATCTTTATGCCATAACGACGCAGAAAGAATGGAATAAGAAGAATACACAAAGCCTCTGCCACCTGACTGATCGAAACGAGCAGCGTAGCATTGTTGGCAGCGAAGGAGTCTGCCATCTCTGGTATGCCCTTAAAACTTGTAATAAACGGCGTTGCATAACCATTCGTCACTTGCAGCGACATTCCGAGCAAACCTGAGAAAATGAAGAACAAAGCCATACGCTTAGTCTTGAACAGCTTGAACGCGTTCAAGCCGAACGCCTCCGCAAGCGACTGCGCCTTCTTTGCCTGAAGCTTACACTGCGGCAGCGTCATACAATAAACAAAAAGCACAAAGCTCAACACACCCGAAACAAGAAACTGCAAATGAGTATATTGAAACTTATTAGCGTTATCAGCAAGTGTCAAACCAAACGAGCCACCATCTACGACAGCACAATTCACAAACCACATCGTAGCGATAAAACCAACAGTACCAAACACACGTATCGGCGGAAAATCCTTAACCGTATCAAGACCATGGTTAGTAAGAATAGCAAAAGCTGCTGTGTTAGACAACGCAAGCGTAGGCATATAGAAAGCCACACTCAACGTGTACAACGACATAAAGAGTGTCTTGTCCGGAGTCGCACTATTCATGCCCATCATAAACAGACCAACCATAAACACACCGGCAAGCAAATGACAATAACCAAGCAAACGCTGAGGTTGTATAAGGCGGTCAGCCACAATACCCATTAAGGTAGGCATAAAAATCGAAACGATACCCTGTATCGCATAGAACCAAGAAATCTCGGCTCCCATACCTGCCCTTCCAAGATAATTACCCATAGAAGTGAGGTAAGCACCCCAAACTGCGAACTCCAAGAAGTTCATTAATGCCAAACGCACTTTAATATTCATAATTGTAATAGTATTTGTTTTCTGATTATGAGGTTAACGACCCAATTCGTAGCCGTATATTTCGCAAAGGTACAATCTTTTTTAAAAATACAACAAAAATGAAGAACAAAATACACGCCACGAATAAGTTTTGCATATTTAGATTTGTGTGTATCGGCAAAAAATCGTACCTTTGCAGGGTTTTCGTAACCTTTGCGAAAACAGACATCAGTTTATTACGCGTAAGAAAGTTTAGGTATATAAGATGAGACAACTTAAAATTCAAAAAAGTATTACAAACCGTTCCAGTGAAGCACTTGACAAATATCTTGTCGAAATTGGTCGTGCTCCGCTGATAACCATTGATGAAGAGATTGAGCTTGCGCAAAAAATCAAAAAAGGAGGTCCGGAGGGCGAACGCGCTAAGGACAAACTTGTAACAGCCAATCTGCGATTTGTGGTATCTGTTGCCAAACAATACCAGCACCAAGGACTTACCCTTACCGACCTTATCGACGAAGGCAATATAGGTCTGATAAAAGCTGCTCAGAAGTTTGACGAGACTCGCGGTTTCAAATTCATCTCATACGCCGTATGGTGGATTCGTCAGAGCATACTTCAAGCCATTGCAGAACAGAGTCGCATCGTACGTCTGCCACTCAACCAAGTTGGTTCATTGAATAAAATCAACCACGAGATTAACAAGTTTGAACAGGAAAACCAGCGACACCCATCTGTTTCAGAACTTTCTGAAGCTACAAACATAGACGAAGAGAAAATCGGTCAAAGCCTTATGGCCGACGGACACCACGTAAGTATCGACGCTCCTTTCCAAGATGGCGAAGATAACTGTATGCTCGACGTTATGCCGAGTGGCGAAGACAGCCGAACAGACCGTCAAGTCGACCACGAGTCAATGGCATTAGAACTTAACTCGGTGCTTAACAAAGTGCTCAAGGATCGCGAAATCACAATCATTCGCGAGTGCTTCGGCATCGGCTGCCACGAGAAAGGTCTTGAAGAGATTGGCGACCAGCTCGGTCTGACACGTGAACGTGTACGCCAAATTCGCGAGAAGAGCATTGCGAAACTCCGCGATAGCGGTAACGCAAAAATTTTGATGAAGTATTTAGGTTAGGCTAAATTTTAATTGTTCAGTAAGTGGCGAACAGTTAGCTTCCGAACTGATTGTCACTTATAAAAGTGCCCTCGAAAAAGCAACCGCTTTATTTCGGGGGCACTTGTCTATTCATTTCACGAGCGAAGCGAATTATCTTAGTGTGCAGAACGTACAGACCCACCAAAAACAATTTAGGCGGCAAGTCTCTTTATTATCAGAGACTTACCGCCTAACTCGTTAGTTACGAGGGTTTATCTTATTATTCCTCTACTGCAGCCTGCGCCGCTGCGAGACGTGCGATAGGCACGCGGAATGGAGAGCATGAAGCATAGTTCATACCAACCTTTGCGCAGAACTTAACTGATGAAGGCTCACCACCGTGCTCACCGCAAATACCAGTACGGAGGTTCGGACGAGTAGCGCGACCATTCTCAACAGCCATCTTGATAAGCTGACCAACACCTTCCTGATCAAGAACCTGGAACGGGTCAACCTTCAGAATCTTCTTCTCCATGTATGCAGGGAGGAATGAAGCAATATCGTCACGAGAATAACCGAAGGTCATCTGTGTCAAGTCGTTTGTACCGAATGAGAAGTACTGAGCCTCTTCTGCAATCTTACCTGCAGTAAGGGCAGCACGTGGAATCTCAATCATTGTACCAATCTCAAACTCTACCTCTACACCATACTCAACGAATACCTCCTTAGCAGTAGCAAGGATGATAGACTTCTGCTGCTTGAGCTCCTGAACTGTACCGATGAGTGGCACCATAATCTCAGGACGTGGGTTGAAGCCTTCCTGCTTCAACTGGCAAGCTGCACCGAGGATAGCACGAGTCTGCATTGCTGTAATCTCAGGGAATGTGATACCAAGACGGCAACCACGGTGACCGAGCATTGGGTTGTTCTCAGCCAAAGAGTTTACGCGCTTCTTGATTTCCTCTACGCTTACGCCCATTTCCTTAGCCATTGTTTCCTGACCAGCCTTATCGTGCGGTACGAACTCATGGAGAGGTGGGTCAAGCAGACGAATATTTACGTGGCAGCCATCCATAGCCTTCAAAATGCCGTAGAAGTCAGCCTTCTGATATGGGAGAAGTTTAGCAAGAGCCTTCTCGCGACCCTCTACAGAGTCTGCCAAAATCATCTCACGCATAGCAACAATCTTCTGATCATCGAAGAACATGTGCTCTGTACGTGTTAAGCCGATACCCTTAGCACCGAATGTGCGAGCTACCTTTGCATCGTGTGGAGTATCTGCGTTGGTACGGATTTCCATCTTTGTGTACTTATCGCAGAGGTCCATGAGTTCCTTGAAGTCGCCTGAAAGTTCAGCTGCCTTGGTCTCAATCTGACCTGCATAAACCTGACCTGTTGTACCGTTCAAAGAGATGTAATCACCCTCCTTGTACACAACACCTTCAATCTCTACGGTCTTAGTCTTGTAATCAACATTGATAGAGCCAGCACCTGAAACGCAGCATTTGCCCATACCACGAGCAACAACGGCAGCGTGAGAAGTCATACCGCCACGAGCTGTAAGGATACCCTCTGCTGCAGACATACCTGCAAGGTCCTCAGGAGATGTCTCGATACGAACCATGATGACCTTCTTGCCATCCTCATGCCATACCTCAGCATCGTCAGCGTGGAATACGATCTGACCACAAGCTGCACCTGGAGAAGCAGGAAGACCCTGTGTAATAACCTTAGCTCTTGAGAGTGCCAACTTATCGAATACTGGATGCAAGAGCTCGTCGAGCTTCTGCGGCTCACAACGCAAGAGGGCTGTCTTCTCGTCAATCATACCTTCGTGGAGAAGATCCATCGCAATCTTAACCATAGCAGTACCAGTACGCTTACCATTACGTGTCTGGAGGAACCAAAGCTTACCCTCCTGAACGGTGAATTCCATGTCCTGCATATCGCGATAGTGCTTTTCGAGCTTATCCTGGAGTGAATCGAGTTCCTTGTAGAGCTCTGGCATTGCTTCCTCCATTGAAGGATAATTTGCTACGCGCTCTTCCTCTGAGATACCAGCACGCTCAGCCCAACGCTGTGAGCCAATCTTTGTAATCTGCTGCGGAGTACGAATACCTGCAACAACGTCCTCGCCCTGAGCATTAATCAGGTACTCACCATTGAAGAGGTTCTCGCCGTTACCTGCGTCGCGGCTGAAGCATACACCTGTTGCAGATGTCTCGCCCATATTGCCGAACACCATAGCCATAACAGAAACTGCTGTACCCCACTCGTCAGGAATTCCTTCCATCTTACGATAGAGAATAGCACGCTCGTTCATCCAGCTGCGGAACACAGCGCAGATAGCACCCCAAAGCTGCTCCTTCGGATCAGTTGGGAAGTCGCTACCAGTCTGCTCCTTGATAGCCTTTTTGAAGAGCTCAACGAGCTTCTTCAGCGACTCTACAGAGAGGTCCTTGTCAAGAACAACGCCCTGCTCCTCCTTCACCTTTTCAATGATAGCCTCGAACGGATCAATATCCTCTTTATTCTCTGGCTTCATGCCAAGAACAACGTCACCATACATCTGAACAAAACGGCGGTAGCTATCATATACGAAGTGTGGGTTGCCAGTCTTCTCAACCATACCCTCAGCAACCTCGTCGTTCAAACCAAGGTTGAGGATGGTATCCATCATACCCGGCATAGAAGCACGAGCACCTGAACGTACAGAAACCAACAGAGGATTCTTCGGGTCACCGAACTTGCAATTCATCAGTTCTTCAGTGTGAGCCACAGCTGCGTCAACCTCAGCAGTAAGCAGCTCAACAATCTTATCCTGACCTACCTCATAATATTCGTTACAAGTATCAGTTGTGATTGTAAAACCAGGAGGCACAGGAACACCGATGTGGTTCATCTCGGCAAGGTTTGCACCCTTACCACCGAGTACCTCACGCATTGAAGCATCACCTTCGGCTTGTCCATTACCGAAAGTATAAACTCTTTTTTCGCTCATAAATAGTAATTATATGTCTAAAACGTTAATATTTTTTCTTGATATTACATCATATCTTTCTGCCAAAGCAAGCGTTTGCATATCGTTTTCAATACGATTGAGAACGTTTGCATTATCTAACTGCAAAGATAATCTGTATTTCGCAAAACGCCAAAGTTTTTCAACTAAATTTGCTAAGTCTATGTTGCATTTCATATTGTTTACGCAAACACATCAGTAGCAATTTGCTTTTTTATGCACGCAAATAGCCGTTGTAACCCATTGTCTATATTTAATTATTTACAAAATGATATTTAAGCAAGCCTTCAAGCGGACTTTTTAATATTTTTCCCAATCGATAACCCTGGCTGTTTGCAGCCTGTTCCAATTGTTTGTGATATAGGTAAGCCACGCTACCCACAGCATTTATCACTGGTTCTGCATACGCATAGCTTTTAACATTATTAATTATAAAACTTTCAAAGTTCCGAACGACAAGTGCTTCCAACTTTTCATTACTAATACGTGGCAATATAAACTTAGAAAGCGATGCAAGAAAACGGTTAGGTAAAGCAGAATGATACACATTGTTTATAATATCAGCTTGACTTGTATGATACTCTTCAAAGAACTCGTCACGCAACTCTTGTGGCAGGGTGCCTTTCAATATACCATTAATAAAAGTGCGTCCCAGAACTGCACCACTACCCTCATCACCCAAGATATATCCTAACGCAGGTGTATGTTCTTTGATTTTATCACCATCAAAGTAGCACGAATTAGAACCGGTTCCTAATATACATGCTATACCAGGATGCGTACCACAAAGCGCACGTGCTGCTGCCAACAAATCGCTCGCAACATAAACCGAAACACTTTCACCAAGAGCCGAGTGCAACGCCTCTTCCACAATATGGCTATGCTCAGGTGTACAACCTGCTCCGTAAAAGAATACATTCTCCAAAGATGCCACATCTATAAATTGCTGCTTAGCGCGAGTAAGCATTTGATCTTGCACAACAGACACGATCTCATCGAATGATTGCACAATGGGATTTATTCCGTCTGTCTGCACTAATACATATGTATCGGAAGATTGCGCAAAGCACCAGTCTGTCTTGGTACTTCCGCTGTCTACAATCAACTTCATCTGAAGGCTAAATGTTTTGTGGTTAAGCAATAAACTTGAAATACATGAATGCTATAGCAGCTAACACTACAAGTGCTATTACAACTTTTATCATACAACTTGTAATTTTCTTAACTACCAGAAAGCCGACCACTGCAGCCAATATACATAAAAGATAATAAAAGAAATGATTTTCCATTTTCTTATTTATTTGTTTTATTTGTTCCAAAATGCAAAGTTAGCAATTTTAATTTGTATTTGAACACAACACATCCATTAATCATTTTTAGGTATTTGAAAAAATGTACGACATGAAGTTATTTCTTTTTCAATTTTTATGTGTACTTTTGTGCCCTTATAAGACATCGTATATTAATAACATTCACTTTCAAGAGGGATAATATCATCGAACAAATATTGAAACAATATGAAATTATCTGAATTAAAGACTGGCGAACGCGGAGTAATTGTGAAGGTCATGGGACACGGAGGCTTTCGCAAACGTATCGTCGAGATGGGATTTATCAAAGGAAAAGTAGTTGACGTGCTATTAAATGCGCCACTGCAAGACCCCGTAAAATACAAGATTCTGGGCTACGAAGTTTCTCTTCGTCGCTCTGAAGCAGACATGATAGAAGTGATTTCGGTAGAAGAAGCAGCCGAAATAGAAAAGAATAGACCCAAGATTTCAGAACCACTTGAGAAAGAAAGCGATAGCTTGAGCGACACACAGCTACGCGATGCCGCGATGAAAAAGCGTCGCACCATTAACGTAGCATTGGTTGGCAACCCGAATTGCGGAAAGACATCGTTGTTCAACTTCGCCTCTGGAGCTCACGAGCGAGTTGGCAATTATTCAGGAGTTACTGTTGACGCAAAGACGGGACACGCCTCTTTTGAGGGTTACGACTTCAATATAGTCGACTTGCCTGGAACATACTCGCTCTCAGCATATTCTCCAGAGGAGCTTTATGTGCGCAAAGAGATTATTGAGCACACGCCTGATGTTGTTATCAACGTGATTGATGCAAGCAACATTGAGCGCAATCTTTACCTCACAACCCAACTCATAGACATGCACTTACGCATGGTTTGTGCTCTAAATATGTTCGACGAAACAGAGAAGCGTGGCGACAATGTCGACTATGCGAAGCTCGGCGAACTCTTTGGTGTGCCAATGATTCCCACAACGTTCACCACAGGCAGAGGTGTCGAGTTGCTTTTCCACATTATTATTAATATGTACGAGGGCCTCGACTTCCTCGACGACAAAGGCAACCTCGACCCTGAAGTAGCTGAAGGCATACGACAGTGGCACGAGCAATACCGCAAATCGGAGAAGGAGGATGCAGAGCACGAGGAGGACTTTGCAAGCGGTGTAAAGCCCAAGCACAATGTGTTCCGTCATATCCACATCAACCACGGGCCATACGTAGAGGAAGGTATTGAGGCTATACAAGCCGTACTAAAACAGGAGAACGATTTGCGACATCGCTACTCCACTCGCTACCTCGCCATAAAACTCTTGGAGAAAGACAAGGAGACCGAGCATCTCATCGTTTCATCAACAAGCCGTGCAGAAAAGATATTCTCTGTGCGCGACAAGGCTGTTGCTGATGTACAGAACTACACCCATGAAGACTGCGAAACGGTCATTATGGACGCAAAGTATGGCTTCATTCACGGTGCGTTGCAAGAGGCAGGCTACCAAACTGGCAACAAAAAGGACACCTACCAGCTGACACACCTCATAGATCAAATTATCACCAACAGATACGTTGGTTTCCCTATCTTCATCCTTATGATTTGGATAATGTTTGAAGCAACATTCTCCTTGGGTCAGTACCCTATGGGGTGGATTGAGAGTGGTGTTGAGTGGATTGGAACAACAATAGCCGGCACCATGCCAAGCGGTCCTCTAAAGGACATGCTTATCGACGGTGTCATCGGCGGTGTTGGCTCGGTGATTGTCTTCTTGCCACAAATCTTGATACTCTACTTCTTCATATCTTTCATGGAAGACAGTGGATACATGGCTCGTGCTGCTTTCATCATGGATAAACTGATGCACAAAATGGGGCTTCATGGCAAGTCGTTCATACCGCTCATCATGGGCTTTGGCTGCAATGTGCCAGCCGTAATGGCTACACGCACCATTGAAAGTCGCCGCTCACGACTCATAACCATGATGATACTTCCACTTATGAGTTTTTTTGCACGCTTCCCTTGGATGATGCC
>OGQP01001878.1_pt1 | contig 11847 bp, 9 predicted proteins | sample 1553251 | NCBI WGS metagenome assembly OGQP01 (sample SAMEA2580016, study PRJEB22360) | human gut metagenome | biome: human gut; feature: human-associated habitat; material: faeces | place: Denmark | collected 2008/2010 | reverse complement strand
CTCATCGGCGGCGGCGCCCGCCCGCCGCCAACGCCTTACCCAGATCGCCCGAATAGCGCAGCCCGCCGTCGGCGATCACCGGAACGCCCGTACCGGCAACGGCCTTGGCGACGTCGTAAATCGCCGAAAGCTGCGGAACCCCCACCCCGGCAATCACGCGCGTGGTACAGATCGACCCCGGGCCGATTCCGACCTTCACGCCGGAGGCTCCGGCGGCAACCAGCATCTTCGCAGCCTCGCCCGTAGCGATATTACCGACCACACAATCAATATGCGGATATTGCGCCTTAATCTGTTTCAAGACATCCACCACACCTTTTGAGTGACCATGTGCCGTGTCGATCACCAAAGCATCCACCCCGGCATCCACCAAAGCGGCTACACGCTCGAAGGTATTGAACGTAACGCCTACACCGGCAGCTACACGCAAACGACCTTTCGAATCCTTGCAAGCCTTCGGTTTATCTTTCGCTTTCGTTATATCTTTATAGGTAATCAAGCCGATCAACTTATTATGGCTATCGACCACCGGTAACTTCTCGATCTTATGTTCCTGAAGGATCTGAGCGGCGGCCTCCATATCCGTAGATTGTCCGGTTACGACCAAATTCTCTTTCGTCATCACCTCGTCGATAGAACGGTTCATGTCCTTCTCGAAACGCAAGTCACGGTTTGTCACGATACCTACCAAATACCCGCCTTCATCCACCACGGGAATACCGCCAATCTTATATTCAGCCATCATTGCCAAGGCATCCGCCACACGCTTGCCCTTCGTGATAGTCACCGGATCATAGATCATTCCATTCTCCGCACGTTTAACGGTCTGGACCTGCTTTGCCTGCTCGGCGATCGTCATGTTTTTATGAATCACACCAATACCTCCCTCACGGGCGATAGCGATAGCCAACTTGGCCTCGGTAACCGTATCCATAGCGGCCGACACCATCGGTATATTCAATGTGATATTACGTGAAAACTTTGTCGTGAGATCGACATTACGAGGAAGAACTTCCGAATAAGCTGGGATTAACAATACATCGTCAAACGTTAACCCATCCATAACTACCCTGTCTGCAATAAATGACATAGAACTTATGCTTTAAAAATTATTGCGCGCAAATATACGACTTTTCACGCAATAAATCGATACGGGAGAAATTAAAAATTCGATTCGGAAGAAAATAAACTTTCATCCGAACGAAAACAAAATTCCTTCCGAAGGAAAAATAAATCTCTTTCGGAAGGAACAATAAGCTTCTTTATTTGTTTTTTCTTTAGAGTGGAACCGGGCCACCCTCCCATTAGTTTGCCATTTCAGACAAGAACTTGATACGGACCAAGCGAATCTCCTCTTCCGTATAGTCACCGCCTAATTCCTCAATGGCGTCTTCCAGACCGTCGGTCTCCGAATCCTTGAAATACTCGTAAATATCCTCGATATGATCCTCATCCATCACATCATTCAAGAAATAATCGATATTGATACGTGTACCGGAATATACGATCGCCTCGATCTCATCCAAAAGCTCGGTGAACTCAAGTCCGTTAGTCAACGCGATCTCGTCCAGCGCCACCTTACGGTCGATCCGCTGAATGATTGAGACCTTCAACTTGGACTTATTAGCGACCGTACGTACGCGCAAATCCTCCGGACGCTCAATCTCGTTCTCCTCTACATGTTTCTTGATCAACTCAATGAACTCCTTGCCATAACGTTTCGCCTTACCAGCGCCCACTCCCGGGATATTCTGCAACTCGTCCAACGTGATCGGATAAGTAGTAGCCATAGCCTCCAAAGAGGGATCTTGGAAAATCACGAAAGGCGGAACTTCCAACCGCTTGGATAATTTCTTACGCAAATCCTTCATCATGGAATAAAGAACCGGGTCTACCGCACAAGAGGCGCCCCCACGAACCGGAACTTCCTCTTCCTCTTCCTCGAATTCATTGTCCTCGGTAATCTTGAACGATACCGGCTTCTTCATGAACTCCTTACCTTTTTCCGTGATTTTCAGCAAACCATAATTCTCAATATCCTTCGCTAAATAGCCAGCGATTAAAGCCTGACGAATAACGGCGTTCCAAGTTTTATCATCCTCGTCCTGTCCGGAACCGAAGACCTCTAATTCATTGTGCTTGTAATTTTGGATTTCGGAGGTTTCGTTACCTACCAAAATATTTACGATATAATCTGCCTTAAACTTTTCTTTCAACGTACTGATAACCTCCAGTACCGCGCTTAACAATTCCTTCGCTTCCACCTGCTTCTTTGGGTTCAAACAATTATCACAATTACCACAATTATCTTCCAGGTATTCCTCACCGAAATAATGCAATAGCACTTTTCTCCGGCAGACGGAAGTCTCGGCATAGGCTGCAGTCTCTAAAAGCAACTGTTTGCCGATTTCCTGTTCGGCCACGGGCTTTCCTTGCATGAATTTCTCCAATTTTTGCAAGTCCTTATAAGCATAGAAAGCGATACATTGGCCTTCTCCGCCATCCCTACCGGCACGACCGGTTTCCTGGTAATAACCTTCTAGGCTCTTCGGGATATCGTAATGAATCACATAACGGACATCCGGCTTGTCGATACCCATACCGAAAGCGATCGTAGCCACGATCACATCCGCCTGTTCCATCAGGAAGGCATCCTGATTGGCGGAACGTACTTGCGAATCCATTCCCGCATGGTAAGGCAACGCCTTTATCCCGTTGGCTTTCAAGATGTCGGCAAATTCCTCCACCTTTTTACGGCTCAAACAATATACGATACCCGATTTACCCTCGTTGGCTTTAATATACTTAATGATCTCGCGGTCTATATTCGTTCCTTTCGGACGAACCTCATAATACAAATTAGAGCGGTTGAAGGATGATTTAAAGACTGTAGCGTCTATCATACCCAGATTCTTCTGGATATCGTGCTGCACCTTAGGTGTAGCGGTAGCGGTCAGAGCGATTAACGGACGTTTACCGATCTCATTGATAATCGGACGGATTCTTCGATATTCCGGACGGAAATCATGTCCCCATTCCGAGATACAATGCGCCTCGTCCACCGCATAGAAAGAGATCTTTACCTGACGCAGAAAATCCACGTTCTCTTCCTTGGTCAAGGACTCCGGTGCTACATACAGCAACTTGGTACGTCCTGATAATATATCCGATTTCACCTGGTCGATAGCCGACTTATTCAAAGAGGAATTGATAAAATGGGCGACCCCATCTTCCTCACTGAAATTCCGCATCGCGTCCACCTGATTCTTCATCAAAGCGATCAACGGAGATATCACGATCGCGGTTCCTTCCATTAGTATGGATGGTAATTGATAACAAAGAGATTTACCTCCCCCCGTCGGCATTAATACAAAAGTATCCTTCCCGGCCAGCACGTTCTCAATAATAGCCTTCTGGTTCCCCTTAAAGGTACCGAAGCCAAAGTGCCGATTTAGCTCTTCTGTTAAATGATCCTTCTTTGCCATACTTCGTATTATTTATAGTAAACCGCCTACGTTTACGCGACCCGTAAACGGTTCACGTCCGATTTTTCAAATTTCTCTTTCGCATACTCCAACGTTACATGGAGTTCCTTTACTTTTTGAGATGGCATACTGTACATAGCGTCCATCATCACGGCTTCTACGATTGAACGTAACCCACGGGCACCCAGCTTAAACTCAAGCGCCTTATCCACGATAAACTCATAGACTTTCTCATCGAACGTCAGCTTAATGCCATCCATATCGAACAATTTGACGTATTGCTTGATAATGGAGTTCTTCGGCTCGGTCAAGATGTTACGAAGCGTATCACGATCCAGCGGATTCAGATACGTGAGGATAGGTAAACGACCGATAATCTCCGGGATCAAGCCAAACGACTTCAAATCAGTCGGGGTGATGTATTTCAGTAAATTATTCCGGTCTACGGTAGCCGTATCCAAACTAGCCGAATAACCGACCACACGGGTATTTAAGCGTTGAGCGATCTTCTTCTCGATTCCATCGAAAGCACCACCGCAAACGAACAGGATATTCTTCGTATCCACCGCAATCATCTTTTGCTCCGGATGCTTACGTCCCCCCTGAGGAGGCACATTCACGATCGATCCTTCTAGAAGTTTCAGCAAACCTTGCTGTACACCCTCACCGCTGACATCCCGAGTGATAGACGGATTATCGCTCTTACGTGCGATCTTATCGATCTCATCGATGAAGACGATACCCCGTTGGGCCGCCTCCACATCATAATCCGCCGCTTGCAATAGCCGGGTCAAGATACTCTCAATATCCTCCCCCACGTAACCTGCCTCGGTAAGTACCGTAGCGTCCACGATAGCGAACGGGACATGCAATAACTTAGCGATCGTACGGGCTAACAAAGTCTTGCCCGTACCGGTAGCGCCCACCATGATAATATTAGATTTCTCAATCTCTACATCATCGGCGGTAACCTTTTGAAGTAAACGCTTGTAATGGTTGTACACCGATACCGACAGATAACGCTTCGCGTCATCCTGCCCGATCACGTACTGATCCAAGAAAGTCTTGATATCTTCCGGTTTAGGCAGATCTTTCTGCTTCAAACCAAAAGAAGTTTTCTTACCTCCTGTCTGCTCCTTTACGATCTCATACGCCTGCCGGGCACAATCATCGCAAATACAACCAGAGATCCCATTGATAAGCAAATTAACATCACGGCTACTCCTGCCGCAAAACGTAAATGTATCGCCTGTTGTTTTGGCCATAGTTTCTTATTGTTGTTTTTGTTATTTACGTGTTAAAACATCGTCGATCATGCCATACTTTTTCGCTTCCTCCGCGGTCATCCAGAAATCACGGTCGCCATCGCGCTCGATCTCCTCATAGGGTCTACCTGAATGATCCGAGATTATGGTGTACAGTTCTTTCTTAACCTTCAAGATCTCGCGAGCGGTAATCTCGATGTCTGAAGCCTGTCCTTGTACGCCGCCAAGCGGTTGATGGATCATTACACGGGAGTGCTTCAAGCCGAAACGTTTTCCCTTGGTTCCCGCCACCAATAAGACAGACGCCATAGAGGCGGCCATACCCGTACAAATCGTAGATACGTCGCTGGAGATAAACTGCATCGTGTCATAAATGCCGTAGCCCGCATATACAGAGCCACCCGGCGAATTGATATAAATAGAGATATCCTTTCCGGGATCACTGGAATCCAGATACAACAACTGCGCTTGAATCACGTTAGCGGTATAATCATCCACTTGCGTGCCCAAGAAAATAATACGGTCCATCATCAACCGAGAGAAGACATCCATTTGAGCGACATTCAGCTGTCGTTCCTCTATAATTGTCGGGGAGATATAGCTACTGGAGATGTTCATATAACTATCCAGAGCCGTACCACTCATACCTAAATGCTTTGTAGCATACTTTCTAAAATCTTCCATATTTTCTCCTATCTTTTATTTACCGAGAAGACGTAAAAAGGGATTTCCCTCTGTGACTTAACGGAAAAACAAAGTTATAAATAAATTTCTGAAAGAAACAATTTATTTCGCTATCCGCTAAGATATTTTTAGAGAGAAATCCCTTTTTTGATATAAAACAACCTCCTAAGAGGCCGAGTAAAGATCTTTTTATTCAAAAAGTTTGTTGAACTCGTCAGCGGTTACCTCCTTAACATCAAGTTCCACTTGCTCTTTCAACCAAGCAGCCAATTTCTCCTCAACCGCACGGTCGATGATGTTCTGAAGTGTTTGCTTATTTTTCAACATGTCTTTAGCGTAGTTGTCAAGTACGTCCTCAGGTACAGACAACATGCCGTATTGAGCGAACTGAGCCTTAGCCACACGTTTAGCGAAGTTCTCGATGTCAGCGTCCTCAACCTTCAAGCCGTTCTTCTTAACCAAGTTCTCCTTGATCAACTGATATTTCAAATCCTGAAGGATCTGAGGGAAGTCCTCGTCGATCTTCTCTTTCGTATTCTTCTCGTTAGCGGCAAGCAACCAACGTTTCAATAAATCGTCAGCGAAATTCAACTCGCCAGCTCTCTCAACCAACATATCACGAGTATCCGTCAAGAACTTGAAGTCACTCTGAGGAGCGAATTGCTCTGCCAAAGCTTCCTTGATCTTGTTCTTGAATTCTTCCTCGCTGGTAACCACGTTCTCGCCAAATACCTTGTCGAACAACTCTTGGTTCATCTCTGCGTCTTTATGACGGGTGATCTCCTTGATCTCAAAGCTAAAGTCGCCTGTAGTCTCAGCCACTTTCTCTTTATCGATCTTCAAGAAAGAAGCGATCTCTGCCTCAGCACCCTCGTAAGCCTTATTCGGGTTGAATACCACTACGGCATTTACTTTAGCACCGATAAATTTAGCTTTTTCTTCCTCATCCTTGATATACATAGGCATCAAGACAGCATCCTCAACAACGATACCACCTTCTTTCGGGGCACCATTCTCAAGCTCGGCTACCGTACCTTTTACCATATCTTTTTCCTCAACCTCGTCTACCTTGTCGTAAGAACCGAAGTTTGAGCGATAAGCGTTTACTTGGTTATTTAGCATTTCTTCATCGATAGCGACTTGATAGAACGGAAGTTTATCGTTCTTGCTCAACTCGATATTGATCTCCGGAGCCAAAGCCACGTCAAAACAGAATTCGAAATCCTCTTCCTTATCGAAATCCAACGGCTTTTGCTCAGTCTCGTTAGGCATCGGCTCGCCTAAGATATGCAAATCGTTCTCACGGATATACTTGAACAGATTCTCAGAAACTAATTTGTTTATCTCCTCTACCAGCACGTGCTTTCCGTACATTTTTTTAACCATGCCCATAGGAACCATGCCCTTACGGAAACCCGGTACATTGGCTTTCTGACGAAGGCTACGCAGGCTCTTGTCTACCTGATCAGCATAGTCAGCTTTCACTATTTCTAATTTCACGATACCGCTTACGGCATCATTGTTTTTAAGCGAAACGTTCATTCTGAATGATTTATTTAATTAATAGTCGTATCGAATTTTAGGTCGCAAAATTAGACTTATTCTTTTAATCGTGCAAATTTTGATCTGTTTTTATTCTTTTGTTTATATTTGGCGGCAATTATTTACCCTTTGAATGAATCATTATGAGAATAAAAGGAATATATGCTACCCGTCCGGCGATAATCCAACTTTTGATCCTCTTGCTATTCTTATTGGCTGGAGCCATTTTATCATCTATTATATCCACGGGCTTATTACTTGCGACCCACGGTTTACAGGCTGATATAACCCAAGACGCTAATTTAATGAGGCTCATTCAGTTCATCTCGGCGATCTGTACCTTTTTGCTACCATCTATCGCCATGGCTTGGATATGTAGTGACAATCCCTGCCATTATCTATCAGTCAAGAAAATCACAGACGGCAGGATCTGGATTCTCACCTTAGTTTGCGTGTTCTTATTTTCCGGTTATCAATTTGCTAGGATTGCTCAACAAGCAGATGGAGTTACCCGCGTTTATGGCTCCTATCGAGGAATGGATGCGGGCGCAAGAAACCCTCGCCGAACAACTGACGACGATCCTGTTATCCAGCGATAGCGTTTGGGTAATCCTGGCCAACCTTATCGTTATCGCCGTTACGGCCGGGATAACCGAGGAGTTCCTGTTCAGAGGAGCCTTGCAACGAGTGATCGGGAAATGGACCTCCAACCCTCATACGATCATATGGGTCGCCGCCATACTATTTAGCGCCTTCCATTTACAATTTTACGGATTCTTGCCCCGGATGATACTCGGAGCCTATTTCGGCTATCTACTCTATTGGAGCAAGAGCATCTGGATACCGGTGTTCGCCCACTTTGTCAATAATGCTTTCGCCGTAATAGGGATGTCGGACAGTCGTCTCAAGGATAACGAGTTTATCACAGGCGATATTCCCGCCGAGCATCTTTTGGACTTTTGTCTTATCGCCGCCTTATCTTTCCTGCTGTTCATACTGGTAAACAGGCGATTGAAACGACTGCTATAAGTCTTTCTTACGCAGCACAAAGTCTTTTCCCAAATATTTCTCGCGCACGATCTCGTTCTCGGCTAGTTGTTCGGCGGTTCCTTGGAAAAGGACTTTTCCCTCGAACAGGAGATAGGCCCGGTCACAAATACTCAATGTCTCGTACACATTGTGGTCGGTAATCAAGATTCCGATATTCTTATGTTTCAAGCGAGCCACGATTGTCTGGATATCTTGTACGGCGATCGGGTCTACACCGGCGAAAGGCTCATCCAACATAATGAACTTCGGATCGATCGCCAGACAGCGGGCAATCTCCGCACGACGCCGCTCTCCACCCGAAAGCTGGTCTCCCAAGTTTTTACGAACCTTATTCAAACCGAACTCTGAAATCAAACTTTCCAGTTTCTCTTTTTGGTACTCAATGCTACGTCCCGTCATCTCCAAGACCGAGCGGATATTATCTTCCACCGTCATTTTCCGGAAAATCGAAGCCTCTTGCGCCAGATAGCCAATGCCGTTGCGAGCCCGCTTATAGACCGGGAATTTCGTAATCTCCATGTCATTCAAGAAGATCTTACCCTCGTTAGGAGTGACCAAACCTACTGTCATATAAAAGGTGGTCGTCTTTCCCGCTCCGTTCGGACCAAGCAAACCAACGATCTCCCCCTGTTTCACGTTAATCGATACATGATTCACGACCGTACGAGTCCTATATTTCTTTACCAAGTCCTCCGTACGGAGCACCATTCGTTGTTCGTCTGACATAAGCTACTTAAAAATTTAACGCGAATGTACGTGATAATCCGCAGATCTACATCACATACATTCGCAAAAAAGCGATAAGAGAATTTAATAACTCCACTCAGATCGCCACTCGATCACGGGTTGCTCCCCCTCGAATCGGATAGGAAGCCAGATATAACGTCCGTCTATAGCGTTCTCCGGAGTCCAACGATCTCCCATATAAATAAAGCGATCCGCATGGCCGGGTACAGGCAATACGTACGTGCTCTGAGAATAAAACGACACCTCCGAGTTCTCTCCCCTAAACGGATTTTCCAATTCCTTCCAAGGTCCCCAAATCGAGGAAGCGACCGCCGATCGTCCCGCATTCGGAGCCCAGCCCGTACAGCCGGACATAATCAAATAATATTTCCCCTTCTGTTTGAACAAGGCTGGAGCTTCCATGAAACGCCCCGGGAAGAAACGGGCGTACTTACCGGAATAACTCGTATAATCATCGGTCAGCTGCGATATATGCAAGGTACTATTCTCTTCCGAGGAATAAATATGATAAGCGATGCCATCGTCATCCACGAAAAGGTTCATATCCCTAGCCATTTGTCCGGAGATTTGGTCACGCCCCAATAAATTCAAGCTATCCGGATGGGCAGGTAACTCTCCACCGCTAAAACGTAGATCTGCGGAAAGCGTACAAGGTTGCTTATGTAGTTCCTGTACATTAACCGGCCAAAAACCGGCATTCGGACGGAAAGCGTTTACGAACGAGTAAGGCCCCGCCACGTTTTTACTGACAGCCACTCCACTCAATGCTCCCGAATAGCCAGCACCTCTCGGCTCTAAATGAAACCACATTACATATTGATCATTCTTTTTATTATAAATCACTTTCGGACGCTCCAACACGCATCCCTTAACAATATGGCTCGTCGTATCATCCGGCACGACCGATAAGGCGATTCCCTCGTCTTTCCAATTATATAAATCTTTCGACGAATAGCAATGAACGCCTACTTGAGCCAGATTTCCAGCCGAGCCCTCCGTTTTATGTTCACCAAACCAATAATAAGTATCCCCAACCCGTAGAATACCGCCACCATGAGCGTTTATATGTACCCCTTTATCATCCGGCCAAACTTCCCCCGGCTTAAAAGAAAGATCCTTCCGCAGGCAAGCCACACATAAACACAGCAAGCCGATCACTCCTAAAAGAATTCGCTTCATAAAAGTATTTTTTAGTATTTAAGAAAACAAACATAGTTAAAAAAGAGGGATGTGGCAAACTTTAATACCATAGGATTTACAAATAAAACCAATCTTGTTTCTAAGATGTTATATGGTTATTAGTGGATTTTACGCTATCTTTGCAAATTGAAATCAGAAATTTATCAAGATAAAAATGAATAAAGCATTACACAGAATGGGTGAGTATACCCTACTGATGATGAAGAGTATAACACTTCCAGACCGGTGGAGTATGTTCTTTAAGCAATTGATCAAAGAGATATACAAGCTAGGCGTGGATTCTCTTTGGATTGTCATAATCATCTCGGTCTTTATCGGTACGGTTATCGCCATCCAGATCTCCTTGAATATCAGTTCCCCCTTGATTCCTAAGTTTACGATCGGCTATACCACCCGTGAGATTATCTTGCTGGAATTCTCTTCCTCTATCATGGCACTAATCCTAGCGGGTAAAGTAGGCAGCAATATCGCCTCCGAGATCGGAACCATGCGAGTCACTGAGCAGATAGACGCCATGGAAATCATGGGTGTTAATTCAGCCAACTTCCTGATCCTTCCGAAAATGCTCGGTTTGATGATCTTTATTCCGGTATTGGTTATCTTCAGTATGTTCACCGGTATCATGGGCGGCATATTCGCCAGTTACTCAACGAGTACGGGAATGACTCCTTCCTCGTTCGAGTACGGTTTGCAATTCTACTTCAACGAGTTTTACATTTGGTATTCTATTATCAAATCCGTAGTATATGCGTTCATCATCTCATCCATCGCTGCCTATTTTGGCTATAACGTAAAGGGAGGCGCCCTAGAGGTAGGTAAGGCAAGTACGAATGCCGTGGTCATGAGCAGTATCATGATTTTACTTGCCGACGTAATATTAACCCATTTAATGCTTACTTAAAAATGATCGAAGTTAAGAATATAACGAAGTCTTTCGATGGACGTGTCGTCTTGAAAGATATAAGTACGACGTTCGAGGATGGTAAGACGAATCTGATCATCGGACGAAGCGGTTCGGGTAAAACGGTAATGATCAAGAATATCATCGGGTTAATGAAACCTGATACCGGACAGATATTATACGACGGTAGAGACTTGATCACGATGAACAAGCATGAGTTAAATATGCTGCGTCGGGAAATGGGTATGTTGTTCCAAGGTTCCGCTTTATTCGACAGCATGACAGTAATGGAAAACGTAATGTTTCCTTTAGATATGTTCTCTAAAGACTCAACGAAAGAGCGCAGGAAACGTGCGGAATTCTGTTTGGAACGTGTAAACCTGTCCGAGGCTGGACATCTATATCCTTCCGAGATCAGTGGAGGTATGATGAAACGTGCCGCCATCGCAAGAGCGATCTCCCTAAATCCTAAATACCTGTTCTGCGATGAGCCGAACTCCGGACTAGACCCCAAGACTTCTCTATTGATTGATGATTTGATTCACGACATTACGGTGGAGTACAATATGACGACCGTTATCAATACCCACGACATGAACTCCGTGATGAATATTGGTGATAATATCATCTTTATTAAGGAAGGCGTGAAGGAATGGCAAGGAACAAAAGAGCAGGTAATCACCTCTAATAACCAAGCGTTGAACGATTTCATCTTTGCGTCCGACCTGTTCAGGAAAGTAAAAGAAGTAGAAATGCTCCAAGAGGAAGGGTAAGTTAACATACTTGGCAAAGTATCTTAACTTCATCAGCTAAGTATCTTAACTTAAATGGCAAAGTATCTTAACATACTTCGCCATTTAAGCCAGCTTACTTTTTCCACTTATTTTTTATAGACCAAACACGTCCTTGATCTTATCTGCATAATCCAATTTCTCCCATGTGAATAACTCCACATCACAAGTAACCGGCTTCT
>OGQP01001877.1_pt1 | contig 11852 bp, 10 predicted proteins | sample 1553251 | NCBI WGS metagenome assembly OGQP01 (sample SAMEA2580016, study PRJEB22360) | human gut metagenome | biome: human gut; feature: human-associated habitat; material: faeces | place: Denmark | collected 2008/2010 | reverse complement strand
GCGCAGAACCCGTACAGGACCGAAGCGCATCACCAGGCGGTCTGCCGTAAAACGCCCCAGGGCCATGGTGCTCATGAATGCCACATACCCCATCTGCACCAGCCCCGGGCCGGGTTTTATCACGCTTTCAAAATACACGCCGCTCCAGTCAAACATGGTTCCCTCGCTCACCATGCTTCCGAAAGCGATCAGTCCGATGACCAGTACATAGGCATCCATGCTCCGGAACATGCCGCCGCCCTGAGTGGAGGAACGCCGGGCATCTCTCGGCAGAAGATAGGGTGAAAAAGCAGCCAGAATAATCATGCATATCAGGAAAATGGCGATGAAGTGCGTCTCCGCAGAGATATGCCAGTCCACCATGGCTGCTCCCAGCAAAGCTCCGAAAAAACCCGCCAGGCTCCATAAACCGTGAAAACGGGCCATGATGCTGCACCGGTACAGCCGTTCCACTCCCACTCCCTGCGTATTGACGGATATATTCGTCAGATTTGCGGCTACCCCCAAAGAAAAATAACCCGGCCGCCAGTTCCCAGAAAGACCCCGCCATACCCAGGCATACAAGCACGGCAGGATAAAAGACGGATGCCGCCATCAGTATTTTCCGGCTGCCGCAACGGCCAACCAGGTAACCGGATAGCGCCATGGCGGACATCTGCCCCACCGGGACGGCAAAGAGAACGGACCCCAAGTCGGCATCGTTCAACCCCAATGCACTTTTGATGTCCGGGATGCGGGATGCCCAACTGGCGAACACCAAACCCTGAAGAAAATAAAAGGTACTGACCGACAGACGATAAACACCTTGCGTCGTTTTAGGAAGAGGCATATTCATGATGAATTTCCTGATCGCGCAAACGCTATCCCTATTCCACTCTTCTGGCAAGAGAAATCATCTTTTGTACAATATGATTTTACACGCAAACAGGCATCCGGAAAAAGGACAGGATTTACGGATATTTCTCCCCCGCCATTTTCCAAGGCAATTTTTCTTTCACATAAAAAACGCCGTATTCCTCATGGAACACGGCGTTGGTAAAAGGGAACAAAAACGGTCAACGGGGATCGTGGTGCCAGTTCAGGGCACCCTTGCCCAGCGCATACAGGTAGGCCACCAGCAAAATGCCAATGAAAATGCACATGGCCGTGAACGATTCCGGATTCATCATAATATAGTCCCGGAAATTGACGGCCCAGGGGTAGAGGAATACCACTTCCAAGTCAAAAATGACAAAGAGCATGGCCACCATATAGAATTTTACAGAGAACATGGGGGCACCTTCCCCCATGGGAATCATCCCGCATTCGTAGGGAATGTCCGCCGGTTTACGCACGGAAGAACGCTTGCCCATCAAGATACTGAGCAACAAGATCATGCCGGCCAGCCCCAGGGCGGCCGCCACCTGCACGAGCACTGAAAAAAATTCCTGATTCATGACGTCTGGCACGGGTGTACCACAGACATTGCGGAAAAGCAAAACTAAAAAGGACAACAGCTTTCATGCTGACGGGAGGGACGGTAAAATTCCGTCTCCCGCCCTGTCAAATAGTACAAAGGCAACAGTCCCTTCCATGGGGACGCCCGGCATTTCATATCCTTGGGACTTCCTTTCTGCGGGGCTCTGTCTTCCAGGGCATCTTACGGCAAACGTCTGTTTATCACAAAACCCCGCTATCCGGTTTTAACACGCAGAATCCAGGCAGGATGCAGCCTTCCACTTCAGCATTCGGCAATGAACCGGCAACAACAGCAGCCGGCAATGGCCCAGCCATCAGAAAGCTCTCCCCTCACGGAAAGCGTACAGGAATCCCCTCCATTGCCGGGAATAACGGACTCACGCCCCCATCAAATGGGAAATCCACCTTCCGGCCGCTTCCATCAGAATAATACACCCCGCCAATATTCCGAAAAAAATTCCCGCCAATTTAAGCAGCAGAAAGCCCATTCCCAGAAAAACACCGCCAATGCAAGCGAACACGGCCATCGCCAGCATATTAAAAAAATCTGACAATAACATCAACATAACCCTGATTTTATTCCATTACCCGGCAATTAGAGACGGGGTTTCCTGCAATTCCCGGCCCTTCCCTGCGGAGAATGGGCGTCCAACATCTTTCCAAGCACCTGCATCACTCCGTTTTCCTCATTGGACGGCGCCTCAAATGCGGCCATGGAACGGATTTCCGGCACGGCATTCGCCATGGCATAACTGAAACGCGCCTGCCGTATCATTGAAGCGTCATTCATCTGATCTCCGAAAACCATCGTTTCCTCCGAAGAAATTCCCAGTTTCCTCTGAATCAATTCCAGAGCGGCCCCCTTATTGGCCCCTTTCCGGCTGATATCCATCCATTTCTCTCCGGAGACAGCCACCTGGAAGCCATGTTCCAAATGCTTCAGCCGGGGATAACTGTTTTCCCCGGCTCCCAGGAAGTCATATACTGCTATTTTCAAAAGTTTGTCTCCCCGCACGTCCAGCAGGTCCCCCACTTCTTGACAGCGTGTGTAATATTTGCGGGCCTCCCGGACGAATTCCGGCTGTTTGTCCTCAATATATGCGGAATCCCGCCCTGCGAGGACGATGCAGGTTCCTTCAATGCACCTGATCCCGGCAATCAAACCGGCTACCGTTTCATGATCCATGTCCAGAAGCAGCCATTCTTTTCTACCCGCCGCCGCATAAGCGCCATTCTCGGCAATAAACAGCATCCGGTCCGCCACGGGGGCAAAGGTCCGGAGCAATCCGTCATACTGGCGGCCGCTTGCTGCCGCAAAACGAATGCCGCGAAGCTCAAGTTCCCTAAACAAGGGAAAAAACGCAGGGTCCAATTCACCTTTTCCATTAAGCAGCGTCCCATCCATATCGGACGCAATAAGTTTGACGGAATCCATAACGCTGCCAGAATCATCGTTTATCCTTACTTCCAGGGCAAGAGCGGCTTCAGACAGCATGGAGCGGACAGCGAAAGGAAAGACCAGGAGGCCAGCAGCAAGGATACAGTTCTCTCCATCATTTTACGGGAGAATCTCCATTTCTTCCATAAGTTTCAGCTTCCTTCATTCTACCGTGAGTGCAGCAGCGGCAAATGCAAATAATTTGAAACCATCCGCACATCCGCAATATTTAGCGTATCACACCGAATTGCAAATTCGGATACAATTCAAATAATTGGAGTTAAATGATCCACGCCATAAACTCCATAATTTTTGTGAAGTCCGGCCCATGACACCATATTTTCCGTTTCCTTCGTAATTCTCTTTATCTACGAGCTTTTTTCCCAGATGAAGAGGAAAAAATTCTCCTCCGAATTTGCAATCCGCCACCCGAATTCCCACATGGTTTGCCCCGGGCATTCTTTGCTCATACTATTTTTTCATTGCCCGGAGTTATGGATTCCTGCATCATGGCCTTTCGCAGTACCCCTGCTTATGATACACATGACTTTAAGAAAGAAAACTCTCTGGTTTCTTGGAGCTTTGAGCTTTTTTGCCTCTCTTGCCGCGACTTTCGCCGTTTTCTGGCTGAACAGGAATGATTCTTCTCCCGCGGAATGGAATTTCAACCCTATCTGGACAAAAGCGGAAAAAGAACAAATTCTTACCGTAGCGAATTTCACAGCCCATCGAAGCCCGGAACGTTTCATTTACCGCGGGCTTTCCCTCAATTCACGCCATATTGACTGGCACATGTTTTCCGAAGTTTCCATGCGCCAATATATGAAGGACGAAATCAGGGAACGGCTTCAGATGATACGGGACACGGCGGAAAGCGCAGACGGACGCTGCATCACTCCATCCCATGAAACCCTGCTGCATCTTGCCGCCGGGCTCGGAGAAGTGCAGTTGCTGAACCGCCTTTTACAGCGCCATGCGGACCCGAACGTCCAGATCATCCTACCGCAACAGGCCTTTCCCTCCATTCCGGACTCCGAACAGGGAAATACCCCCCTGACTTACGCCTGCCAGCCAGGCATGGACGACTCCACGCCCCTGCCGGTGCATAACAGGATCTCCTGCCTTAATCTCCTGATTCAATACGGTGCGGATGTGAATAAACCGGGGCCGCTGGGCTGGCCGCCCCTCGTCATCACCTGTGTGGCCGGTATTGGAGGAGCACCCTATGAGGAAGCAGCCCTGTTTCTTCTGAAATGCGGTGCGGATATTTCCCTCCAGCCTGAATTGAAAGGTAAAAAAACAAGTCTGCTCACATGGGCCACGGCCGCCGGATACCCCCTGCTGGTCCGCAAGCTTTGCGAAGCCGGGTACGATCCCAATTTCCGCGGGGAAATGGCCCCGCCCCTTCTTTCCCTGAACCTGAACACTCCGAACACCGCACTGCAAATCGCACATATTCTGCTGGAATACGGTGCGGACGTGAATGCGGCCATGCCCGCGTCCACAACCCTGCCGGAAACCACGGGGGACACGGCCCTGCTGAACCTGTGCCGCCAGCTGGCTTTCATTGATGTGTCCCAGCTCCCTCAAATCAGGGAGCTGGTCAGTCTCTTCATCAGCGAGGGAGCGGACGTCAACCATCAAAACGCCGCCGGAGAGACTCCCCTCATGGCGTGCTGCCGAGGAATGTTGCTGGGAGACGATTCCCTGGACCGGCTGAAACTGGGTATTGCGCGTCTTCTGCTGGACCACCGCGCAGACCCCTCCCTGAGAGACAAATACGGACGCACAGCCCTCCAGCGGATAGGCAACCGGTCAAACGAACATCTCCAAATGGTGCTGAAATACCTGCCGGAATTGAGCGCTCCGCCGCTTCCGAAGAAGGAAAACCGTTGAATACCGCCGTTTATTTCACACGGGCATTCACCGTATCCAGCAGAATGCCGGCATCCGGTTGGGAACCGGTGCTGATGAAATGAATATAACTGGCTCCATTGGGGGACTTATTAGCCATTTTCAACGTTCCGGCCTTCTTTCCGTCCAAAGACACCACAGCCTGCCCCCCCCTGCCACAGAAGGGAAATTTCATGCCACGCGCCGGGCGTGAAAGGCACTTTTTTCATCCCCAGCAGCAGATGGGGCGCAGGTCTCAGCCTGATCGGGAAGGTAAACAGGGCATAATCCTTCGTAGTGGAATCACAGGCATTGAAAAGCCGATCCGTCAGAGAGACCTGAAGGCCGGAATCATCCGCCTGATCCCCGTCCGCTGCACGGAAGCGGAATTTGACCAGCCCTGTGGTCCCGTTCGGAAAGTTCCAGGCAGCTCCAGCGTTCCGGTAATCCACATTGGATTTTTCATTGACCAGTTCGGGATCATTCAGACGCTTGATTTGCAGCACCTTTTTCGTACTTCCGGACGGATCCGGAACCAGCTCTGCGGAAGGCTTGCGGTTATAACTGCAATGGCCCTTTTTCTGGGGAATATAAGTATGAATGGTCCACTGGGAATCCGAATCTTTCCCCGTCTGCGTAGCACGCGTCTTGGCCCCTACCCAGCGGCGGTCCACAATAACCAGGCGGCGGTGGTTTTTATGCTGCCCCAGGGAAATAAGGATACGGTTTTTGTCCAGCTGCACCATTTCGCTCTGGTGTTTGCCGCGGTCTTCCGGACCATCCAGCGTAGCATAGCCGGGATGGTTGCGGTGTTCGTCCAGGATAATCTCCCGGAATCCGTACCAGGTTTTACCCTCGTCCCCGGACATGGCAATGTGGTGGGAATCACGGTTCGTGAACACGTCTTCCCACGTTCCGTTGCCGGCTGTGGCGTTTTCAGGCAGAGCCATCGTATTCGTCCACAGGGAAACGATGGTTCCGTCATCCAGGCGGCCCAACGTATTCATGGTCAGGGTGCCGAAAAAGCGGGAAGGTTCCGGTTTGCTCCATGTTTCACCGTAATCCCTGGAGAAAGCCTGCCACGCCTGGTCCAGGGAAGTACGGACAAGCGCCCACAACGAACCGTCCTTCATCTCCAAAACCGTGGCTTCCACGGCATTGTTGAACCATCTGACACCCTGGTGGGGGGGCCTGGCTTCATGTTTGGGGGAAGTAACACCGTTCCTGGATACATGCCAGGTCAGTCCCCCGTCATCGGAAATATGAAACTTGGTACCGCTGCCCATGTTGTGGAACGGAACAATCACCCTGCGGCCCTTGTTCACAAAAACAGGGGTGCGCATGATGCCGCCCAGTTTTTTCAGATTTTTCCTCTTTTCCGGATCTTTCCAGTCTTCTTCCAGCTTGCCGTCATTCGTGACGGCAAACCACTTGCCGTCCAGCCCCCCCTTGGAAAGAAATACAAAGCCTCCGATAGGCTGCACACGAATGAATTCCCTGGTCAGGGGGTTGCGCACAATAGCCGGAGATTCCTTGGGAATGCCGCCGTAGTTGGGAGGGTAGCCAGCCGGAGCGGCCTTCATTTCCCATGTTTTTCCGTTATCCCTGCTGACCAGGTAATCCGGTCCCTTGCGGGTACCGGAATAATGGCGTATTTCACGGGAGTCCACACGGATGAGGCCGCGCCCCGCATCAGCCGGCGGAGTGGCGACAACTTCAGGCTCCGGAACGGGTGCTGCCTTCTGTTGGGCATAACAGCAACAAAAGGAACCGGTCAACAATGCAAACAACAGGTTTTTCATAAACTAAATATCAAATGCCGTATATTTTCCTCAGCCGGGGCTTTCCCTTCAAGCAAAATCCTGCCTTCCATCAGAAGACGATCATCAGGAATGCTTTCCCGCCTGCTTCCCTCCCCGGTATTTTGCATCAAGCTTTTTCAAAAGTACGGCCAGTTCCTTTTCCAAAACCTCATATCCCCTGGCATTGGGATGTACCACATCCTTCATAAATTCATTCTGAGGAGAAGCACCGTCTGCGGAAAGAAGAGCCTTTCCCGGATCGGCAAAGAAAATGTTCTTTCCGTTATGCAGCTCCGCCAGCAGCCTGTTCGTCTGCTTCACCGGTTCCGCCAGGTTTTTCTCCTTCCTTGGAAGAACGCCCAGCAACAGAATTTTGGAAGAGGGGCATTTCCGGCGCACCAGGCGGACAAACGCCCTGATATTGTCCGCACATGCCTGCGGCGTATCCTTGCGGTGCCCCAGATTATTGGTTCCCAGCAGCACGATGATGACCCGCGGAGAAATGCCGTCCAGCTCCCCGTTTTGCACACGGTAATAGGCATTATCCACATAATCAAATCCAAAGCCCATATTCGTCGCAGTATGCGGACGGAATAATTTCTCCCAGGAACCCGCTCCCGTGTTTTTTCCGTCCCCGGAAGGCTCCCCTCCCCAGTGGTGGGTAATGCTGTCCCCTATCATCACATATTCAGGCTTGACGGTCCGGTTTCTTTTTTTAACGGCTTCATGCCGGGCATTCCAATCATACGGATCCCGCTGATGGGGCTCCGGCTTCAGGGTTGCGGGCAACGCGGAGGGAGGGATGGAAGGTGCGGAAAACGCCACACTGGCCCCCCCCAGCAATATGGCGAGCATGTAGGAGAAGAAATTCATGATAAAAAAGTGAAACCGGTTTCCAGTTTAAGCAAATCCTGCCGTGCATCAAGATCGCAGGCGCCACTTTTGCCGGCAGAGTAAAAAAGACCACTGCCCGTCCGGCAAATCCCGCCGCAACAGCGGCCGCATCCGGCCTTTCCTGTTCCGAGAGCCCTGTTGCCCCAGGAAAGCTCGACTCCCCAACGGAGGGTAATGCTTTCACCAAAAACGACATACCCCCGTTTGACGGTCCGGGTCCGTTCCATCACTGCCTCATGGCGTTTTTCCAGTCATGCACGGCCCGCTGGTTCTCCTGGGGTTTCAGCATAGGAAGCAGTTCTCCAGCACAGGCACCGGAGAAAAAGACGACACAAAAAACTCCCGCCAGCAATAAACAAAAGCATACATGAGGTTTCCGGTAATCGCTAAGATACTGCAATAGAAATTCGGCAAGTAAAAGGAAAAGAGATCCAATTATTTGTAATCCGTTACGTTGTCGACATTTTTGATATTCGGCGAAAGGGTATTGCCTGAGAACAACGCCTTGAACTCTTCCGGGGAACATATCATCTTCGGGTTAAAATCTCTGGACTGCACATAACTCACCAAAGACGAATACAATTGCCTCCCCTCTGGAGTCTTACGAAGGGCTTCAGGATCAGCCATGCAAACAAGCAATTTACCTTTTCCGATCCCCATCTCAAATATGAGGCCCAATTTGTGATTCCTCTCCATATTATCCACTACTTGAACAATAGGATTTAAGTCGGAAGGCGCCAAATCCAAAATTAGAGGACGTGATGACTTGATCACGCTCCACCACTGCCAGTTCGTCTGCGCATCCGTGGGGAAATTTTTGAAAAGCGGATGCTCTGGATCCATCAGTAGAGAAAGGGTTCCAGGAGAAACGGGTCTGCGAAGCGACTCTGAAATACCTTTAAACATCGCAAAATTCCAATAATCAGGTGTCACCAAACCACCAACTGACCGCAGCGCGATGTCCTGATGATTGGGAAACCAGAGCATGGAAGCCCCCTCATTCAACTGCCTGAGCGTTTTACCTGTCAGCTTGCGGGGAGCTAAGAAGGCAACCGGGAGTTCTTGCGGTTCTTGATCCGGATAAATCCAAAAATCATATGTGTTCACGCTATCCTTACCTTTCATCCAAAGAACCAGTTTCAAACGATCCGGCACCTTGATCCCGGACAGAGGAATGCTGATTTTTGACGTCTCACTTAATTCTCCCTGTCTGCCATGGAGCATCTTGCTACCTTTGTGCAACACTTTGCCGGAGGAATCCTCAAGCCTCCATTGCAATGGGGCACAAAGATCAGAGGAACCATAATTCGCTACCTGAAGGTCAAAAGAAAGATTTTCTGTATTGGTCCACGTATATTTATCAAAGAGCGCAAGAGGAACCACCGCCTGACAAAAAGAGGAAAAATCCTTGGCCTCCATAATGCCCTTACTATCCATGAATGCGTCCAACAGTCCAACAAGAGCTGTCCCCTGGCCTGGAAAATCCTGAATATCCAGCATTTGAAATCCTCCAAATCCCGGTGTTCTCAATGCCATCTCGATATCGGCCTTATAACATCGCGCGGCCCAGACACCAGAAGCTTGGTGAAAAGCATCAGCTTGTTTTCCCATTCCTCGTTCCTGAAGGCGCTTTTTAAAGATTTCAAGATTCCACGGTTTAAGAACGCCCGTGTATTTGGATATTTCCCTGAAATCCGGGTAAATTTGAAACTGTCCCGTTTCATGGCCGATCACGGGAAGCGGACAATCCCTGATCGCTTTTTCGTAGCTGGTCCTCGTTGACGGAAGACAGGCGTTGAGTATTCCTCCATCCCGGGCATCTGCAAAAGCGAACGAGGAACGGACGTGATTGTCATATCCAGAATGACGATCAGCCCCAACACGACATGTCGTCAAGAAATCCTCGCCTTTCTTCCACCCTTCCCTGCCCAGATAGTTGTTGGAACCAAACGAGTACAGGACGTCGGGCCGCACTTTGCGGTATGAATCCACAATAGTTCTCATGGCCGGATCTGTCCCGGGAAGTTCATTGCCCAAGGCGAACATGACAAATGAAGGATGGGAGGCATACGCCTCCAGAATAGCCCTACCCTCACGGAAAAAGAAATCCATCACGTTCTTTTGAGATTCATGAATGGCACCCCAGAATGGTATTTCAGGCTGAAGATACATTCCAAGTTCATCCGCAGCTTCAAATGCAGCTTCCGGGGGAGTCCATGAATGGAATCTTACATAATTGAATCCATAGGCCGCCGCTATACCAAGATGGCGGAGCCATGCCTTTTTATCCATGGGAGGGTATCCAGTCAGGGGAAAAACGCAGGCATCATGCCGACCTCTTAAAAAAATCTTCTTCCCATTGATTGTAAAATTAGTTCCCTGAACAGCAAAACAGCGCATTCCGAAGACTTTACTGGTTGTGTCGACTTTTCCTGCCAATTCCAGTTTGATGTGCATTTTGTATAAATTCGGAGAGAATTCGCTCCAGAGCTCCGGCTCTTCTCCCATGGGGTAATTCAATTTCACATGTTGGTCTCCGAGTTTAAGAGGAACCTCAATGACTTTTCTCTCCACTTTTCCCTTATTTCCGTTATTCTGCAAAGCCGCCTCCAATGTAATACGAGCCGTTTCCGGCTTATAACTGTTGCGAATAGTCAGGCAAACGGTAACGGATTTTTTTTCTGGTTCAGGAACCAGCTTAACCGATTCAACGAAGGGATCAGAAACGGCCTCAAGGAATATTTTTCCCAACATTCCATTCCAATTCGTCTGGGTATGCTCGGTAAAAGCGTGTGAATTGAAAACGCCTGCCGGATAATGCCTGCGGCTGTTGTCCACAGAGATTGTCAATGTATGTTTCCCCGGAAAAAGAAATTCCGTCAGATCATAACGATGGGGTGTTTGAACATTATCACAGGAACCGATTTTTTTACCATCTACGAAAACGGTTGTCTTTTTCGTCCGTTCCACATGCAAAAATAACCGTTTACCTTTGAACGTTTCCGGAACATTCACTTCCTTTCTGTACAAGGCCTCTCCTTCGTAAGTAACGGCGCGGGAAAGATGTTTTGTCTCCTGACGGTTATTATTGACATTCCCCTTGCCCCATTCATCCATGGTTCCAGGTAGTACAACAGCAACTTTTTCCTGTTTGAATGGAAGGGAAAGTTCCCATAACCCATCCAGGGGTAGCAATTCTCGTCCCATCGCTGGGAAAATAGTCCCCCAAAGCAGGAAATATACAGACATCATCCGAATAAGCCATAAAACATCGGAACAATAATTGGAAAAGAAGTATCTTGATTTTGTTTTCATTATAAGAATTTGCATTTGAGAAACCGTACGGCTCAGTCATTCGACCACTTGCACATTGGAAATACGCCCTTGTCACCATTGATTTGAGAGCTCCCTAAAACATTTGGTTAGTAATACGAAGAACTCCTTCCATTTTATCAAACAACCTGAATACCGTGACAACGAAAGGCAAAAAAGCATGGATTCTTACCGCCGACATGGGAAACAACCACACCTCTTTGAATACGTTTTGCCGAAAACTGTCAGAAGAGCTTCTGACAGATATTTTCACAAAGGTATTCATTGATAGCTCTACCGGAAAAACAATTGATTGGTACTTCATCGGCAACTCATTTCTTTGCTTTTTTCTTTTATATCTTTTCCTATTTTTCTCGTTTTCAGATGAGCTCCCATGAAAAAAGATGCCCCCCTACAAGACTCTTCAGAAGGCCCCATTCTGTTTTTCCATAAAAAATATACATATCTCCGAAATGAACCAGAAAAGGTAAAGAACAGTTCCCTCTCCCAGAAGAATTAGCCTTGTTGTCTCCCGGAATTCACGATATAATTACGTGGTGCGGAGTTTTGCCGTTTCCGGCCTTTCAACGGCTGCGGAACGTTTTTCTCCGGTCTTCTTCACTACATCCTATTTATGATCAGCATAGTAAAAGACTTGAAGGAGTCCACCGCCCTTCCGAAGGAATGGCAGGGATTCAAGCCGGGAGCATGGACGGAGTCCATTGACGTACGGGATTTCATCCAGCATAACTACACGCCCTATTCCGGCAATGAAGAATTTCTTTCCGGCCCCTCCCAGCGCACGCTCCGTTTATGGGATGAACTGAAAGTCCTGCTGAAAAGGGAAATAGACAACGGCGGCGTTCTGGATGCTGATGAAGAAGTGGGATCCTCCATCACCTCCCACAAGCCCGGCTACATTGACAAGGAACTGGAAGTGGTCGTAGGCCTCCAGACGGACGCCCCCCTGAAACGGGCCCTGATGCCCTTTGGCGGCCTGCGCATGGCCCAGCAGGCCCTGGAATCCTACGGGTTCAAGATGTGCGAGAAAACCG
>OGQP01001865.1_pt1 | contig 11899 bp, 7 predicted proteins | sample 1553251 | NCBI WGS metagenome assembly OGQP01 (sample SAMEA2580016, study PRJEB22360) | human gut metagenome | biome: human gut; feature: human-associated habitat; material: faeces | place: Denmark | collected 2008/2010 | reverse complement strand
CTTGTTGTTGAAGTTGCGTCCCTGCTCGCAGAGGCTCTCGTCGAAGAGAATGTCGTTGCCGGCAGGAGCCGAGAGCATCATGCCCATGCGCACGCCGTCGGCGCCGTACTTCTCGATGAGGGCGATAGGGTCGGGCGAGTTGCCGAGTGACTTCGACATCTTTCTGCCCAGCTTGTCGCGCACGATACCTGTGAAGTATACGTTGCGGAACGGCACGTCCTTCATGTACTCCTCGCCAGCCATAATCATACGGGCTACCCAGAAGAAGATGATGTCCGGAGCGGTTACGAGGTCGCTTGTGGGGTAGTAGTATTTAATCTCCTCGTTGCCTGGGTTGTTGATACCGTCGAACAGCGAGATAGGCCAGAGCCATGAAGAGAACCAAGTGTCGAGTGCGTCCTCGTCGTGAACGAGCTGGTCGGCTGTGATGTTCTCGTAGCCCTTAATCTTGCGAGCCTCTTCGAGCGCCTCCTCAGCGGTGAGCGCTACTACGTACTTCTCCTCTTCGCCTTCGGCTGTGGGCAGGAAGTAAGCCGGGATGCGGTGACCCCACCAGAGCTGGCGCGAGATACACCAATCCTGAATGTTCTCCAGCCAGTTGCGGTATGTTGTTACGTACTTTGTCGGGTGGAACTTGATCTTGCCCTCGAGCACCGGTGGCAGAGCGATGTCTGCGAAGTGCTTCATCGAGAGGAACCACTGCTTGCAGAGACGCGGCTCTACGGCTGTGTCCTGGTTGCGCTCCGAGTAGCCCACCTTGTTGTCGTAGTCCTCAATCTTCTCTACCAGTCCGGCAGCCTTCAGATCCTCTACAATCTGCTTGCGCACGTCCATGCGGTCCATGCCTACGTACATGCCTGCAGCCTCAGAAATAGTGCCGTCCGGGTTGAAGATGTCGATAGTCTCGAGGTTGTGCGTCTTGCCGAGTGCGTAGTCGTTCACGTCGTGAGCAGGAGTAACCTTCAGACAGCCCGTACCGAACTCGATATCTACGTAGCGGTCCTCGATAACCGGGATAACGCGGTTCACCAACGGTACAATCACCTTGTGTCCGCGCAGCCACTGGTTCTTCGGGTCCTTCGGGTTAATACACATTGCTGTGTCGCCCATGATTGTCTCCGGGCGTGTAGTAGCTACAACAGCGTAGTAGCGTCCGTCGGCATCCTGATGCAGCACCTCGCCCTCGCATCCTGTCGGCACAACTGGGTTTACGTCTGCATCAGCCACATAGTAGCGCAGGTTGAACAGATGGCTCTTCTCGTCGCGGTAGATAACCTCTTCGGTAGAAAGCACGGTCTGTGCCTTTGGGTCCCAGTTTACCATGCGCAGACCGCGGTAGATAAGTCCCTTTTTGTAGAGGTCCACGAACACCTTCAGCACGCTCTCAGAGCGCTTCTCATCCATAGTGAACGCTGTGCGGTCCCAATCGCAAGACGCACCGAGACGACGCAACTGCTTGAGGATGATTCCACCATGTTCGTTCGTCCAGTTCCAAGCGTGCTCAAGGAACTGCTCGCGAGTGAGGTCGCGCTTCTTGATGCCCTGCTCTGCAAGACGATTTACTACCTTAGCCTCTGTAGCAATCGAAGCGTGGTCGGTGCCGGGCACCCAACATGCATTCTTTCCCTCCATACGTGCGCGGCGCACGAGGATGTCCTGAATCGTATTGTTGAGCATGTGGCCCATGTGCAACACGCCAGTCACGTTTGGTGGCGGTATAACGATAGTGTAGGGGTCACGTCCGTCGGGCTTGCTACTGAAGAGTTTGTTGTCAAGCCAGTACTGATACCATTTCGATTCCACTGCTTGTGGATCGTATTTGCTTGCTAATTCCATACTGATTGTATCTGTTTTGTTTATATCCTATATTTCTTAACTTGCAAAATTAGTAAAAATACGTGGGATAATCGCCGTTTTAGTTCAATAATTATATAATAATGTGTTAAGTGTATGCTATAATTTTGGCTTGTGTTGGAATATATAGCAAATGGTGGATATGTATAACAAAAAAGAGGATGTTACATGAAGTAATATCCTCTTTTTGTGACTCCGGCAGGATTCAAACCTGCAACCTTCTGATCCGTAGTCAGATGCTCTATTCAGTTGAGCTACGGAGCCTCCTAATATTAAGCAATTAGGCTTGTTCCTTAATTGCGAGTGCAAAGGTACGCATTTATTTTGAAACTCCAAAATATTTGCGCACCTTTTTCGTGGTTTTCTTTAATTTTTCTTCTTTCCGAGCGACTTTAGCCAGTTTAATGGCTTTTTAAGGATAGTTGTAAGTGTGGTTGGCTGTTTTATTGCTGGCACATTGGGAGTGGATTTTGCTGTGGTGCTCTTTCCATTCTCCTTTCTATCCTGCTTGCGATTCTGATTTGAACGGCGTGAAGCGTTGTCCTTACGCTGGCGACGTTGCTGATTGTTGCGTTTTGTCTGTCCGCCATTACGGTTAGGTTGTTCGTTGTTTTGCTTTGCCTGTTCGCCATCACGTGCAGCACGCTCATTGCGTCTCTTAGCGTTATCGCCCTTGTTATTGTTTGCATTGCTTTCTTTGGCTTCATTCTCCGCCTGCTGATTGTTGCCGCCTTCTGCATTGGCAGGCTTGCGGTTCGGCTTGCGTCTGCGCTTCTTTTGCGTAGTGGGTTGTGTGCCGTCCGGAGTAGTCGTTTCTGCAATGGTCTCTTGAGCATTTGTGGTCTGTGGAGTTTCTGTAGCAGAAGTCTCGTTATTGTTCTGCTCCTTTACGCCGTTCTTCTTTCTGTTGTCGCGGCGCTTGTTGTTGTCGCCATGCGATTCATTGGCTTTAGAGTTGTTTCTTGGGCGTTTTTCGTCGCGTCCCTTTCCGCCTCTGCCTCTTGAGCGTGGGGCGTTGTAGTCGGGAGCCTCTCCAAGACCTTCGGGCAGTTCGTTCTTGTCGACAACACGTCCGAGGAATTTCTCTATCTGTTTGAAGCTGCTGATTTCGTCTTCGCTTACGAATGTGATAGCGATGCCGTCGCGTTGTGCTCGTGCAGTACGTCCTATACGGTGGACGTAGTCTTCTGGGTCGTGGGGCACATCGAAGTTGATGACCATGGCGATGTCGTCGATGTCGATGCCGCGAGCCACGATGTCAGTAGCCACGAGCACGTCAATTTGTCCGGTCTTGAACTTGTAGAGAATCTCGTCGCGTTCAGCCTGCTCGAGGTCTGAGTGCATCTCACCAGAGTTAATCTTCATCTGCTGCAGTGTGCGGTTGATAGCCTTCACCTTTTGCTTCTTGCCCGAGAATATTATTACGCGGTTGAGGTCGCCTTTGCGGAACAGGTCTTTTACGATACCTATCTTCTGTGTTTCGTAGCAGACGTATGCGCTCTGTTTGATTTTCTCTGCAGGCTTGCTCACTGCAATCTTTACCTCTACGGGGTTTTTCAGCAGACTTTTTGCGAGTTCTTCAATTTTTTCGGGCATTGTAGCCGAGAACATGATAGTCTGGCAAGTGGCAGGCAATTTGCTTGCAATCATCTTGATATCCTCAGAGAATCCCATGTCGAGCATTCGGTCTGCTTCGTCGAGAACGAAGAAGCTCACCTTGCTAAGGTGGGCAGAGCCGAGAGAGATGTGGCTGATAAGGCGTCCAGGCGTGGCTATTACCACATCGGCACCCATCTGGAAGCTCTTCAGCTCCTGATCGTAGCGGTTGCCGTCGTTGCCACCATACACAGCCACGCTGCTCACGCCGTTGAGGTAGTAGCCGAAGCCCTGCATAGCTTGGTCTATCTGTTGTGCGAGTTCGCGTGTCGGGCTCATGATGACGCAGTTGATGGCATCGTGCGGATAGCCACCGTCGTCGAGTTTTGAGAGTATGGGGAGGAGATAGGCTGCAGTCTTGCCCGTACCTGTCTGCGCCACACCAAGGAGGTCACGACCTTCGAGGATAGGCGGAATACATTTCTCTTGTATTGGTGTGCACTGATCAAAGCGCATATCATATAATGCGTCAAGCACATTGTCATTGAGTTGTGTTTCGTCGAAATACATATTATGTTATTATGGGTTTTAAATTTTTAATTAGGGGCTTTTTTATAGCAGAAATATGCAACGATTGCAAAGATGAAGTTCGGAATCCATGCAGCCAAAATAGGTGGCGTATTGGCATTGATGGCAAATGTAGACGATACTGTTTGTAGCATGATATAGCCGAAGCTCAAGGCGAGTCCCATGCCGAGATACATACCCATTCCTCCTTTGCGTTTGCGCGATGATAGCGACAGACCGATGGTGGTCAGGATGAACGATGCGAACGATGAAGCTATTCGTTTGTGGTATTCCACTTCGTATTGTACGACGTTGCCGTTACCGCGATTTTTCTGTTTGCCGATATACTCTTTCAGCTCAGGATTGGTGAATGTTTCTTGCTGTCCTTTCGAGTAAACGAGATCGGTTGGCTCCATCTGTATGATGGTGTCGCGCTTTATTCCGTTTGTGATATGTTCGCGTAGTCCGCGTAGCTCGCGTATCTTCCAGTTGGAAAGAGTCCAGTGGTACTTTGAGTCGGAGATGGTGTCGTACTGGATATCCATTGCCGTAAGATGGCTCACGAGTTTCTTGTTCTCAAACTTGTCGAGGGAGAAGCCATATCCACATTTTTGATTGTTGTCGTAATGCTGTATGTACGCAATAGTGCCTTTGTCCACTTGCAGCATAACGTTCTCTGCCGATGTGTTCTTCTTTTTGTTTTTGTACATAGTCTCGAAGTTCTGTCTTATCACCGTGCCATGTGGAATGACGTATGCACTGAGGAAGAACGAGAGTGTTGAGATGAGTACGCACGAAATCATGTAAGGGCGCATAAGGCGCTTGAACGAAACTCCTGCAGCAAGCATGGATATGATTTCGGAGTTTGAAGCCAGCTTGGATGTGAAGAAAATTACCGCGATGAATACGAATAGCGGGCTGAACAAGTTGGCGAAGTAAGGCACGAAGTTGGCATAATAGTCAAATACGATAGCCTTTAGCGGTGCGTGGTATTGAGTGAACTTTACGAGGTTCTCGTTCACGTCGAACACGATACTGATAGAGATAATCAGTATGATAGAGTAGATGTACGTGCCGATGAACTTGCGTATGATATACCAGTCGAGAATGCTGATATAGTGGAATGGGTTTATCACGTTCAAGACACGGAGAAAGCGCAGCTTATGGCATAGCCATGCCCAAGCTGTGCGTATCCCTTTAGTCTTTCTGCGTACTGTCTGCTGCAGATGTAGCAGTTTGTGTAAACGCCTGATGTTTTTTATTTTCATTTAAATTCTTCTTCCGAGGTTGTCTATAACGCTTGCTTTCCATTGTACGAAGTCGCCTTGCTCAATATGTTTGCGTGCGTCAGTGACCAGTCGTAGATAGAAAGCCAAGTTATGAATGCTTGCAATCTGCATAGCCAACAACTCCTGTGCTTTGAAGAGGTGGTGTAGATAAGCCTTCGAGTGTATGCGGTCGATGTCGCATCCGTCGGGGTCAATCGGCGAGAAATCCTGCTCCCACTTCTTGTTGCGTATGTTTATTGTGCCCTCGTAGGTGAAGAGCATCGCATTGCGTCCGTTGCGGGTAGGCATCACACAGTCGAACATATCCACGCCGCGTTCTATTGCCTCAAGGATGTTCTGCGGTGTGCCCACGCCCATGAGATAACGTGGCTTGTCCTTCGGCAAAATCTCGTTCACCACCTCAATCATTTCGTACATTACTTCTGTCGGTTCACCCACAGCCAATCCGCCGATGGCGTTGCCGTCAGCTCCCTTGTCGGCGACATGTTTCGCCGCCTCACGACGCAAGTCCTTGTATTTGCAGCCCTGCACGATAGGGAAGAGGCTCTGATTGTAGCCGTAGAGGGGTTCTGTCTCGTTGAAGCGCTTGAAGCAGCGGTCGAGCCAACGTTGTGTGAGTCCGAGACTCTTCTTGGCGTACTCGTAGTCGCTTTCGCCTGGAGGGCATTCGTCGAATGCCATCATTATGTCGGCTCCGATGATGCGTTCTGTGTCCATAACATTCTCTGGTGTGAAGATGTGCTTCGATCCGTCAATGTGTGAGCGGAACTCGCAGCCTTCCTCACGCAACTTGCGTATGCCGGTGAGCGAGAACACTTGAAAGCCGCCAGAGTCGGTAAGTATCGGACGGTCCCATGTGTTGAACTTATGCAATCCGCCAGCCTTTTGCAGAGTGTCAAGACCTGGGCGCAGGTAGAGATGATAGGTGTTGCCTAAGATAATCTGTGCCTTCACTTGTTCGCGTAGTTCGTTGAAGTGTACTCCCTTCACAGAGCCAACTGTGCCTACGGGCATGAAGATAGGGGTTTTTATCTGTCCGTGGTCGGTGGTTATTATACCAGTGCGAGCGTCGCTACACGGGTCGGTATGTTGCAGTTCAAAAGTCATTCTTTCGTTTCTTCTTCAATTTTAAAATTAATCGGATTGTCTACAATCTCATCAGTGAGCGCAAACTTCCACACATCTTGTACGTTCTCGACGTAGTGGAACTCCACACCCTTGCGGTACATCTCAGGAATTTCCTCAATGTCCTTGCGGTTTTCCTGGCACATAACAATGTCGGTGATGCCGGCACGTTTGGCTGCAAGAATCTTCTCCTTGATGCCGCCTACCGGCAGAACCTTTCCGCGGAGCGTTATCTCGCCTGTCATGGCTGTGTTCTTGCGCACCTTGCGTTGTGTGAGTGCCGAGGCGATAGACGTAGCTATTGTGATACCTGCCGACGGACCATCCTTCGGCGTTGCACCTTCTGGTACGTGGATATGTATGTTCCAGTTGTCGAAGATGCGATAGTCTACGCCGAGCGTGTCGATGTGAGCCTTTACGTATTCGAGGGCAATGACAGCCGACTCCTTCATCACGTCACCGAGATTTCCGGTCAGTGTCAGCTTGCCCGTCTTGCCCTTGCTGAGCGATGTCTCGATGAAGAGTATCTCGCCGCCAACGCTTGTCCATGCCAAGCCCGTAACGACACCTGCATAGCTATTGCCCTGGTAGATGTCGCGGTAGAAAGGTGCTTTGCCGAGCAGTCCCTCAATCTCGTTAGGTGTAATCTTTTCGTTTACGTCGTTGTCGAGGGCTTTCTTGTATGCAATCTTGCGCAGTGCCTTGTTCACCTGCTTCTCCAATTGACGCACACCGCTTTCGCGAGTGTATTGCTCAATCACTCTCTCGATAGCAGCCTTTGTGAATGTAGGCTTCTCCTCGTCCTTGTCCAATCCGCAGTTTGCTATTTCACGCGGAATGAGATGGCGTTTCGCTATCTCAATCTTCTCCTCCGTTATGTATCCGCTCACTTCAATAAGTTCCATACGGTCGAGCAGCGGACGCGGTATAGTGTTGAGGTCGTTGGCGGTTGCAATGAAGAGCACCTTCGAGAGGTCGTAGTCAACATCAAGATAGTTGTCGTGGAAGGCGTTGTTCTGTTCAGGGTCGAGCACCTCAAGCAAGGCTGATGACGGGTCACCATTGACGGTGTTCTGTGTCACCTTGTCAATCTCGTCGAGGATAAACACGGGGTTTGACGAACCTGCCTTCTGTATATTCTTGATAATTCTGCCAGGCATGGCTCCCACGTAAGTGCGGCGGTGTCCGCGAATCTCGCTTTCGTCGTGCAGACCGCCTAATGACATGCGTACGTACTTGCGCTTCATGGCAGCAGCAATACTCTTGCCAAGTGATGTCTTGCCGACTCCCGGAGGGCCGTAGAGGCAGATGATGGGCGACTTGAGGTCGCCGCGCAACTTCAGTACAGCCATGTATTCGAGAATGCGTTCCTTCACCTTCTCCATGCCGTAGTGGTCGTGGTTGAGCACGCGCTGGGCACGTTTCAAGTCAAGGTTGTCCTTGGTGTATTCGCCCCAAGGCAGTGCAATCATCGTCTGCAGATAGTTGTACTGTATGCTGTATTCTGGACTCTGCGGATTGAACATGTCCAGTTTGTCAAGTTCCTTGCGGAAGAGCTTTGCCACATCCTCCGACCAGTTCTTCTTAGCTGCTTTCTGCTCAAGCTCCTTGCGTTCCGGTGATCCTTCGCCTCTGCCCAGCTCCTCTTTGATGTTTTTTATCTGCTGCTGCAGGAAGTATTCGCGCTGTTGTTCGTCGAGATCTTCGCGAGTCTTCGTGCGAATGTTCTGTTTTAGTTCGAGCAACTGTATCTCCTTGTGCAGCACCTTCAGTGTCTTGATGACACGTTCCTTAATAGAACTTGTATAGATAAGTTCGGCTTTGTCGGCTATGTCGAATGGCAGGTTTGTGCAGATGAAGTCTACTGCGATTACATCATTTGAAATGTTGTTCAGTGCAAACTGCGACTCATCAGGCAAATCTTCGTTCTGTCGGATGTATTCCGTAGTGGTAGAACGCAAATCTTCCATTGCCGTGTTGAACTCCTTGTCGTCTGCATCAGGCAGTTCCTCCATGGCTGGTGATATTTCGCCCATCAAGAAAGGCTTGTTAGCGGTGAGCTTGTTCAGTCTGCAGCGTCCTAAACCTTGGATGATTGCGGTGATGTTATTTCCAGGTCCGGGCAGTTCGAGTATCTTCACGAGGCGTGCGTACACTCCGTACTCAAAGAGGTCTTTGGTGTCTGGGTGCTCAACTTCCTGGTCGTGTTGGCAGAACACGGCAAAGCTCGCATCCTGAGTCTTGCGTATATGGTTGAGCAGATTAAGACTTTGTTTTCTTCCAATGATTACGGGAGTAATCACTCCCGGGAACATTGCCATGTTACGTGTGGCAAGAATGGGCAGTTCGCCTTCTATGTTTACGTTGAACAAATTTGAAATATCGCCGTCATAATCGGCTATCATCTGTATTGAAGTACTCGTTCTCTTATTCATATCTCGTTAACTGTGTATCGGGGGCGTGTGTATTTCCGTGCAAAGTTACTTAAAATTCTGCTAATGAGTGAATTTTTGTTGTTATTTTATATAGAAATCGGCGGTCAGTTGTGCGTACCATTCCGATCTTGAGCCGTCGGTATTCTGTAGGCACACTTCCTCCATTTCTCTCTCGCATTTGTGGTCTGCGTGGTGGAATGCCACAAGGTGGCGTTTGGGCTGTTTGCGGGGAGTGGTGCGCACGGCGCATTGGCGCGACATGGCAAGTCCTGCCTTGTATGCCTCGGCAATGAATGCTTGCAAACATTCGGTTGGTATGATGGCGCTGAACTCACCGTCAGTATCGAGCAATGCTTTCACGGTAGCGAATAACTCGCAGTATTTCAGCGCGCAAGCATGTCTTGCTGTAGAGCGTTGTGCGTTGGGGTTAAGCAGACTATCGATGAAAAACGGAGGGTTGGATACGATAGCGTTGTACTTGTCTTGAGTGGAGTAGTGTTGTATTGCTGTCTCTACTATCTTTATGCGGTTTGCAAACTCGGTGTTGCTAACGTTTTCGTATGCTTGTAGAGCTGCGTCATGGTCAATCTCTACTGCATCAATGGTGGCATCAGTATAGCGTTGTGCCATCATTAGTGCAATGAGTCCGGTGCCAGTACCAATGTCGAGAATGCGTTTGCCGCCATTTGCCCATGAACCAAGTAGTACGCCGTCAGTACCAACCTTCATGGCGCAGTGGTCTTGGTGGATTACAAACTTTTTGAAAGCGAACATTTATGATTGTACGATGTTGTTGTGGAAGTCTTAACGCCTTCGCTGTTGTTTACAAGTCGAATTTGTGCTGTACAGCTTTACTCCACTGTTGCAGTTTTAGTCGACTCTTGCTTATTTCTTCGCGTATTATGTTTATCTCGTTGAATAGTTCTGTGGCTGCGTTCTGTAGGGCATTCGGCTTTCTGAGATTTCGGTCAGCCTGTAAGTTTACCACAATCTTAATGCCTTTTGGCTTCAACTCTACGTCGATATCAGCACCCGTCATAACTGGGTCGCCGTCGTAGTGGATAGCTCCTGGTGAGTGGCGATGTACGCGTAGTTTCTTGCAGCGGAATGTCTTAATCTTCGAGTTGTTCTTATCGAGTGTTTTGTTGAACATCTCAATGCTGATTTGTGGGGCGTCAATCAGTCCGAATGGTTCCATGATGATAACATCCATTAGTCCGTCGCTCATAGACGCTTGTGGTGCGATGTATGCGTTGTTGCCATATTGTGATGCGTTGGCGCACGATATTAAGAAGGCTTTGTGCAGGCTCGTCTCGTCGCCAGCCCTCACTTTGTTTACAGCTACCACTGTGTATGTCTCAGGTTCGTACTTCAAGCCTTCTCTAAGTACATTTTCAATGTATGTTAGCGGACCGCGTTTGCCAGCTTCTGCGAATTTTAGACTGATGAAGGCATCAAAGCCCATGCCGCATGTGCAGAAGAATGGGTATCCGTTGATGATGCCATAGTCAAGATCGCGCACCTCAAAGGTGTTTAATATTTCTATCGACTTCTTTACATTAATAGGTAGCTGTAGGTGGCGTGCAAGTCCGTTTCCCGAACCGCATGGTATTATGCCAAGTGCGGTGTTGGAGTGTACGATGGCACGTGCTACCTCGTTGACGGTGCCGCGGTCCGCTGGCGGGGCCCGCCCCCCCCCCCTGCCACTACCAAGTCGACGTTTGCGTCTTTCGCCTTTGATGCAATCTCTGAAGCATGGCCAGCATATTGAGTTATTGCGATTTCATATTCGAACTTCTCTTTGTCAAGAAGTTGCTCAATCAGTTCGGGGATGGCAGCTTTGTCAGATGTGCCAGAAATTAGATTGATTATGAAAATGGCTTTTTTCTTCATATTTATTGATGCTATAAATAAGGCACAAAGATAATAAAATAATGTTATAAGTAAGGTTGTGGTTTGGTGAAAAATACCAAAAAGTCATATTTCTTATGAAAAACGTGCGTGTTTAACATATTTTTCGTACCTTTGCACCCCATAAACTACTAAACACATAAATTCATGAGTGCATTGAAAGGGCATCCGAAAGGCCTTTATCTGATTTTCGCGACAAGCACGGCAGAACGTTTCAGTTACTACGGTATGCGTGCGATCTTTATTCTTTTCCTGACGCAGGCATTATTGTTTGACAAAGAAGCGGCAGCATCCATTTACGGTAGTTATACCGGGTTAGTCTATTTAACTCCTTTGATTGGCGGATACATTGCCGATAAATATTGGGGAATCCGTCGTTCCGTGTTTTGGGGAGCGGTGATGATGGCAGTCGGACAATTCCTGATGTTTATGAGTGCCTCTACTTTAGATAATACGGAACTTGCTCACTGGATGATGTATGGCGGACTAGGCTTCTTGATTCTGGGCAATGGTTGCTTCAAACCCACTGTCTCTTCTCTGGTAGGTCAGCTCTACGAACCCGGAGACAGGCGGCTGGATGCTGCATACACCATTTTTTATATGGGAGTGAATGTAGGCTCTTTTGCTGCTCCTTTGATTTGTGGTTATCTGGGTGATACCGGTGATCCGCATGACTTTAAATGGGGATTTCTTGCAGCCGGAATCATGACACTGTTCACCGTTGTTCTTTTCGAGACTCAAAAGAATAAATATCTTTTTTCTCCTTCCGGAGAACCGATTGGTATTATCCCCGATGCTAAACGTGAAAAGAAAGAAGACAAGGCCGACCATATCTCACACCCGAAGATGGACAAACGTACCAAAGTACGTAATATCATCATCATTACTGCCCTTACAGTTGCTTTAATAGCCTTCTTTAATTACGCTTTTGAGGGTGACTGGGTGAGTATCGGTATTTTTACCGCCTGCATTGTTTTCCCTGTTCTGATCCTGTTAGACGGTTCATTGACCAAAATAGAACGCAGCAGTATTTTCGTTATCTATATAGTAGCCTTCTTTGTCATCTTCTTCTGGGCAGCCTACGAACAGGCGGGAGCTTCTTTAACTCTTTTTGCGTCCGAA
>OGQP01001860.1_pt1 | contig 11917 bp, 10 predicted proteins | sample 1553251 | NCBI WGS metagenome assembly OGQP01 (sample SAMEA2580016, study PRJEB22360) | human gut metagenome | biome: human gut; feature: human-associated habitat; material: faeces | place: Denmark | collected 2008/2010 | reverse complement strand
GTCCGAGCCGAAGATGACGCCCGGGCGCTTGCGCACGCGGTCCGCTCCCTTGAGCGACGAGATGCTCTCATTGCCGTAATTCGTTTTTTTTGCTTCTGCCATTGGGGTTTCTCCATTTCGCCGAAATTTACGATTCTGATCTTCAAACACAAAACTTGGTACATTATACGATTTTTTGACCACAATAGCAAGTGGCCGCGGCAGATTTTTGCCTTTGGCGGGGAAATGCAGAAATTCGCGGGAATTTCTGCGCCAATTATGCCGAAAGACGTCGAACATAACAAAGCGTTAACCGGCGGGAACGCACTGGAGCAACAAAGTTATTCACAGTTTCCACAGAGTTTTCCACATCGTTATGTCAACAGAATAACCGCGGATAAACCATGAATGGACACGCTTCCGCTTCCTCAGCGCGCTGAAAGAGGGAGAAAGCAAATTTCGTCAATTTGCCCCCTTGACGAAATGGCGCGGACGTGTGCGAAAAAAGAGAGCGCCGCGGCGCTCCTTTTTTTCTCACAGCAGCATCAGAACAACGCCGTACACGACGCTTGCGAGCGTGCCGAACACGATGACCGGCCCCGCGACGACGAACATCTTCGACGCCATGCCGGTGATGAAGCCCTCTGGTTGTGTCAAGATAGACATACAGTTTTTTCGGAATTTTTTCAGCTGCCTCCAAAGTGGGGGGCGCTTATTGTTTTAGCTTGCCGTTACAAATGCAAACCCGCTCGAAGTACGCATATCTATCTCAATCTCTCCTGAAGGGTACACACGAACCCGCTCTACAAAATTTCTAATTATTTCCGGATCATAATCTTTAAGCAGGATGATCTGATCTGCTGTTCTTTTTCCCGCCGCAAGATTACCTCGAGACTCATAGTGCTCTACCAGAAGCCGCTTGATCTCTTCAGCTCTACTTGAGAGTCTTGCCAGCTTCTCTGAATCTGTCTTCTGGATATCAGCAAATTTCTCCCTGCTTATGCGACCCGCTCGGTATTGCTCATATAGTTCAGCCTTTCTACTTTGGAGCCGTCTTGTCATATTGGTGTTAGCATCAAGCTCCGTTTGAATACTTGAAAGCTTTTTGTCAATGCATGCCTGCATCAAACAATGCTGCTCAAGGAAGCTCCTACTTTGTTCCCGCAGCATCTGAAGAACAGCTTGCTCAATATGGGCCTGATTGACAAAGAGGCCTGCACACTCAGCACCCTTAATACTGTCATTTTTCGGGCAAACAAGGTGTGGTTCTTTTGCTGGATTCTTTCGGAGCTTCCTCCCGCAGCAGCCACAAACAAACAGATTGTTGGCTCGGTTTCCGGCAGTATTCTTGTTAACATTCCGAATACGCCCTTGGAGCGCATTCTGTGCCGTTCGGAACAACTCCTCCGAAATGATTGCTTCATGTGTACCTGGCACTATGACCCATTGATCTCGGGGCAATGATCGCATCTTAGGCTTTCCTACTTCTTCTGTCTCTCGAGTATTGGTAATCATCTTACCGGTATAGCGTTCATCAGTCAAAATCTTTCGAACAGCCCCCTTGAGCCAGATTCCAGTCTCTTCCTTGACCACCCCATTATAAAACCCGCCATTTCGCCGTTTATGCTCTAACGGGGATGGAATGCCCATATCATTCAGCATTTGAGCGATCTCGCTCGTGGTCATGCCTGCAACGCAGGACTCGAAAATCATGACAATGATGTCACGAACCTGCTCATCTACGATCAATCTCTTTTTGTTATGAGGATGGACTTGGTAGCCATAGAAGCCGTTTCCTCCCCAGTATTCACCACGCAGATTGCGGGTACGAAAAGCTGAGCGCACCTTGGTTGATAGATCTCGGCTATACATATTATTGATGAGATTGCGGAGGGCTAACTCAAGTCCGCCCGTGACACCTAAGTAGTCATCACTATCAAAGGCATCATTGATAGAGATAAAGCGGACCCCATAAAGAGGCAGGATCAGTTCGAGGTAGTTTCCCATCTCAAGAAAGTTTCTTCCGAAACGAGATAGGTCCTTCACCATAATGCAATGAATTTCCTGATTGCGAGCCATCTCAATTAGCTCATCGAACTTTGGCCTGTCAAAATGTGTTCCCGTGACACCGTCATCGCAGAACACGATCACTTTATAACCATGGAGCGATTCATGTGTATCATAGTAATCCTGGAGTAACCGCCTTTGGTTGAAAACACTGTTACTCTCATTCTTCAATGCGTTTGTTTTGAGATCTCGGTCTTCACTCGACAAACGAATATAAAACGCCAGCACCTTATCCGGCATATCTCTCCGCCTCCTTTCCTCGGGTCGCAGCGACATAGAGAACCTGTTCAATCTCATCACGATGGCGGAATGCCACTTCAACATGGCCATCGTTAAACAAGGTAAGCGTCTCAATGAAGGCTGCTGCCATTTCAGCGTCAAGGGACTCCTGATCCTTATACTTTTCAATCAACAGTGCCCACTGCATTTTGCTGCCAAATCCCACTGAGTACTTTTCCTTTTCCTTCTCCAATTCAGCAATAAAGATCCTCAAATCATCCGCCCTCCTAGAGTAGTCCTCGCTCAGATCTGTGTAATCTTGATGGCTCAGAAGCCCATCTGCAAAATCGCCATACAGGGCTGCCTTCAGTTGATTGAACTTTTCAATTTTTCTCTTTGCATCATCAATCTGGGTTTCATATATCTGATAGCGGGTCTGCGAAGAAGGCGTAGCATTCAAGTTGGCAATCAGTCTCTGGGCATCGGAGAATGCTCTTATCTGAGTTTGGATAAGCCGCAGGGCAAGGGACTCTACATCCTCCTGTTTGACCGCTTTCTTGGGACAAATGGTGGCATTGTAATTCTCATGGAGAGTGCAATAATAGTAATAACCGCGATTAGATTTACTGCGCAAGTACATACTGCGACCACATTCTCCGCAACGAAGAATTCCTTTGAACATACTTCTTCGTTTACTCTTGGAATCGTAGATAGTCGCAAGGCCCTGTTCACTTTGCCTAGCCGAGAGGATGTCCTGGACCTTATCAAAAAGCTCTTTGGAAACAATGGGTTCATGCATACCTTTATTGATAATCCATTCCTCTTCGGGCGTTTTAACTGTAGTCTTTGTCCCCCGCTCGCACAGCTGGCTTCTGTACTTTCCGGACACAATCCAACCAAGATAGACCGGATCGACAAGAATTTTCTTGATCGTTTGCAGATACCAGATGGCATTTTTGAACTTCTCCGTCTTCCGCAAACCAATATCGTACAGATAGCGTCCGGGACTGGGCACCCCTTGCTCATTCAGAGTTTTCGCTATGAAGTGGAGAGTATGATTCTCTGCCACCATACGGAAAATGGCAAGAACGATTGGCCCCGTTTGCGGATCAGGAAATAGGTGGTACTTGTCATCCGGATCTAACATATATCCATATGGCGGAGTGCCAGTGGTCCACTTACCAGCAAGCTGCTGCGTCCGTTTCACCGCCCGAATCTTCTTGGAAATGTCTCTCGCATATGCCTCGTTTGCAAAATTTTTCAGTTGGATTGAAATGTCGGCATCATCCCGCAATGAGTCAAAGCGATCGGTAACGGAGATAAAGCGCACACCCATTCTCGGAAAGATCTGCTCAATATATTCACCGCTCTCAATCATATTTCGCCCCAGACGAGACAAGTCTTTGACAATCACACAGGTCGCCTTGCCAGCTCGGATGTCATTCATCATTCGAGCGAATTCCGGGCGCACAAAGCTAACTCCCGAGATATCGTCATCACAATAGAGGTCAAAGACAACTAAATCCTGATGCTGGGAAACAAAGTCCTTCAGCAACGCAATCTGATTACCTATGGTGTCTGCTTCTCGCTTTTGTTCGTTCTCAACCGAGATTCTGGCATAGAGCGCTACCTTGTACTGGACGGGGCCTACAACAACTGCGGGTGTGGCTTGGACATTTTTTCTGCTCTTTCTTGCCATGCTTACATCGCCTCCCCTAGTATTCCACGCGCGGCATATTCCTGCAGGCTGCTCACCAAACGGGCATAGTCCTCGGAATGCTCAAAGATGATTTCCAACTTTTCGTCTTTGTGAATAACAACTTTTTCAATGCACTCCAGAACAACTGCCCGCGTGAGTGATTTCAATCCTCGATGTTCGGTAAATGTCTTCATCCAGTTGTTCGGGGACTGTTCGCCCGAGAGATAGATACTGAGTTCTCGGTCGATCTGCTCCTGAGCAATCAGCGCATCGGCAATTCTTGCATCATACTGACCTCTGATGTCACAGAAGTCAGTCTTCGAAATGAGTCCTTCTTTCATATCTTCATAGAGAGATGCCTTCAGATCGCGATAACGAGCGATTTCTGCCGCAAGTTTTTCTCTGCGCTGCTCACACTTGGCAACATTGATTTTCTGATATGGCACCTGCTGAATTTCAGATAGACACCGGTCGAGCTCAACCACCGCGCTGATATGCTCTTGCAATAGCTGAAGGACAGCTGCCTCAACCTGTGCCTCTGGTACCTGCTTGAGTTCACAGCGATCCTCTTTCGTGCGCACGCTGCAGCGGAAATAGCTGTATAACTTATATCCGTTGTTAATTGTGCTTCGAGTAACTGCGTTCCCGCATTCTCCGCATTCCAACAAGCCGGATAGCGGATAAACTGTCGTTGCTCGTGGTGCTGCTCGCGTATCTATCAGAAGAGCTTTTTGAGCAAGATAGAATGTCCTCTTCGTGACAACAGGCTCATGGGCGTCGTGGATCACAACCCACTCGTTTTCTTCTGTTGGTATTGATTTCTTGATTTTATAGTTTGGTCTACGGCGAAGGCCTTGGCGGAGGGTTCCAATATAGATCGGGTTGGTGAGTATCCGGGCAACTGCCTGCGCTGTCCATTCGCACCGTTCCTTCATTTTGAAGCCGGAGAATAACGGCTCTCCCTTGTGGCGCTTATACTCCAGCGGCGCAAGAATTCCGCTCTCTGCAAGCCGAATTGCTATGCCATTGTTCGTCATGCCTTGAATTTTCCAGTTGAAAATATCCTGGACAACTGTGGCAGCATAGGGATCGGGCTCAATTCGATTGTGGTTTTCCTCGCACTTCTGGTACCCATACGGTGCAAACGGACAAATAAAGTCACCATGTTTCCGCTTCACCTGCAGCTGGCTTCTGACCTTTACTGAGATGTCACGGCTGTAGTTGTCATTCATCAAGTTCTTGAGCGTGATGCTAAACTCGCTACTCTCGTCACGGGTAATCGTGTCGATGTTGTCATTGATAGCGATCAAGCGCACCCCTAAAACAGGAAATAGACGGTGGATATACTTTCCGGAATTGATATACTCTCTTCCGAAACGGGACAGGTCTTTTACGACCACGCAATTGATCCGTCCAGCCTTAATATCGTTCAGCATGCGCTGAAAGGCTGGACGGTCAAAATTCGTCCCTGTATATCCATCGTCTATACGAATGGAGACAATATTAAATTCAGGCTTATCCTTCAGAAAGTCCAGAATAAGCTGCTTCTGGTTGGTAATGCTGTTGCTCTCACGGCCAGATTGCGCCGCAACGATGTCTTCCTTGGAAAGACGCACATAGATGGCGGTATTAAACACAGCCATCTCATTCGCATTATTCTGCATAATCTCACTCCTTTGGCGTGGTCTGTCTGCCTAAGGAGTGAGTATGCTTGATTTAGTCCGAGGCTATTATACCACATCTATGGCCCTTTATCCAGATGAAAAACGGACCTGGCAAGAATTACATCATGCTCTGCTGCTGCAGCAGATGCTTGAACACTTCCTCAAAGGATGGCCCGTCCTCTTTGTATTTCACCTTGACAGCAAAGTTGCCCACTCGGACACAGTATGGATTCTTCACTTGCTTCAGATAACTGAGCACTCTTTCACGCACAGGCAAGGATTCATCAATGTGAACGGTGCTCAAGTCTACAAGCTGAGACTTGTCTACTGTCCGAATATCAACCGCCTTCATCGCTTCCCACTGCTCGGGTGTGATGTCTCTTGGATCATCAGGGATTTCAGATGCGATATATGGCACTGTACCAGAAGTAATCTTAGGTTCTTCCATAATACCGATAGCACCTCCTTGGGATATTATCCCTAGTATTATTTGGATTATTCCAGCAGTTCACTCCTCATAATGAATGTAGAAATGAGGGCGTGTTTGACCACCCCCCTCTACTAAAAAATCGTGAGCTGCCCAAAATCATTCCGGTCTCTCTACGCTGAAAAGAGGGATAATATCATAATTCCCATCTTCTGCAGTTTCGAGCCCCAGCTCTTCCAATACCTGTCTTTGAATGTCAGGTTTCAAGTCATCAATATAGATCTCAACGCTCATTTGTCTTCCTCCTGATAAGACTTTTTCAAATCAATCCACTTGCAGTCCGGATAGTTCCCTCGCTTACAGCCAAGGCAGTTGGTCGCAAGGCACTCCTCGAGCCAACAGGTGTAGCAGGTATCCATCCCAATATAGTCGCTTGAGGCATACCAAAAACCTGCAGGGTGGCGCTTAACAAGCCAACCGCCACAGATATTACAGTTTTTTTCTTCCCAAACGACCTTTGCAGATTTATCCCACTCAATCTCCTGGCCGCACATGGGGCAGAAGTTCCATCTCGGATGGTCATCATCGCCATCAAACAGAGCCTTCTCACAGTTCGAGCAGGTATAGACTGACTTGATGTTCGGTCGCTCTTGGCTTTCAATAGGAACCATATAGATCCTCCTCATACGCAGAGGGCTGCAGCTAAAATGCTGCAGCCCAAGTCATAATCATTTGTTCCGGAAAAGGTGCTTATAGAGATCATCTACGCCTTTCCGCTTTTGTGTCCAGGTAATCGGAGCCACCTCAAAGCCAGCAGCAACCCCCATTTCGATATAGCGATCACGCGCCTTTCGGACCTCTTCTTTGACCTGGTAGTCCGAGTCAACCATAATGTTGATTCGTACCACGCCGATAGAGTTAAGCTCTTCAAGCGCACGCTCGAACTGGGAATAGCTTGGCACTCCGGTAAGGCCGACAAAACCACTTTCATATGAGGTGCCAAGTGCAAAATTGTAGGCAATATCTGCCTTCATCACGCCTTCTGTGAGACAGACTACCTCGTCGCCTTCGTGAACCCCGACATAATGTGGACAGCACTTGGACTGTGTCCCATAGTACTGATCGATGCTCGTTAGGTTATAGAACTTCTGGTTATAAACCTTATCGAGTCGAACCTGAATGGCCTCAATTTGCCCATTAAGATTTCGATCCGGAAGCATGATTCCAGAACCTCTGATGTCGAGCGTCCACTGCCCGGTATCTTTCTGGCAATAGAAACCAGGAACACCATCAAGGACACAACCGCGCTCCAGCAACTCAGTCACGATCCGTCTCAGGCGTGTTGTGGGGGTTGTTCGATAGCCAAGCCAGTCAATCTCATCTCGGGTCAGGCCTCGTTCCTTCAGCGATGCTTGATGTGTGGGGCACAGGGTCAAAAGTGAGAGCAGATTTGAATAGGTGTTATCTCGCACCTCAGCTGAGGCTATCGGCAGTTCCGCTGTCTCAATTATCTTCCGCCTTCTCTTATACTCGCGCGGTTTTTCATTTCTGTCGGGACCGAATATCTTACAAAGCTCCTCATAGGCCGTATGGAGGGTGACTTCGCAAAACTCTGCGTAAAGGTGGAGGATGCCCCCACCTTTGCCGCAGCGGTTGCACCGAAACACATTGTCTCGGATCTTCACATTCATATGAGCTTTTCGATCTGCACAGAATGGACACCTACAATGTAGTTGCGTGCCGGTATCTCTGATCACTTCAATTCCAAGCAAATCAACTACCTGTTCGATGTCACATGGCAGATCTGGTTTTCTGCCCATCATCAATCACCTCCCTCGGTGAGGGGCCCAATCAGCTGGCCATCTGACCAACAGCTTCCAGCAGCTTTGTGGCACCTGCCTTGAGTGCAAGGTTATGGCCAGAATAGTTCTTCACATACCATGCCAAATCTCCGGGGTTCTTCATAGCAATATCGCCCAGGGTCCAACCGTTAAAGCGGCCGAAATCAACCTTAACGGCCTTGGCCTGCTCGATGGTCATTACTCTCATATACTCATCAACCGTCTTGGGCGGTTCAGGCGCAGCTGCTTTCGGCTGCTGTGCGGGTGTCTGAGGCTGCATCTGCTGAGGTGGCTGAGACACCGGAGCACTCTGAGCCGGAACTGCAGGAGGCATCGGCTGCGCAGTAAAGCTGGCCGCTACATTTCCCGGGTGGCCGGCGGCTTCATCAGGCGGCATTTTGATGGGAGCGTCAGCGATGATGCTCGCCAGGGTTTCTCCATTCATGCAGAACTGCGTACCATAGCCGGCATCGGCCAGCGCGCGCCCTTTTGCCACCGTTTCTGCAATCTCCAGGAAGCGATCTCCAAAACGCTCCTCAGTAGGAAAGCGCTGAGAGTAGGCTTTCCCAATGAACTGGTCAGCCGGGTCAGCCTTGTCTGCGTAGACCTTGCAGCAGACAACAGCGCTCTTCTCGTCTAGATGTACAAGCTCCGGATCAATCTTGCCATTCGGGCAATGCAGCCGGAACCAGAGGAGTCGGTACTTGACATCCAAATAGAGATCGCTTTCACCTTCTTCTCCAACGGTGTTACGCACAAAGTCAGCAGGGTTAAATCCTTCAACGGCATTGATGGCCGGGATCGCGTTCGTGTTCAATTCACTCATGTTGAGTCTTCCCTTCATAATAAATGTAGAAACGAGGTGGCTTCTGACCACCCCGGTTCCCAAAAATCAAGTCACTTGATTGCTGAGCTCGCGGTTGTAGTAGGCCACGATTCGATCAGCGAGGACGGTGTTCCGTTGACCCACATCACATTTGTGGATCGCAATAAATACGGCTTGTTTCTGCCCAATCAGAATGACCTTTGCCTTGGCTCTGGTCACCGCTGTATAGAGCAGGTTTCGCCGCAACATGATATAGTGCTCCTTCAGAAGAGGAACGATGATGACCGGATACTCTTGTCCTTGGCTCTTATGGATGGTCGTACAGTAGGAAAACTCAAGGTCCTCCAACATTTCCTGCGTATAGCTCAGCTCACGCCCATCCAGAAGCTTGACACGCGCAATCGTATCATCATCCTCTGTCTCCACGTCGGTTATGATACCGACATCGCCATTTGACACATTGATCCTGTTTACAGTCTGCATAATGCGATCGCCCACACGGAAGACCCGGCTGCCACACTTCACTTCCTTTTTCAGGTTGTTCGGAGGGTTGACGAGATCCCGTATTGTCTCGTTCAATGCATTGGACGCCACAGCGCCACGCTTCCGAAACGGCGATAGGATCTGAACATTCTCTATGCCATGAATTGCAACTTCGCGCAGATAGTTTTTAATGACCAGCCGCGCTGCCTCTTCCGAGTTTTGCACTTCGAGCATCTGGAAGTCATCCCCATACTGTAGATGTGTGTCATTATGATTGATTGCATGGGCATTGGTGATGATCCGACTATTGGATGCCTGCCGGAATACCGTTTCCAAAACTGCCGTTGGCACCTTCTCGCTACGGATCATCTCCCGTAACACATTGCCGGCACCGACAGATGGAAGCTGGTCAGCATCACCTACGATGATCAGTTGGGCTCCTGGCTTGATTCGCTCCATCAGCACATACGCAAGGCGCATATCCACCATGGAGAACTCATCCACCACGATAAGATCTGCAGAAAGCATTTCCGTATCGTTGAGTGGACTGTCCTCTTCGGTGACCAGACCAAGAGCAGAGTGAAGCGTGGAGGCATATTTGCCCGTTTGCTCCGACATTCGCCGACTGGCTCTACCGGTGGGTGCAGCCAAAAGGATCTCGTTTGACGGGAACGCTGCCTGGTAGATGTCCAAGATAAACCTTAGCGTCGTCGTCTTGCCGCTGCCCGGTCCACCAGTCATGATGGATATGGGATAGGACAAGCATAGCTTCACAGCATTGCGCTGAGAAGGGGCCAGTCTCTGATGCAAGTTTATCTCCGCCCGATCGATCTTTTCATCCAGGTCACGGATCTCATCGAACCCTTCCTGGAGGAGCATGGACACAATCCGCTTGGCAGCTTTGACTTCGCACATACGCTCATAGCTCAGGTACACACGAGATCCCTCAACATAGACACGGGACTCAACACGCTCATTGGAGATGGCCTGTCGGATCTCCTCCTCGGAGACCACCTCTTCTTCACAATCCGAGTTGAGCAGGTCATAGCACTGACCCACGGTCTCATCAACGGTGAGAAAGAGATGCCCAGATACCCTGGCCTCATCCAGCACATAATTGATTGCGCCGGAGTATCGCATAGGATGCTTTAGGCTTACCTTGGTTTTGCGGGCAATCGAGTCCACGGTCATAAAGCCAAACCCTTTGATCTTACAAAGCTGGAAGGGATCCGACTTCACGATCTTCAGGCTGTTGTCGCCGAACTCTTCTTTGATCATCGCAGCCTTCTTCATTGAAACACCAAACGGCGCCAAGTAGATCATAAGGTCGCTCAGGGCCTTTGTCTCCTCATAGGAGGCGATGATGGCCTTGAGCTTCCTCTGGGCGATTCCCTTGATGCTCAGCAGCTTCTGTGGCTCCTTGTCCAGCACCTCCATGGTCTTATCCCCAAACCTTGCAACAATGGCTTTGGCAATCTCCGGGCCAACGCCCTTAATCACACCACTACTCAGGTATGCGAGGATACCAGCCTGATTTGTAGGAACAATCTCCTTACACATTGAGACCGATAGCTGAAGACCATGTTTCGAGTTCTCCCAGGTGCCATCAAGTTCTACTTCCACGGCATTTGAGGCTACAAGGTGATAGCCGATTGCCGTGAAGTGGATCTTGTCGTCGTGGTAGAACGATCGGTTATGCGCTTCCTTGGGAACTGACTGATCCTCGGTGCTGTAGGAGAAGATGCAGAAGCCCTTATCCGACTTGAAGATGGTGCGCTCATATCGACATAGCATTCGATCACTCCTTATGCGATGGCCGTCTTGACCACCTTGAAAATTCTCAATTCTGTCTGATCGACGAACTCGTCGTAGATTTCCGGATACTGGGCTCTCAGCGCTGACAGCCTGTCCTTGTTGATCCCTTCCCTGTATTGAGGATTGTAGGTTACTCTGAAGCACTCACTGCCGTGCTCACAGGACGCCTTACAGGCAGTCCCCATTTGCTCGACAATGGGGGCGTAGAGCGACTTGATGCGTGTCTCCAATGCTTTGGACTGCGCATCGATCACCTTCTTTTCCTCCTTCAGGTTCAGAATTTCTTTCAGGCTGCCAAGGAACTTGCAGTCCAAATCAACACTCGGCTCAGACTTATCGGCCGGCCCGAAATAACGACGAAGGGACTCCAGCACTGCATCCGGCTTTTCTACCAGAGGCGGTTCAACACGAGCCAGAACATGATTGCGCCAGAACGCCTCCAGCTCCATAATCGTATTCTCCTCCTCATCGAGGTCGCGCTCAATCTTCTGCCATACGAAGTCATTCTCATTGTTGGAAAACAGGCATGCGATAAAGGCGACATCGATGTTCATGACGGCCATGTAGTGTCGCACCTGCAGCTCATAATGGCGTGGCACAGAGCCATTCGCCCACTTGAACTGCATATCATAGTGCGCGGTTTTGCATTCGAGGATGGCCTTTCGACCATCCGGAAGCATAACGAACCGGTCTACATCGGCAATCAGGAACGGGAAAATAGGATGCTGGTACATCCAGTGGTCCTCAAAGACAGACAGGCCGGTCTTCTTGGCGAAGATCTGAGCCACCACATCCTCGAGCAGATGCCCAATTTGGAAAGTGATGCTCTTATCCGGGCCTTCATCTGCCATGACCACTCCGATCTTGTCATAGTAGAGCTCTCTGGCCGTGCGATAC
>OGQP01001854.1_pt1 | contig 11942 bp, 8 predicted proteins | sample 1553251 | NCBI WGS metagenome assembly OGQP01 (sample SAMEA2580016, study PRJEB22360) | human gut metagenome | biome: human gut; feature: human-associated habitat; material: faeces | place: Denmark | collected 2008/2010 | reverse complement strand
CAGCAGACCACCCCCCTCGGACGCGGACGGCCGCCTGTTCCACCGCAATTTCGATGACACCATCGACTACTCCGCCGCAGAATACGGCAGCATGACCGAGTGCAGCGACGAAAACGGCGACACCTACTACGTCGTCAAGGAGCATTGCAGCTGGCTGGGCTTCGACATTTATGCCGCACAGCGTACCGCGGTTTTCGAGTCGTCCATCCACTCCGTCATCCTCCACCATGTGCTGGTCAGTCTGCTGGTGCTGTTCATCGCTGAAGTGTTCATCATCCTCTCGTCGCATCAGCTCAGCCGCTCGATTCTGCGCCTGACGCGCAAGGTTTCCCAGCTGTCCGACCCGGCGGCAATAGCCGAGCGTCCCCTGCTGCCCGAAGAAATGCCGAAGGTCACGAACCCGCGCGACGTGGAGATGCGCGAACTGGAGGACGTGTTTGACAAGCAGGTAATGGAGCTGAAAACTGCCATGCGCAACGACGCAGAACTGCGCGAGAGCAATCTCCGTTCACGGCTGAACGCGCTGCAGGCGCAGATTAACCCGCACTTCATTTACAACACGCTCAACATCATCTCCGCAAAGTCGATGGAAGCCGGGAACGAGGAGGTCATCGACATCTGCGGCAAATTCGCCCAGATGCTGCGCTACTCCACCGACCTGCGCAGCAAAACCGCGACGCTCCAGGAGGAAATCGCCCACGTTCGCAATTATCTGGCACTCGCGAAAGCTCGTTTGGAGGATCGGCTGGAATACACCATCGACATACCGGACGCTTTCTCGCATCTGACACTGCCGAAGCTCTCCCTTCAACCCATCGCGGAAAACGCCATTTCCCACGGTTATCAGGGGTCAAGCGGCACAATTCACATCACCATTTCCGGCACGGTCGATGAGGACGGCTGCCTGCATCTGCTGATTTGCGACGACGGCTGCGGCTTCGGGGAGGAAATTCTGTCGCACCTGCGGGAAGAATTCAGCCGCATTGAAGCGGGTGAACTGACCGAGCCGGAAAACACGTCCGCCCATATCGGGCTTGTCAACACCTATCGCCGCCTGTTCTATTTCAGCCGCGGCGCAATTCGGATGCGCGTCCGCAATGACGGCGGCGCAGTAGTCGAACTGATTGAAACGCGCACCAGTGAGGAGGAAGACGATGTACACCATTCTGATCGTAGATGATGAGCGTCCCGCGCAGACGTTCCTCAAAGCCATCTGCCAGAAATACTGCCCTGCGTTTGACACCATTCTGCTCTCCGGCAGCGCCGACGATGCCCTCCGGCTGATGGCGCAGCAGCACGTCCATGTGCTGGTAACGGACATCAGTATGCCGGGCATCAATGGCATTGAATTGGCGCAGCGCGTCCGGCAGCTGTATCCGCGGACACATACGGTGATTGTCTCCGGCTACGCGGAATTTGAGTTCGCGCGCGGGGCAATTCAGGCGGGCGTGGATGATTATCTGCTCAAGCCCGTGGAAATCCAGAGTTTCCGGCAAATTCTCGACCGAATCCGCGAAACGCTCGATGCAGAAGCAAACAACCTGATGGAGGAAACGCTGACTCGCCTGCTCTGCGGTGAAGCAGTCGATGAGCCGCTGCTCTGCTCTCTGTTTTCCAGCCGTATGATGCGCTTTGCGCTTGTCCGTCAGGGCAATTTGTTCACCGTACGCTTCGCAAAATTCCGCACCGTGCAGCTTCGGCAGGTGCATCAGGCGGGCTGGATTGCGTTTTATGGGCGCGATGAACAGGAAACCATTCTCCTGCGCAGCAGCGCCGACCGGCAGAAGCGTTTCCCCGACGAGCTGTCCGACCTGCTTAAAGCCGACTTTCCGGATCTGCCCTGTACGGCGATTTACGCGCCGGAAGATGCCGACATTCTCACCTTGCCGCAGTTTTTGAGCCGCGCTGCAGGGCGCATGGTGAACACCGTCGTCATCGGCAAGGGGCAGCTTGTTCCGCTGAACGCACCGCAAAGTGCCTTACAGCCGTCCGTCCTGTCCGCTGCGACAAAAAAGCGCCTTGCGTCATTCGTCGAAACAGGCAATACACGGATGCTGAAAGAGCTGTTTGTGTCCCTTGCAATCGAATGGAATCAGAACAGCCTGCCGCAGATTCAGGCGGAAGACCTGTGCTATCAGCTGATTCTGTACACGGCGGACTTGGGCGTTCCCGGCCCCAAAAGGAAGCGCGAGCAGATTCTGCGCGAGGCAAACGAACTATACGGCAGCGCCTCCTCCTACGGCGACCTGCTGGCGAGCCTGTACTCCCTGATTTTTGAGGAAGGGTTCATCCGCGACAAGAACGTCAGCGCGAACGAGCTGTGCGAATACACGCTGAATTACATCCGCGAGAACTACGCCCAGCCGCTGAGCATCCCGCGTATCTGCACCGATGTTGGCATCAGCCAGACATACCTGTCGCGCCTGCTGCGCAAGTATGCCGGAACGACGTTCAACACCTTCCTGACGCAGTGCCGCATGGACGCCGCGAAGCAGATGCTGCGCGACCATCCGGATATTCTGCTGCATGAAGTGGCGGCGTGCGTCGGGTATGACGACCAATCGTATTTCAGCAAGATTTTCCGCAATGAAACAGGCATGACGCCATCGCAGTATGCTGCGACGTTTGCGGCAGATGCGCCGAATCAGCCGCCGAAAGCGTGATTTTTCCTTTTTGCCGCCAATCAACTGGCGGCTTTTTTGCTTCTCATTCGTTTTTCATTGCGGAAAAAAGCGTCACTTTTGCCCGTTCCCCTTGCAAATCAAACCAAAATCGGCTATGATAAGATTGTGGTATTTTGAGCCTGTGATAAGGCTTTTGACGGAGGGATTTCAGCGTGTCCGATAGATTATCGAAGATTCGCAATTTCTGCATTATCGCCCATATTGACCATGGCAAGTCTACGCTGGCTGACCGCATTCTGGAAACGACGGGCGTTTTCCAGAAGCGCGAGATGGTGGAGCAGATTCTGGACAGCATGGAGCTGGAGCGCGAGCGCGGCATCACCATCAAGTCCAAGGCGGTGCATATGCACTATACCGCCAAGGACGGCAAAACCTACACGCTCAACCTGATTGACACGCCCGGCCATGTGGACTTCACCTACGAAGTCAGCCGTGCGCTGGCGGCGTGCGAAGGCGCGCTGCTGGTGGTGGACGCGACGCAGGGCATTGAGGCGCAGACGCTGGCGAACTGCTATATGGCGCTCGACCATGACCTCGAAATCATCCCGGTCATCAACAAGATTGACCTGCCCAGCGCGCAGCCGGAAGAAGTTCGGCAGGAAATTGAGGACGTTATCGGGCTGGATGCGTCTTACGCACCGTGCGTGAGCGCGAAAACCGGTCTGAACATCGATCAAGTGCTGGAAGCAGTTGTGAATTACGTTCCCGCGCCGCAGGGCGACGAGAACGCACCGCTGCAGGCACTGATTTTCGATGCGTTCTACGACAACTACCGCGGTGCAATCTGCTTCATCCGCGTCAAGCAGGGCACAATCCGCACGGGAATGCGGATGCGCATGATGGCGACGGGCGGCGAGTTCGACATTGTGGAAGTCGGCACGTTCGCGCCGGGTTATCAGCCGTGCGACGAATTGAAAGCGGGCGACGTAGGCTATGTCGCGGCTTCCATCAAGGATGTGCGTGAAACCCGCGTCGGCGACACAATTACCGACGCCATGAATCCGGCGGATTGCCCCCTGCCCGGCTATCGGCAGGTGACGCCGATGGTCTACTGCGGCGTGTATCCGGCGGACGGCGCGGACTATCCGGCGCTCAAAGATGCGCTGGAGAAGCTGCGCATGAACGACGCTTCCCTTTCTTTTGACCCGGAAACGTCCGTCGCACTGGGCTACGGCTTCCGCTGCGGCTTCTTGGGGCTGCTGCACATGGACATCATCACCGAGCGGCTGGAGCGCGAATGGGACTTGAACCTCGTCACCACCGCGCCGAGCGTCATCTACCGTATCACGAAAACCGATGGCACGGTGCTGATGTGCGACAACCCGATGGCGCTGCCGCCCATTGGCGAAATTGCCATGATGGAAGAGCCGTTCGTCCACGCGGAAATCTTCACGCCGCAGGACAGTGTCGGCACGATTATGGACTTGTGCCAAGACCGGCGTGGCATCTTCCTTGACATGCAGTACGAGGGTACGCGCGTCAAGCTGAATTACGACATTCCGCTCAACGAAATCATCTTCGACTTTTTTGACCAGATTAAGAGCCGCAGCCGCGGATACGCCTCGTTCGACTACGAATTCAAGGACTACCGCGAGAGCCAATTGGTCAAGCTGGATATTCTGCTCAACGGCGAAATCTGCGACGCGTTCTCTATCATCGTTCACCGCGACAAGGCGTACGGGCGCGGGCGTTCCATCTGCGAGAAGCTCAAAGACGTCATCCCGCGGCAGATGTTCGAGATTCCGATTCAAGCGGCCATCGGCGGCAAGGTCATCGCGCGTGAAACCGTCAAGGCGATGCGCAAGGACGTGCTGGCAAAGTGCTACGGCGGCGACATCAGCCGAAAGAAAAAGCTGCTGGAAAAGCAGAAAGAGGGCAAGAAGCGAATGCGGCAGTTCGGCACGGTGCAAGTGCCCAGCGAGGCATTCCTTGCCGTGCTGAAGATGGACAGCAACTGACGCTGTCAGGAGGAAAAAACATGCTGTACCGCAAGGCTCAGGTCAGCGACCGCTGGCTTCGGGCGCCGCTCCAAGCGCCCACTGCGCTGCATCAGCCGCTTTCCTACATTTCCCGCAGCCATATTGCCGACGTGTTTGCGTCGCAGGAGAACGGGCGAAAGGACATTTCCGTCTGCTTCACGGGGCATCGGGCGATTCCGCCGCAGGAGCTTCCCGCGCTGACGGAGCGGCTTGACCGGGTGCTGGAAGCACTGTATCAGCACGGGTTTCGGGATTTTATCTGCGGCGGCGCGCTGGGGTTTGACACGCTGGCAGCGCAGCGCATTCTGCTGATGCGGACGCACCATGCGGATGTTCGGCTTCGGCTGGCGATTCCGTGCAGCACGCAGTCCGCGCGATGGAAAGCGTCGGATTGCCTGATTTACGAGCAGCTGCTGTATGCTGCCGACGAGACAGTTGTCCTCTCCAGTCACTACTATGAGGGCTGCATGTACATGCGGAATCGGTACATGGTGGACAACAGCGCATTTTGCGTCTGCTACCTGAATCGGCAGAAGGGCGGCACGATGTACACCGCGCTCTACGCCATGCAGGAGGGGCTTCCGCTGCTGAATTTGGCAATCGCCAGCGACTGCGAGCGCCTGATTCAGAAAACAAAGGTATGAAAAAAGCAGGGGAATGCTTGTTTCCCCTGCTTTTTATCACTGTTTTGATGCCTCTGCCGTTTTTTCGGCTTCCTCCATCGCTTTGAGCTTGAGCAGGCGCTCGTCATGCTCTTCTTCCACCTTGATTTCCCAGTGCAGCAGCAGCGTCAGCACACCGCGCAGCGCAATGACCGCACCCAGAATCAGCAGTTCCGTCCATTCGCGGACGATGACCGTGCGCAGCACTTCGCCGCCGAGCTTGAATTCCAATGCAAGTGCAATGCCCTGCGCCAGCTCAAGCCGGAGATGCTCATTGTGCTTGAAGTAGCTGACGACTCCCTTCATCGCCGTGATAATCAGAATAGCGATGCCCGCCAGCTCCGCCAGCACAATGCCCAATTCTGCTGAATAATGTACCAGCTTTTCCAGAAAACTGATGATGGTATCCATTTTCGTACACCTCCTTTGCCACTTTTTCTATTGTAGCGGATTTTTCCGCGTTTGAACAGTCCTTTACAGGTGATTTGAATGGAAATTTACTTGCACGTTCCCTATTGTCGCCAAAAATGCCGCTACTGCGACTTCGCTTCCTTCCCCCATGCGGAATCTACACAGCGTGCCTATGTGGATGCGGTGCTGACCGAAGCCGCGTCGCAGGCGGCGAAAATCCCGCATGGCGCGATGGAAACCGCGTATTTAGGCGGAGGCACGCCGTCGATTCTGCCGCCAGAACTGCTGACGCGGCTATTGGAGGGCGTTACAGCGCATTTTCCCCTTGCGCCCGGTGCGGAATTTACGTCCGAGGCGAACCCTGGCACGCTGACCCATGAGTGGCTTGATGCGGCGCTGAACTGCGGTATCAATCGCCTGTCAATGGGGATGCAGGCGGCCCAGCCGGCACTGCTGAAGATGCTGGGGCGCATCCACGACTTTACGCAGGTGCAGCAGAGCGTCGAACTCGCGCGGCACGCTGGATTCCAGCACATCAGCCTTGACCTCATGTTCGGGCTGCCCGGTCAGACAGTCAGCATGTGGCGTGAGACGCTGGAGAAGGCGCTGTCGCTGAATCCGGAGCATTTGTCCTGCTACGGGCTGATTCCTGAAGAAGGTACGCCGCTGTACCGCGACTTGCAGACCGGGCAGTTGACCCTGCCGGACGAGGACGACGAGCGCCGCATGTACGACCTGACGCTTGATCTGCTGGCGCAATCAGGCTTCCAGCAGTACGAAATCAGCAATTTCGCGCGCCCCGGCTGCGAATGCCGCCACAACATCGGTTATTGGCAGCAGGTGCCGTATATCGGGCTGGGCGTGTCGGCGGCGTCGTATCTGCCCGCGAAGAACGGGATGATTCGCCTGACAAACCCACGCACGCTGCCCGCGTATCTGCGGATGGTGCAGTCGCAGGACGATTCGCTGCGAGAGCGGGAGTTCGTCTCAAAAACCGACGGTCGGTTTGAAACGCTGATGCTGGGGCTGCGAATGACCTGCGGTGTCAGCGAAACGGAATTTCAGGAGCGGCACGGCGTTTCGCTGGATGCGCTGTACGGCGAGAAGCTGCGGAAATTCGAGCATGAAGGACTGCTTCAGCACAAAACCGACCGATGGTCGCTGACGCGTCGCGGGATGGACGTGCAGAACGCGGTTCTTGTGGAACTGATGGATGACTGACCGGCGACCTCCGGCAGGGTGCTTTCCCGACCGGAGGTCTTTTTTTGTTTCCCTCTTTTTCAAAGAAACCGACGGTCGGTTTTTCTTTATTGTTCTTTGATGCCCTTTGCCATGCGGTAGGCTTCGTCATACAGCACGTTCTGGCTCGCCAGCGGCGTTTGCGTGCCGGGATAGCGGCGAGTATAACTGCCGTCGGGCTGCTGGTCTCGTGCCTGTACGTTGTCATGCCACATGACATCGAAGATGTGGTCAATGCGGCGTTTCACGTCGTCCTGCAGAATCGGGGTTGCCACCTCGACGCGGCGCAGGGTATTGCGGGTCATCCAGTCCGCCGAAGCAATGTAGTAGCGCGCTGCATCGCCGTCGCCGAAAATGTAGATACGGCTGTGTTCGAGGAATCGTCCGACGATGCTGATGATGTGCACATTGTCGGTCAAGCCGGGCACGCCCCCGCGCAGACAGCAGATGCCGCGCACAATCATTTCGACCTGCACGCCCGCCTGACTGGCCTCAACCAGCTTGTCAATCAGCATCTTGTCCGTCAGGCTGTTCATTTTCAAGCGGATCAGCCCCTTCTGCCCCGCCTTCGCCTTGCTGATTTCGCCGTCAATCATGTCAATCAGCTTATCTTGCAGGCAGTGCGGCGCGACCAGCAGCACGGACATGTGGTCTACTGTTTCGCCCAGCATCAGCGCTTGGAAAACCTGCAATGCCTCTTCGCCGATTTCGTCGCGCGCGGTGATGTAGCTCAGGTCGGTATACAAGCGGCTGGTCTTCTCGTTGTAGTTGCCCGTGCCAATCTGCGTGATGTACTGGATGCCTTCATCCGTTTTGCGCGTAATCAGGCAAAGTTTGGAATGAACCTTCAGTTTATCCACACCATAGATAACGTGGCAGCCCGCGCGCTCCAAACGGCGGCTCCACTCGATGTTGTTCTCCTCGTCAAAGCGGGCTTTCAGCTCCACCAGCACGTCCACCTGCTTGCCGTTTTCGGCGGCTTCCACCAGCGCTTCCACGACCTTCGAGTCGCGCGCGAGGCGATAAAGCGTCATGCGGATGGAGACGACCTGCGGATCATTCGCCGCTTCGGACAGCATCCGCAGGAACGGACGGATACTCTGGTAAGGGTAGTGCAGCAGCACATCCTTTTCCAGAATCTGCTCCATCACCGGGCGATTGTCCACGATATCCGGCGTTGCCTGCGGATGACGTGGCGCGTAGAACAGTTCCGCGTGGCTGCGCAGTTTATCCCGAATATTAAACAGGAAGCTAATATCCAGCGGTGTATCGTACTCGTAGACGCGCGCGGTGTCCAGTTTCAGCTGGTCGCACAGCTTCTCAATGATGTCGTGCCCAATCTTGCGGCTCAACTCCAAGCGCACCGGGCAGAGTTTCTGGCGCAGGCGCACGACTTCCGCCATGTGGTCGCGGTAGTTGAGGTCTTCGTCGTATACGCTGTCCGCATCAATGTCGGCGCTGCGGGTAATGCGCGCAAGCGTCTTGCTTGCGATGCGGTAGCTGCCAAAAAGCAGCGGCAGATAGTGCAGAATCAGCTCCTCCGAGAGGATATAGCAGCCCGTACGCTCCGGTACTTCAATCAGGCGCGGGAACATGTTCTCCCCGCACGGAACGATGCCGATTTTTTCCTTCTCGCTTCCCGTGCGCAGGACGGCGACGGCATAAATCTCCTTGTTTTTGAGGAACGGGAACGTCTGCTTTTTGCCCACGACATAGGTTGAAAGCAATGGCAGATAGTCTTCACGGAAGATTTTCGCCAGATACTGCTCGCTTTCCGGGCTGATTTGGCGGAAGTTGACGATGCTGATGCCCTCGTCCTCCAGCTTCTTCAGCACATCGGCATACGTCCGGTCGCGGCGGTCGCACAGCGTGCGGATGCGGCTGACGGCAGCGTCAATCTGCTCGCCGGGGGTCATGTTCGTCTTGTTCTCGCGTGCCTCCTTATCCAGCAGCATCTGGTCATGCAGGCTACCGATGCGCACCATGAAAAACTCGTCCAGATTGCTCTGGAAGATCGAGAGGAACGACAGACGCTCGCACAGCGGTACGCGCTCATCCTCCGCTTCTTCCAGCACTCGCTCGTTGAACCGCAGCCACGAAAGCTCGCGGTTTTCCGTGCAAGTCAGCATGTTGTCCATCCTATTTTGCCCCTTTCCATCAGTTCATTGCAATATCTGCCAATTTATCACGATAATTGCGCAGCGCTTCCGCTTCCACTTGCTGACGCTCCGCCGCCAATTTTGGGTCTTCTCGCAGGCGCTTCATGCACTTTGCAGCTTCATCCAGCAGCTTCACGTCACCGTCAAGCAGGAAATCCGCCATCATTTCGCCAGATTGCCGCGTACCCATCAGGTCGCCCGGCCCGCGAAGCTCCAAGTCTTTCTGCGCGACGATGAAGCCGTCATTCGTCTGCGTCAGGATGCGCAATCGCTCATTTTCCGCTGCCAGCAGGAAGCACCAGCTTTCCGCTGATCCGCGCCCGACGCGCCCGCGCAGCTGATGCAATTGGCTGAGCCCGAAGCGCTCGGCATTCTCAATCACCATGACACTCGCGTTCGGCACGTTCACGCCGACTTCGATGACCGTCGTGGACACGAGGACATCGAGATTCCCGGCGGAAAACTCGCTGAGCACCTGCGCTTTTTCGTCCGCGGGCTGTGCGCCCCACGTCAATCCGACGCGAAGCCCCGACAATTCGCCGTTTTTCAGCGCGTCGAACGTCGCCTGTGCGCTGCGAACGTCCTCCATCATCTCGCTGTCCTCAACCAGCGGACAGACCACATACGCCTGATGCCCTTTCAGCACCTCCTGCCGCAGGAAGCCGTACATCCCGGCGCGCTTCTCTTCCGGCACGACCCGCGTTTTGACCGGCGTGCGCCCCGGCGGCAGCTCATCGACAATGGACACATCAAGGTCGCCATAGAGAATCAGCGCAAGCGTGCGCGGAATCGGCGTTGCGGACATAACGAGCACATGCGGCGCTTTCGTGCCGTCCGCGCCCTTCTGCTGCAAGTTCGAGCGCTGCATCACACCGAAACGGTGCTGCTCATCCGTCACAACCAGTCCGAGCTTTTGATACGCCACCTTTTCGCTGATCAGCGCGTGCGTCCCGAACACTGCCTGATATTCCCCGTTTGCGCAAGCCTCCTGTGCCTCCCGCTTTGCCTTCGGGCGCATCGAGCCAATCAGCAGGCCGCAGCGGATGCCCAGCGGTTCCAGCATTGCCTTGGCGGATTCGTAGTGCTGGCGCGCGAGAATTTCCGTCGGCGCCATCATCGCCGCCTGGTATCCGCAGGCGCATGTCATGGCAATCGCCCCGAATGCCAGCGCGGTTTTGCCGCAGCCGACATCGCCCTGCACGAGCCGGTTCATCGGACGGCAGGAAGAAAGGTCGCGCAGAATATCGTCAATTGCCGCCTGCTGCGCGTTTGTCAGCCGGAAGGGAAGAAGTCTGTAAAACGGCTCCATATGCTGCGTGTCCATTGCCTTTGTATGCAGCGCCTCGCGCTGCGTACGGATGGCGGCAAGCCCGGCGGAGAAGACGAAAAATTCTTCGAACACCAGCCGCCGGCGCGCTTTTTGCAGATCGTCGAACGACGACGGAAGATGGACCGTCTCATAGGCAAAGCGCGCCGGACAGAGGTCATATTGCTGCTGCACCGACGCGGGCAGAATATCCGGTAGATTCCCGGCACATGCTGCAAGCGCCTGGCGGACGCACGCGCCCAGAAGCTTGTTGGAAATGCCTGCCGTAAGGGGATAGATGGGAAGGATTCTTCCGGTAACGGCGCCCGCCGCGTCCGCCTTTTCAAAAGCCGGATTCTGCATCTGACAGCCGAAGCCATCGCGCAGCGCGCCGTAGAAGCGGTAGCTCTCACCGTAGACGAGCTGGTCTTTGACGTAGGGCTGATTGAAAAAGACGAGGTCGACGCGCCCGGTCTCATCTGCCACGCGGACCTTGACCAGCTCCATGCCCTTGCGGATGCGCGAGAGCTGGGGATTGGAGATCACCATCGCCTCAAAGCAGGCGGGGATTCCGGGCTCGAGACCTGCGATAGAGGAGATCTTTGTCCGGTCTTCATAGGCGCGGGGAAAGAAGGCAATGAGATCGTAGAGCGTTTCAATATGAAGCCTTTGCAGCTGCTTTGCGCGCGTGGGACCGATGCCGCGAAGCTCCGTCACAGAAGAGAACAGGTCCATTTCCCAAACCTCCTTTTCCAGATCATTATAACGAAAAGAAACGCCTGGGGCAACCATAGCTTCGCAGAGTTTCGCACCCGCAGGCGCGAAAAAACCCTCCGAAGAGACTCTTCGGAGGGTTTGTATTCGGCAAAGTTACGCCAGCTCGTTCATCTTCAGGGTAATGCTGCTCTTCTTGCGGGCAGCGTTATTCTTATGAAGAATACCCTTGTTGACAGCCTGATCGATGGACTTCACGGCAGCTTTATAAGCGCTATCGGCCTGCTCACGGTTGCCGTCGGCAACAGCGGCGTCGAACTTCTTCAGCGTGGTCTTGAGCGCGGATTTCTCCATCTTGTTGCGTGCGTTGTTGACTTTGGACACCAGAACTCTCTTCTTGGCAGACTTAATGTTGGGCATGACTACACCTCCTCCAATAGCGTTAATACCGAAACAATTACCGTTTCATGCAGAAATACATTATAGCCGCACCGCACGATAAAATCAATCCCTATTTTCGGTTTTTTTCCAAAAAAATTTCGCATAGGCCAAGGCGGTCTGGGAAAAATAGGACGGAGGTGAGAAATTTTGAATCTGAGGACGGATCTGGCCATGGAGGACCATGCCCTCTGGCGGCGCAGCGCGAAGCGGCAGACGAAGCTCTCCGGTGTGCGCGCGCGGGAGGAAACAGAGGGCAGCGTGAAGATCACGAGCGTGGAAATTCTGGACGAGGAGGGCGAACGGGCGCTCGGAAAACCGCGTGGGACATATGTGACGTTGGAATGTAT
>OGQP01001851.1_pt1 | contig 11960 bp, 8 predicted proteins | sample 1553251 | NCBI WGS metagenome assembly OGQP01 (sample SAMEA2580016, study PRJEB22360) | human gut metagenome | biome: human gut; feature: human-associated habitat; material: faeces | place: Denmark | collected 2008/2010 | reverse complement strand
GCCGTCAGGTATTCTTTAGCCGGACCTGTTATTTCGACAGACTCCGGCGTTACCCCTACCGCCTCTTCCGAAGATATAAGTCCGCGATCTACCAAGCGATCCAGTATTACCCTGTAAAAATCCTCATAATACGGCTTCAACCGCAACCCGTCGAAGCAATAGCGGACCTGTTTGGGCTTGGGGATAATGCTGGCCATAAAAATGCACTCGGCAAGGTTTAACTGGGAAGGTTCCTTCGCGAAATAATAACGTGAGGCCTCGGCGGCTCCATAAATCATGGGGCCCCATTCGGCGATGTTCAGATAAACCTCAAACATCCGCTCTTTAGAGGTCAGATGATCGCTCTCGATCAGCCATACGATTAACATTTCCTCCAGCTTGCGGGCGATCGTCTTGTTACGGCTCAAGAATACATTCTTCACCAATTGCATGCTAAGCGTACTGCCGCCACGGGCGAAACGTCGTTCCTTGATATCCTGTATCAACGATTCCCGGATAGCGCTTGGAATAAAACCGTTGTGATAAAAGAAGCCGGCATCCTCACTCTGCATGATCACTAAAGGAAGATAACGGGATACGGCGTTGAACGGGCGGAAAGAGGGATTCGCCGGACCGATCTCGAAAGAGCGTACCGGCTCGCCTTGCTCATAGACAGTATATTCAAATGGCTCATTCATCTTCCGCAAATCCGTATTCCCATAGGCAAGGATCTGGAAGTCCTTCGCTTTCAAGGTAGACTCCAAGATCAAGCTGTCTACCTGTCCGAAATCCAAATCCAATCGGAAATGATAGGAGAGGGTACCTTCTGTTCTCAGGCCTTCCAGATTGTAGAATAAGCCTTTAGGCAGGGAGGAGAACAGTTGATCCGCAGGGAAATCTCTTTTATTCACAGAGGCCGTGATTTGCCAACTGGTATCTTTAACGATCTTCAGATAAGGATGGAAATCCAGATGATTAAACCGGATATCACTGACGCTATCTAATTCGATATAGTTCTTACCGATGTTTGTCCGGAAGTGTATAGAGCCTTTATCCAGTAAGACCGTGTCCGGAGATATACGCTCTTGGTGGATGGTAAGCCCGCTCACATAGGCGCTTCCGAGTAAGGATTGTATGTCTTCTTCTATTTTAGGTCCCTTAAGCTCGAAGGCCAAGGTGTCGAAACATACCGATGCCCCCCAACGATATTCCAGAAAAGGAAGAGGAATCTTCGTATGCTCGTCGGCGTAGAGACGGGCTTTCACGAGTCGCTCCTTATCAGAGAGAGAGCCTTCGCAAATCCATTCGCTGCGAACTCCGTTCTCCGTGCTGTTTATATGCGTAGAGAATTGATTGTTAGTAAGATTGAGTTCGGGTATCTCTAGTATTAGTTCATCTCCTTTATAACTATAAGAAACACATAAATCATGTACCAAGGCATTTCCGGGCAATAAATTGAAAAGGAGACTAAGGGAGCGTTCAGCCTTGCGTGCGTAATCCTGTTCCTTATCATCTACAGCTGTTTCCTCTGGCTCACCTAGGTGATTCGATGGTTTATAAAGGAAATCAAAATTAGCTCTCTCTCCCTTCTTAATAAAATGAATATGCAAATTATCCGCTTGTACACTCTCTATGGCAGGGGTAAGTAGCAATAATCTGCCAAGCTCCAGTTTCGCTTGAAGCCTGTCCGCATGTATCAACGTATCAGCATCAATCGGGATAACGGTCAATCCCTCCATACGTACGGTACTCAGCCCTATCAACCGGATCTTATCATAGCGTATGTCAAGATGATGCCTTTCGGCAAGTTTACTCAATTTATGTCCCGCATACGCCCCTAAGATCAGGTCGATGCCCCAAAATGCCATAAACAAGAGAAAGCCAATAAAAATAAGAACTGCTATAAAAGATCTTTTATGGGATTGATTCATGCTCATCTATATTGTTACCCAGCGGACAAAAGTACTATAATTAAACGAATGGATTTCTTTTTCGATAAACAATCAAGGGCTTAATTTAGTTATATTAAAAAACTAAAGTTATATGGCGTATAAGATTGCGTTTTTTGGTGCTAAACCCTACGACATCGCTTCTTTCGATAAGATCAATGAGCGGTATGAGTTCGATATTCGTTACTATAAAGGACATTTGAATATCAATAATGTCGTCTTAACCCAAGGGGTAGACGCTGTATGTATTTTCGTGAACGACACGGCTGATGCCGCCGTAATAGACGCTTTGGTTGCCAATGGCGTGAAACTGTTGGCGCTTCGTTGCGCCGGTTTTAATAATGTGGATTTGAATGCCGCCAGAGGGAAATTACCGGTCGTACGCGTGCCGGCCTACTCACCCTATGCGGTCGCTGAATATACGTTGGCCTTGATGTTATCGTTAAACCGTAAGATACACCGGGCATACTGGCGTACGAGAGATGGCAACTTCTCCTTGAATGGCTTGATGGGATTTGATATGCATGGCAAGACCGCCGGTATTATCGGTACCGGAAAGATCGCCAAGATATTGATTCATATCTTAAAAGGATTGGGGATGCGTGTATTGGCAAACGACCTGTATCCGGATGAGAAATTCGCCAAGGAGGAAGGGATCACCTATGTCTCTTTAGACGAGTTATACAAAGAGTCCGATATCATTTCCTTGCATTGCCCGTTGACTGACCAGACTCGTTATCTGATCAACGACGATTCGATCGCCAAGATGAAAGACGGCGTAATGATTATCAATACGGGACGCGGGTTACTGATCCATACCAACGCCTTGATCGAGGGATTGAAGACCAAGAAAGTATCCGCCGCTGGATTGGATGTCTACGAGGAGGAAGGAGACTATTTCTACGAGGATAAATCGGATAAGATTATCGATGATGATGTCTTGGCCCGTCTACTCTCGTTCAACAATGTGATCGTTACTTCCCATCAGGCGTTTTTCACGAAAGAGGCTCTGCATAATATCGCCGATACTACCTTGCGGAACATCAAGGATTTCGAGGAAGGCCGTCCCTTAGTGAACGAAGTGACCAAGTAAATTCTAAAAAGGAACTATTATTTATCGCTGATTTATTATATTTTTGTGGCCATTGCTTGGTGGGAACCCAGCAATGGCTTTTTTAATTCAGAGGTATATATATGGAAATAGATAGTCAGACAGGTTTGGTGTTGGAAGGTGGCGGAATGCGTGCCATATTTACGGTGGGAGTATTGGATTATTTTATGGATCATGATATTTGGTTTCCTTATACGATCGGAGTATCGGCGGGCGCGAGTAACGGAATCTCGTATGCTTCCCGCCAGCGGGGACGCTCTCGTTTTAGCAATATCGACCTATTGAAGAAATATAATTACATAGGTCTTCGTCATTTCTTACGGGGAAGGGGATATATCGATCTGAATTTCTTGTTTTATGTCTATCCGGATTTGTATTATCCGTTGGATTACGATACCTATTTCAAGTCCAAGGATCGGTTCGTTATGGTCACGAGCAATTGCTTGACGGGTAAAGCGGAATATTTCGAGGAGAAGAAAGATAAGAAACGTTTGGTGGATATCTGTAAAGCATCTTGCACCTTACCGATCCTCTGTCCAATTACGTATGTAGACGGGATACCGATGGTCGACGGAGGCGTATGCGATGCCATCCCTATCCGACGGGCTATCGCCGACGGCTTCTCCAAGAACGTCATCATCCTTACCCGTAACAAAGGCTATCGGAAAGAAGAGAAAGATTTTTACCTTCCCGGCTTTATTTATAACAAATACCCGGCGATCCGGAAACAGTTGCGACTACGATACCGGCGGTACAACGAGGTCTTGGATTACATAGACCAACTGGAGGCCGAAGGAAAAGCCTTCGTCATCCGTCCGCAAAGCCCGATTAAAGTCGGCCGTACCGGAAGCGACACAAAGAAACTGGAAGAACTATATGAGGAAGGCTACGAATGCGGAAAACAAATCACTCAATTGTAGAGACGGGGCATGCCCCGTCTCATCCCCTCAAAACAGTATTTTATTTACAACCTTGCAAATCCTTACTCAACCGCATAGCGCAGAAATTAGGACCGCACATCGTACAGTACTCTCCATCCGTAACAGCACTCTCCTTATAATACTGTAAAGCCCTTTCCGGGTCCAAGGACAAATTGAACTGGTCTTTCCAGCGGAAATCAAAACGTGCCTTGCTCAACGCGTTATCACGTACTTGAGCGCCGGGATGCCCTTTCGCCAAGTCAGCGGCATGCGCCGCTATCTTATAAGCGACCACCCCATTACGCACGTCTTCCTTATTCGGCAATCCCAAATGCTCCTTCGGCGTAACGTAGCAGATCATGGCCGTCCCATGCCAAGCAATTTGCGCGCCACCGATAGCCGACGTGATATGATCGTATCCAGGAGCGATATCGGTCGTCAACGGGCCCAGCGTATAGAACGGCGCTCCATGACAGGCATACTGTTGTTCCTTCATATTCTCATGAATCTTATTCATGGGAACATGGCCCGGGCCTTCGATAATCACTTGTACGAACTGCTCCCAAGCTATTTTCGTCAGTTCTCCCATCGTGTGAAGCTCGGCGAATTGTGCCGCGTCGTTCGCGTCATAGATAGAACCGGGACGAAGCCCGTCTCCGATAGAGACCGCCACGTCGTATGCCTTCAGTATCTCGCAGATCTCGGCGAAATGCGTGTACAGGAAGTTTTCCTCGTCATGAAGCTGCATCCATTTGGCCATGATCGATCCGCCTCTGGATACGATCCCCGTCAGGCGAGTCGCCGTCAGCTCCACATGCTTGCGCAACAAACCCGCGTGGATCGTGAAATAATCCACGCCCTGTTCCGCCTGCTCGACCAACGTATCCCGATAGATCTCCCAAGAAAGATCCTCTACCTTACCATTCACCTTCTCCAAGGCTTGATAAATAGGAACCGTACCCATCGGAACCGGGCAGTTACGGATAATCCACTCGCGCGTCTCATGGATATGATCGCCGGTAGAGAGATCCATCAACGTGTCGCCGCCCCATTTACAACTCCATATCGCCTTCTCGATCTCCTCGTCGATACCGGAGGAAAGAGCGGAGTTACCGATATTGGTATTGATCTTTACCAAGAACTTCTTACCGATAATCATCGGCTCGGCCTCCCGGGGGTTTGTATTTTCCCGGGCTTATGGTCGGCTCGGCTTCCGGGTGATTGATATTCGCCGGGATGATCGCGCGACCGGCGGCGATTTCCTTGCGGACGAACTCCGGCGTGATATACGACTTCAGTCCCAAAGCCTCGATTTGCTGGTTCTCACGAATCGCCACGTACTCCATTTCCGGAGTGATAATGCGCTTCTTCGCATAATACATCTGGGTGATATTCTTACCCTCTTTAGCCCGGAAAGGCAAGTATCGCTTGGGGAAACGCAGGGAATCCAGAGTCGCGTCCGCCAATCGCTCACGACCATAAGCGGAAGTCAATTCCGGCAATTGAACCACATCCTTACGCTTACCGTACCACTCCTCACGTATACGAGGAAGTCCTTTAGCGATATCAATCGATATCTTGGGGTCGGAATACGGGCCGCTCGTATCGTAAACGATTACCGGATTGTTCTTCTTGAAGATTCGTTCTCCATGCTCATCCAAGGTTACCGTGTCCAACAATTTAATCTTACGCATACCAACCTTGATCTTATTGATCTCGCCCGGGACATAAATCTTTTCCGAGGACGGATAGGAAATACGCATATTCTTTTTAGTAGCCATATGTATTTAGTTTAGAACTTATTGATTTCCTCTATAAACCGGCGGGTTTCCTCCACGGGATCGGGGGCATTGATAATCGCGCCCGAAACAGCGATTCCGGTTATACCCGTCTCCATCAAAGGGCCTACGTCTTCCAGCGTAATACCACCTATCGCAAAGATAGGAATATCGATGCCAGCCTCCTTGCATTGAGCGATTATTTTACGATAACCATCCAAGCCTAAGATGGGACTCAAATTCTTCTTGGTACCCGTAAAGCGATACGGTCCTAGTCCGATATACGAGGCGCCTCGTTCTACGGCCAGCCGGATATCCTCAAAAGTATTCGCCGTAGCCCCGATATAGAAGATGGCATTGGAATCTAACTTGTCTCTCAGTACTTCCCAAGCGATATCCAAGGGCATATCATTCTTACCCAGATGACAAGCCGTAGCGCCATATGTCACGGCAGCCTCCAGATCATCGTTTACGCAGAAATCCACGATTCGCTCACATTCTTCCGCGCAGATAGTGGCACATGTACGTACGGTATCCTCATAAATCCCATCCTTCATGCGCAACTGTATCCATGAGCACCCTCCTTGGATTGCCATGCTTACCTCGTCGCATTCCGTATATTTAGGCGTACGATGCGTTATAAACATCAAGCGATTGTTTCCACCAAAAGGGGGGCGTAATCCGGTTGTTCTCCGACCGACTCTTCCATTCTCATCATATCCGAAATAATAATTTAAGGCCATACTTGTAATCGTTTGAATTGTTTTATGAGTTGATCCGCAACAAGAAGGGAGGGATCGTTTCCCCAAAGGGCCCCGAGAACGGCGACACCGCCGAAGGGGATATCTTTTAATTTCGTTATTGTCCGCGGGCAGATTCCTCCCAAGGCAATCACCTTATCATCGATGATGCCCTTCGCGTTTCGCAATCCATCTAAGGAGAATCCGCTACCATATCTTTCTTTGGATATACTCTGAAAGATCGGGCTAAGGAACACATAGTCGCATACCGGTTTATACTCGATAATCTCTTCCAGACTATGGCAAGAACGACTTATACTACCTTTATATAAAGGTGGAGCTTCCGGGTTCCTCTTGTTCAAATGGATTCCTCCTAAAGCCCTTTCTTCTGCCAAGGTAAACCAATCATGAAGAACGATCCTGTCGTAATAAGCCGGAGAGATCTTATCCAATAAGCCCTCCAATTCATCACGTTTACAATCCGGTTTACGTAGATGTAAACGAGACATTCCTTCCGCGAATAGAAGTTCGATCAAAGAAGCTTCATCCGCGAAAAAATAAGGTGTAGTAATTACGACCAGCTTATTCATGATTCCATCGGATTTTATGAAGGGCAGAGGGTGAGAAGAAGTGGTTTACAGGTCCGTGCCCTTTTCCCATGCATACATTTGCCCCGTGAACGAGCGCGTTATTCATATATTCCTTGGCTAATCGTACGGCTTCCACCAATGAATGGCCGAGTGCCATATAAGCGGCGATGGCGGACGATAGCGTACAGCCCGTTCCATGGGTATTGAAGGTCTCCACTGTTGGCGAGGCCAGACAAATCGGATTATTCTCATTGATAAATAACCGATCCACCGTTTCTACTCCGGGAATATGCCCCCCTTTGATCAATATAGCGTTACATCCTTTTTCCTGCAATTTCCGGGCGGCACATAAGATATCCGCCTCGTTATTGATTTTTATACCGGAAAGATATTCCGTCTCGGGAATATTCGGAGTAAGCAGTGTCGCTTTAGGGAACAACTCATCCATGATGGTTCGGATGGCGTCATCCTCCAATAATTTACTTCCGCTCGTGGATATCATCACCGGATCTAAAATGATAGAAGTTCGTCGGAAGGAAGGTAAAGTCTCAGATACAACCTTTACGGCATCCTTGTTATGTAGCATCCCTATTTTTATGGCATCTACGATGAAGTCCTCAAGAATAGCTTCGATTTGTCCTCTCAAAATCTCGGGAGAGATCGCTTGGATCCCTCGCACCCCCTGTGTGTTTTGAGCGGTTATAGCCGTTATCGCCGAGGCTCCAAAAACACCCAGCGAGGAAAAAGTCTTAATATCCGCTTGTATTCCGGCACCACCGCCACTATCAGAGCCAGCGATCGTTAAAGCTACCGGATAACGGTACGTTTCATTTTTATCCATTTAACATTCGTTTTTCTTACGGCGGCATTACCCGCATCAAGTAGTAAGGGTATGATCTCAGCCCATATAGTATGGCACCCCTTCGATGACGCAAACTTAGTGAAAAAAATCGATATTAAGATATTTCCGGCTTTTAAACGATAATTTTAACGCAAGGTTATACTTCCATAGATCGTAGACGGGAGCCTTCTGGTTTTAGAAGGCTTCCGTCATATTCATATAAACCGCCATTCCTTTTTGGTTCGGGTCTTTGCCTACGTCTAGGCGGAAGTTCTTGCCGGGTTGCATTTGGATACGTAGGCCTACGCCGTAGTTGAATTTCCACTTATTCCAGTCTACGATAGGAGCGTTTCCGATCGTACCCGTGCCAACCCAACCTACAAAACCACACTTCGCCCAGAAATTACCGCTCTTATATTTCTCCACGCTGCCGAACATATGACGATACTCCAGAATCCCATACGCCATGGTCTTGTCACGGTACTTCCCCCAATAATATCCGCGAAGATCGAAAGGGGAACCAAATGAAGGAAGCTCCGTAAAAGGAACGTTCCCCACACCGATTTGTGTCTTGGCGATCCATGCCAAGGTGCTACGAGGACGAAATACTTGCTGGAATTGGCGGTATTCCAGTTCGAACATCTCATAATTATATGCACCGCCTAAATACTTTCCGTACACCTTGGCGATCGCGCTTAGTAACATACCGGAACTTGGGGTCGCCACATCATTTCGTGTATCGTATTGAATCAAGCCGCCGACACCGATATTGACATAATCTCGTTTGAACTTATTGAAATAAGGATCTTCGGCCATCACCGGGTTGATATCATCTGATTTGCTGAAATTAATATCAAAAAGAGGACCCGTATATAAATGAGGCCTAACTTCCCATACGAAACGGGGATATAGTTGGAAAGAACTCTTATGGAATTTCGTTGTCGAGTCGCTCTTCTCGATTTGCTCGATCGTCTCATAGCCTTTCCCGAAATAATGCGAAGGTTCGTTCCGATAACCGTAACTGATATAAATACGGAAGCGATTCTCGTTCAAGAATAAGGTACCAGCACCGGCAAAAACGAACGTCCCGTTTAAGGTGATGTTAAATCCCGCAGGGATAAACGATCGTTGGGATATCGTATCATTCTTGTTTAAGCGAAAGCTAGCCAAAACCGCGCCACCTACGCCAAAGGAGGCTTCCGGCGTGTAAGACGGTCCGCCAAGGATAGACCACCAGATCCTTTTGTTGGCCCGTATGGAGTCTTTATGTAATTGTTTATGATAACGTTGTATTTGCTTTTCGGTCATAGGCTTACCGTCCAGCATCAGCACTTCTTTCGGAATCGTGTCATTGGAAATACCTTGCGCCTTTACGGAAAAGGCGAATAGAAGGCAGGCCATATAAATTAAAAGATATCTAAACATTATTTTAATCAATATTTAGAGGGCAAAAGTACGAAATCCTCCTAATATGTATTCTTAAAGAATCCCTAATAAAAAAGAATAAACAGCTAAAAAGAAATGCTATTACAGTCTGGGGGGTGTAGAGACGTAGCGTGCGTGCTGCGTCTCTAAAGCTAAGATTGGTATAAGACCTTGCCCTCTTCGGATATTAACAGCAAGGTTAGTTCGCCGTCGGGAAGGATAGGAGCGCAATACGATTTACATTTTTGTAAAAGTAATGGGAAGAAACGATTTTGATCTTTTTCCGTAAGAAGCTCCCACAATTCACGGGCCAACGTAATCCGATTGATTGCATCTACGGTCGCCTCCTCGCATTTCGCTTCTTTCGCTACATCTTGAAGGAAGCCTTTGTTCATGACGACTTTTTTGCTGTGTGTATCCAGGAAACCTTCCGCAAGTTTCACCGCCTTGCCGATCATGATGCCTAAGATAACCTGCTTGAAACCTAAATCGGCAGCGATCTTTAGCGTCTCTCCGATAAAATTCCCGTAATGGACGAATGATTGTGGAGGCAAAGGAGCGTATAAGCTCCGAAGGTAGCGTTCACTCTTCGCCCCGGAATTAATAACCAACGTCTCGCAACCTATCGCTTTGGCGACACTGGCTTCTTTCCGTATCGAGGCGATAAAAGCGTCCGATGAGAAAGGACGCACGATTCCGGATGTCCCGATAATAGAGATTCCCCCGATAATTCCAAGTTTCGGATTGAAGGTACGTTTCGCCAACTCCTCGCCACCGGGAACCGAGACCGTGACAATAGCGACGGAATCGGGTGAGGGCAGGAGTGGAATCAGCTCTTGCCGGATCATCTTACGGGGCGTGGCGTTTATAGCGGGGCCACCGACTTTCAAGCCGAGTCCCGGAAGGGTCACGGTTCCGACTCCTTCACCTGCTTGGAAGATGACTCTTCCCGTATCGTCGCTTTCTGTTTCTTGACAATGTTCTTCTTGTGCCATTACCGTGGCACAACCGGATGCATCGGGAGATAATTGAACAGTAACCCGGATCCGGCTATGATTCGTCACGTCCGGATCATCCCCAGACTCCTTGATCACGGTACAGGTGGCGGAGGAACACCCGGCCCATTCGGTATAGGCTACCGGCAACGTTATCTGTTCTCCCGAGGGTAATGTTATCTGGCTTTCTGTTTGTTCCTTCCGTGATAATAAGGCCAATAAAGCAGCTTTTGCGGCGGCGGTAGCACAAGCTCCGGTCGTATATCCGCTTTTCAAGGGAAAGAATTCTGGTAATAGGCGTTCAATTTGTTTGCGCAATCCGTCTTCACCATACACTCGGTAGAAAGTTTCCGGTAATGCGGGACGCTTCACGACAAATACTGGTATTCCGAATTGGCGGGCAGCGTTCACTTTATCCGTAAAATAGCCGGAGAAACCACTTTCCTTTGTCAAGATGGCGTCCGGATGGAGTTGCTCCAACAACTTTAACTCATCCTCGCCTTCTCGATAGAAAACCAGACTTTCTTGGGGGAAGCCCTGCTTCTCGGCCAACGACAAAGATTCCTCCCGCTCCAATATACGTAACCAAGTGGTATGCGATCGCCAATAAGGACGGAGCGGGGCTAGGGTGTTCACGCCACTGAGGGCAAGTAGCCGTTGGATACCTTTGTTTTCCATTTGGTGAATTGCGTCTGCATAACTATCGCACCAAATCAAGTCCTCATCACGAAGTGGATACCGACGTTCGTAACGAATCACCGGAATCCGTAAGCATTTCGATACCTGTTCGATCGTTTGGTGTAACACTTGAGCGAAAGGGTGTGCCGCATCGATCAATAGCTTAATTGCGTGGTCACGACAAAAACACTCCATTTCCTCCGCATTCATGGCTCCGGTCAAACGGATTCCATGAGCGCATTCAATGGATTGCAAAGTTCCTTTCGTAGAATAGTAATAGGTAGCGGCTGCCTCGTCCGCTACCCCCACAGCCACACGGCCTTCTGTCGTTCCTCCAAGAATCAGTATCATTACTTACGGAAAAGATGTTTGAATTCATCCGCATATAAGCGAGATAGGCCCTTGCGGTTATCGATGGCATCCCCGACGACAAGTAATGTCGTCAACGTAAGATGATTCTCCTTTACGATCTTGGCGAGATCTTTCAGTTGCCCACGGTAGATTCGCTCATCTTTCCATGTCAATTTATAGCAAGCGGCTACCGGAGTGGTTGGAGCGTAATGTCGCGATAATTCCTCTTGGACCTTCTCTACGACACCGGCGCTTAAGAAAATACACATCGTACTTTGGCTTTGAGCCAGTTTGTGCAGTTGCTCTTTCTCAGGCATGGGCGTACGTCCTTCGCCACGAGTGAGGATGATCGTTTGTACTTTCTCCGGAATCGTGAACTGAGAATAAAGAGCGGCGGCGGCGGCTTGGAAAGAGGAGATACCCGGAGTGATATGATAATCCATCCCGTATTGATCAAAGTAATTCATTTGCTCTTGAATAGCTCCATAAATGCAAGGATCGCCCGTGTGCAAACGAACGACAAACAATCCTTTATCATAAAACTCTTTCATCAACGCAAACTGTTCTTCCAGATTCATATCCGCCGAGCTTCGCACCGTAGCG
>OGQP01001840.1_pt1 | contig 12018 bp, 8 predicted proteins | sample 1553251 | NCBI WGS metagenome assembly OGQP01 (sample SAMEA2580016, study PRJEB22360) | human gut metagenome | biome: human gut; feature: human-associated habitat; material: faeces | place: Denmark | collected 2008/2010 | reverse complement strand
GGACCGGCCACGAATCCCGATGGCGGTTACCGTTCCCGTTTCTCGCATGGCACCGAGATATCCCGTCCCGGATACTACGAGGTGATGCTCGCCGATTATGGCGTAAAGGCACAACTGACCACCACCCAACGGGTCGGCATCCACAAATACACATACCCTACGAACAGTGAGAACCAACGCATTATCCTTGATATGATTCACGGGATCTATAACTATGACGGCAAAGTTCTTTGGACCAATATTCGCGTAGAGAACGATACGCTGGTAACCGGCTATCGTATCACAAACGGTTGGGCACGTACCAACTATACTTATTTCGCCATGTCTTTCTCCAAACCGATCACGCATTACGGATGCGAAGAGAAAGCGAAAGTTAATTATCGGGGCGGTTATGCCAAGTTCAATATGAAAGAGAACTTCCCGGATATCGGAGGACGTAAGATCGTCGCTTATTTTGATTTCGATCCGAAAACGTCTGATGAGTTGGAAGTGAAAGTCGCCCTTTCCGGAGTCAGCACCGAGGGAGCCTTGAAAAATCTACGTGCCGAGGCTTCCGGTGCGGACTTCGACCAATTAGCCGCCAAAGCCTCCGATACTTGGAATAAAGCGCTCTCCGTCATCGACGCGAAAGGAAGCGATGATCAATTGGCTATGCTTTACACCTCCTTGTATCACACGATGATCAATCCTTGCGTATATACGGACGTTGACGGTCAATACCGCGGACTCGACCATAATATCCATCAAGCGGACGGATTCACGAACTATACGGTTTTTTCCGTATGGGATACCTATCGTGCCCTACATCCCCTGTTCAATATCATCAACCGACAAGTTAACACGGATATCGCCAAATCTATGTTGAAACATTGCGAGCAAAGCGTTCATCATGCCTTGCCGATCTGGAGCCATATGGCAAACGAGAACTGGTGCATGATCGGTTATCATTCCGTCTCTGTCTTGGCAGATGCTATCGCCAAAGGATTACCGATCGATAAAGACGCCGCGTTAAAAGCGATGATCAGCAGCTCTACGATTCCGTATTATGAGGGAACCAAAGAGTTTATGGAATTAGGTTATGTTCCTTTAGATCGCAACGGTAGCGCAGGCTCCTTGACTTTGGAGTATGCTTATGATGATTGGACAATCTATAATACAGCTTTATTAGTGGGAAACCGATCCGTGGCCGATACCTATAAAAAGCGTGCGTCCAATTACGCGAATGTATTCGATACCTCGATCGGATATGCCCGTCCCCGTTATACGAATGGTAAATTCAAAGAGGACTTCAGTTTGTTAAGCACGCACGGTGAAGGGTTTATCGAGGGAAATGCCTTGAATTATTCCTTCTATGTCCCTCAAGATGTCAATGGTATGATTCAGTTGATGGGAGGCGAGCAAGCATTCATCACTAAAATGGATTCCTTATTCACGATGCATCTTCCCGATGAGTTCTTTGCCGAGACCGAAGACGTAACCAAAGAAGGATTACTAGGAGGTTATGTACACGGCAACGAACCCAGCCATCACATCCCATTCTTATACGCATGGACCAGCCAGCCTTGGAAAACCCAATTCTGGCAACGCGAGATCATGAATAAGATGTATCGCAACAATATCGACGGCCTTTGCGGTAACGACGACTGCGGCCAGATGTCCGCTTGGTATATCCTTTCCGCCATGGGATTCTATCCGGTTTGCCCGGGTACGGATCAATACGTATTAGGCGCTCCTTACCTTCCCTATATGAAGGTCCGCTTGGAGAATGGTAAGACTTTCGAAGTAAAAGCCGATAAAGTCAGCGACAAGAACCGTTATGTAAAAGCGGTAAAGCTAAACGGGAAACCCTATACCAAAGGATACATCACGCAGGATGACATCATGAACGGTGGAACGCTCACTTTCGAGATGACTTCCAGCCCGAACAAAAAGCGATTGTTCAACGGAGAGGATCGCCCTTATTCACTGACGGATTAACCCATTTTATCAGAAAAAACAGACAAGACTCATGAAGTATAAACAATTAATCAGCGGTGCTTTCCTGCTGTGGACTTGCATCGCTTGCTCCGGCAAAAAGGAACAGGCGGCTACGGTAGCGGAAGCCACCTCAAATCCTTGGGATAATTATTACATCGGAAAGATCGATTTCAAGAATCTTTCCCCCGAGGCTAAGGGCTCGGCGATCTATGCCGCCGTTATCCCTGATCCGGAAGCTTATATTACCAAGCACGCCCGCAAGGTCGTAGAGACGCTTTATTTCACTCCGGAAGATAGTATCCCGGGCATCGAGGAGATCCACTATACATTAAAGGAATACGACGGGGTATCCGCAAAAGACGGAGCGCCCCCTTCCATCAGTATCGTATACAGCACGAAATGGATCGAGAAAAGTTTTGCCAATAACGACACCGCGAAAGTGGATTACGAGACCCGTGGCGTATTATACCATGAGCTGACGCATGGTTTCCAATTGGAGCCTCAAGGCATAGGTAGCTATGGGACTAATAAGACTTTCTGGGCCATGATAGAAGGTGTGGCGGATGCCGTAAGATACTTAAACGGCGGTTTTACCTTGGAAGATCGTCCCAAAGGCGGCCATTATATGGATGGTTACCGCACGACAGGCTTCTTCCTCGCATGGCTTACGCAAACCAAGAGCCCGGATTTCCTGCGGAAGTTCAACCGAAGCACATTAGAGGTTATTCCTTGGTCGTTCGATGGTGGCGTGAAATATGCGCTCGGCAATGATTACGACATAGACTCCTTATGGAAAGAATATATGGCAACGATGGGAGATGAAGCGTAGCCCCGGCAAAGGCTACGACCAACGGCGGTAACACTCAACAAGTTACCGCCGTTCTTTTATAGTATCACTCCCGACCTTCCGCCAATAGGCATTATAAGGTCGCAACAATGCCCATCGTAAGCTCCTTATACTGCCCATCCTAACAACCTTACAATGGGCATTGTTACATTATTCCCCTAAAACACCTTCCTTATTTGCATTTCCGTAAACATATATCTACTTTTGCGAAAAAGTAAATATGGAACTTTATACCCGAATCCTGTTGCCGAAAGCACGATTCTCTTTCTCGTATGAGGACCGGGTCGTGATGATGGGCTCCTGCTTCGCCGAGAATATCGGGCGGAAACTGGAAGAGAATAAATTCTCCGTAGATATAAACCCATTCGGTACTCTGTATAACCCGGCTTCCGTAGCGGAAGGATTGCGGATGCTGCTACGCCCGGAGTATTTCACTCCCGGCGATTTATTCCAGCATGAGGGCATATACCATAGTTTTACCCATCATAGCCGTTTCTCCGCTCCCTCGGAAGAAGAATGCCTAGGCCATATAAACAGCCGCTTATCCGAATCCTCCGATTTCCTGCGAAAAGCGACCCGGTTGGTAATCACGTTGGGAACCGCTTTCGTCTACCGCCTCAAGAGCGACGGGCGAATCGTGTCGAATTGCCATAAGCTACCGGAAAAGATGTTCGATCGGCAACGATTATCCACGCAAGAGATCGTCGAGGACTGGAAACCTCTGTTACTAGCCCTTTGGGAACAAAACCCCGCCTTGAAAATCTTATTTACCGTAAGTCCAATCCGCCACTGGAAAGACGGGGCGCACGAGAACCAACTCAGCAAAGCCACCCTATTGCTAGCCACGGACGCCTTACAGAAAGATTATCCCGGCCGAATCGCCTACTTCCCCGCTTATGAGATCCTTATGGACGAGCTCCGGGATTATCGTTTCTATGCGGACGATATGCTCCATCCCTCCCCATTGGCCATTGATTATATTTGGCAACGTTTTATCGAAAATTTCTTATCCACAGACACTTCGGCAATCCTTAAAGAATGGGGTGATATTCAAAAAGCTATTAACCATAAGCCCTTTCAACCGGATAGCGAGGCCTATAAGCGGTTTATCCTTCAAACTTTGTTAAAGATGGAACGAATTAGCGAGAAAATTCCTTCCTTTGATATCAGAAAAGAGATCGAAATAGTAAAGTCTAAACTAAAATAAAAGAATGGAATACGCAATTAAAGAAATAGCAAGAGTTATCGGTGCTAAAACAAACCAATTGCTTGACGATACGGTCAGTTTATTGTTGACTGACAGCCGTCGTCTCTCCTTCCCGGAAAAAAGCCTCTTCTTCGCCTTGAAAACCAAGACGAACGACGGACATAGATATATACAGGAACTCTATAAACTTCGTGTTCGCAACTTCGTGGTAAGCGATATGCTACCGGAGTTCGAGAGCATGAAGGACGCAAACTTCCTGATCGTAAAAGATACGTTACGAGCTTTACAAAAACTGGCGACTCACCACAGGAAGCAATTCAACATCCCCGTGATCGGCATCACCGGTAGCAACGGAAAGACGATCGTAAAGGAATTCCTCTATCAACTGTTGCATAACGAGTTCAACATCGTACGTTCGCCTCGGAGCTACAACTCCCAGTTGGGGGTTCCTCTCTCGGTATGGCAGATGAGCGAGAAAAATACACTGGGCATCTTCGAGGCCGGTATCTCACAACCGGACGAGATGGAACGCCTGCAACCCATTATCGCCCCCACGATCGGTATCATCACGAATATCGGGGAGGCTCATCAAGAGAATTTCCTCTCCTCCAATCAGAAATGTATGGAGAAGCTGACGCTTTTCAATGATTGCGAAGCCATTATTTATGATGGGGATGATTTATTTATCGCCAATTGTATCGAATCGGCTTGCCTTTCTCATAAAGCGATCGCATGGAGCCGTACGGACTCCGAGGCTCCTTTGTTTATCGAGTCTATCGATAAGAAAGAGTTTGAGACGATCATTCACTGTACTTTACTGGGCTTCAACCGGGTCGTTACCATTCCGTTCACGGACGACGCTTCTATCGAGAACGTGATCCATTGTATGGCGGTTATGCTTTACCTAAAACCCACCAGCGTAAACGACGTAACAAAATTCTTGCATCTTGAGCCGGTGGCTATGCGATTGGACGTAAAGCAAGGTATCAACAATTGCCTGTTGATAAATGATACCTATAACTCGGATATCAACTCCTTGGATATCGCGCTCGATTTCCAACAAAGCCGCCGGGTAGGCAAGCAATTAAAGAGCACTTTAATCCTCTCCGATATCCTTCAATCGGGCACCTTGCCGAAATCTCTATATAAGAAGGTCGCCGATTTGGTTCGCCGTAAGAAGATAGATCGTATCATCGGTATCGGCCGCGACTTAAAGGAATATGCTTCCGTCTTCGAGATCGAGAAGGAGTTTTACACGACCACCGAGGAATTTATCAAGTCTCCTTCCTTCAAGAAATTCAAGGATGAGTTGATCTTGATTAAAGGTTCCCGCCATTTCCATTTCGAGCAGATCTCCGAGTTGTTGGAGAAGAAAGTGCATGAGACGATCCTAGAGGTAAATCTGGACGCGATCGTACACAACTTCAATCAGTATCGTTCCAAGCTAAAGCCGGAGACTAAGATGGTTTGTATGGTAAAAGCTTTTGGTTATGGAGCCGGCTCTTACGAGTTGGCGAAGACCCTTCAAGAACATCGTTGCGACTATCTGGCCGTGGCGGTAGCCGACGAGGGAGCCGAATTGCGTAAAGAAGGCATCTCGATCCCCATTATCGTCATGAATCCGGAATTCAGCAGTTTCAATGTCTTGTTTGAAAACCAGCTGGAGCCGGAAGTGTACAGTTTCCGTCTGCTCGACGCAATGATAAAAGAGACGGAACGCAGGGGCATCACCTCTTATCCGATCCATATCAAGATCGACACGGGAATGCACCGTTTAGGCTTCCAGCCGGAAGATGTACCAGAGGTTTGCCGTCGCCTGAAAGAACAGAGCGGCGTAGTAGCTCGCTCCGTATTCTCGCATCTCGTAGGCAGCGACTCCTATATCTTCGACGATTTCACAAAAAAGCAACTGGATACGTTCACCCGCGTGGCAGCAGAACTGGAAGCCGGGTTGGAATACAAGGTGATCAAGCATATCCTGAACTCGGCCGGAATAGAACGGTTCACCGATTATCAGATGGATATGGTACGTCTCGGCATCGGCCTGTATGGAGTCAGTGCCTCCGGTCAGAAAGGGCTGCGTAACATCAGCACGCTGAAGACGACTATCTTGCAGATACAAAACGTTCCGGCAGGCGATTCCATCGGCTACAGCCGGATGAGCTATGTAAAGCGCGATTCCCGCATCGCGATTATCCCGATCGGTTATGCCGACGGCTTGGACCGTCATTTCAGCAATGGTGGTGGCGAGGTCGTGATTAATGGCCACCGTTGCCCGATCATTGGCAATATCTGTATGGATGCCTGCATGATCGATGTCACTGATACCGACGCACACGAAGGTGACTCCGTCATCATTTTCGGCGAAGAACTCCCTGTCAGCGAACTTTCGGACAAACTAAAGACCATCCCATACGAGATACTTACCTCTATCTCGCCGAGGGTAAAAAGAGTATACTACAGGGAATAAATATCCGGGGGCCCTATCCTGCCCCAGACTTGAAGGGGTTTCATGTAAGCGATTGCGTATCTTGCACATTTTTACTATCTTTGTGCCGTAACATATTAAAATAAAAGGTATGAGTCATAATTTATTGAAAGGCAAGCGAGGCATTATATTCGGTGCGCTGAATGACATGTCCATCGCCTGGAAGGTGGCTGAAAAAGCCGTAGAAGAAGGAGCAACGATCACACTGAGCAATACACCTATCGCCGTTCGTATGGGACAGGTGGATGCTCTGGCTGAGAAGTTGCACGCCGAAGTTATTCCGGCGGATGCTACGAGCGTGGAAGATTTGGAAACAGTTTTCTCTAAATCAGTAGAAATATTAGGGGGTAAGATAGATTTCGTTTTACATTCCATCGGCATGAGCCCGAACGTGCGCAAGAAGCGTACTTACGATGATTTGGACTACAGCATGTTGGAAAAGACACTGGATATCTCCGCAATCTCTTTTCACAAGATGTTGCAGGTTGCCAAAAAGCAGGATGCCATTGCCGAATACGGTTCAGTGATCGCCCTCTCATATGTGGCAGCACAACGTACATTCTTCGGATATAACGACATGGCAGATGCCAAGAGCCTACTGGAATCCATTGCCCGCAGTTTCGGCTACATCTATGGCCGTGAAAAGAACGTGCGTATCAATACCATTTCCCAGTCACCGACATTGACTACAGCCGGTAGTGGCGTGAAAGGCATGGATCATTTGATGGATTTCGCCGAAAAAATGAGCCCGCTGGGCAATGCCACAGCCGACGAATGTGCAGACTATTGCGTTATGATGTTCTCCGACCTCACCCGCAAAGTCACAATGCAGAACCTCTACCACGACGGTGGCTTCTCAAGCATGGGTATGAGCCTTCGTGCCATGAACCAGTACAGCAAAGGTCTGGAAGAATATACCGACGAAAACGGACACATCATTTACGGTTAAGACGTAAATCAGGTGAAAGCGGAAAGGTGAAAGTGGAAAGTTTACTTCGTGTTTTCTCAAACTTTCAGCTTTCAACTTTCAATTTTCAACTCATAACGCTATGCTCGTAAAAATATACCCCGAAAACCCCAATCTCAGGGAGATAGACAAGGTGGTCAATATCATGCGCGACGGTGGCCTCGTGATTTACCCGACCGACACCGTTTATGCCATCGGTTGTGACGCGTTGAATGTGCGTGCAGTCGAAAAGATCTGCCAGCTGAAAGGCGTCAACCCGCAGAAAAGTAACCTGTCCATTATCTGTTATGATCTTTCCAATCTGAGCGAATACGCCAAAGTGAGCAACGCTGCTTTCAAGTTGATGAAGAAAAACCTACCGGGCGCCTTTACCTTCATCTTGCCGACCAGCAGTGAGCTACCAAAAATCTACAAGAACAGAAAAGAGGTAGGGATCCGCGTGCCGGACAATAATATCATCCGTACACTTGTACGGGAACTCGGAAATCCGATTTTGACCATGTCTTTGCATGACAAAGACGAGATCATCGAATACAGTACCGACCCCGAACTGATCGAGGAGAAGTATGAAAACCTAGTGGACATCGTCATCGACGGCGGTTACGGAGGTACGGAAGCCTCGACCGTCATCAACTGCACAACAGACTACTTTGAAATCATCCGCCAAGGAAAAGGAGAATTAATCTATTAAGCAAACAAGACAAGATGAACTGGAATCAATTACTCTCCGGCAAACGTTTCGGAATGGAAGAATATCACGAACGCAAACATGAACGCACCGATTTTCAGCGAGACTACGACCGCCTGATCTTTTCCTCCCCTTTCCGCCGTTTACAGAACAAGACTCAGGTATTCCCCCTACCGGGCAGTATATTCGTGCACAACCGTTTGACACATAGCTTAGAGGTCTCCTGTGTAGGACGCTCATTAGGCAACAATGTCGCCAAAGGCCTGATGCTGAAATATCCCGACGGAAGCGTCAATTTCCCGGAAATAGGTTCCATCGTCTCAGCCTGTCTTGCCCACGACATGGGCAACCCGCCATTCGGACATTCAGGAGAACGGGCGATCTCCGCTTACTTTGCTGAAGGTAACGGAAAAAAGTTACAGGAAAAGATTCTCAACGAAGGAGGGCGCTATGAAGACTTTCTTCATTTCGAAGGGAATGCGAACGCCATGCGTCTGCTCACCCACCAGTTCATCGGGCGCCGCAAAGGGGGCTTTGCCCTGACATACAGCACGCTTGCCTCCATCATCAAATATCCGTATTCTTCCGTTTACGCAGGGAAGAAAGGAAAATTCGGTTTCTTCCAGTCGGAAGAGGAGGCTTACCTGCGCATTGCCAACGAATTAGGCATTAGCCGGAACCCGGAAGACGCAAATAGGTTCGTCCGCTATCCGCTTGTTTATTTGGTGGAAGCAGCTGACGACATCTGCTACCAGATCATGGATATCGAGGATGCCTACAAACTGCATATCCTAACAACGGAAGAAGCCATCCGGTTGCTCCTCAATTTTTTCGAAGGGGAACGCCTCGACCATATTGTCCGTGTCATGAAGATGGTAGACGATACCAACGAGCAGATCGCCTACTTACGTTCCTGTATCATCGGCCTCTTGGTTGACGAATGTTCCCGCATCTTCCTCGAAAACGAAGAGGACATCCTCAGCGGAACATACAACACTCCGCTTATCGATAACATTTGCGATCAGGCAAAAGCCGCATACGACACCTGCTCAAAAACCGCTTACAAAAAGATATACCGCGCTAAAGAAGTTTTAGACATTGAACTAGCAGGTTACCATATCTTCAGTCATTTGATCGACACGCTAACAGAAGCTGTCATGAACCAAAATCATGCCTACAGCAAACTTCTGTTGCAACGCATCCCAGAACAGTATGACACGGATGCACCAACTGTCTACGGTAAAGTACAATGCGTCCTCGATTATATCTCCGGCATGACAGATGTATATGCATTGGATTTATACCGCAAGATCACAGGGATGAGCTTGCCGGCAGTCTAATATTCTTCCCTGTACTTGCTCTCCTGCTTATCATCCAGAATGCTCAGGTAGCTTTTATATCGCGATTCGCTGATGCAATGTTCTTCTACGGCACGCAACACGGCACAGCCCGGCTCGTGGCGATGAGAGCAGTTGTTGAATCTGCAATCGGCAGAGAATTTGAATATTTCCGGGAAGTAATGTGCGATTTCCGCACCTTCCATTTCGATCGTACCAAAACCTTTGATACCCGGAGTGTCAATCAGGTAACCACCATCCAACAAAGGAATCATCTCAGAAAAGGTGGTAGTATGCATTCCCTTGTTATGGTATTCGGAGATATCGCCGGTACGGAGATTGACACCTGGGATCAGTTTATTGATAATAGTTGATTTCCCCACACCTGAATGACCCGACAATAAAGTGATTCTCCCTTTAAGATCTTCTTTCAACACATCCAAGCCCTCTTCGGTACGGGCACAAAGCATAGAGCAAGGATAGCCGATCGTCGTATACAGATTGACCAAATCGTCCAACAATTCCCGGTCACCGCCATGATAGCGATCTATTTTGTTGAAGACTAACTTCACCGGCACACGATAGGCCTCGGCTGTAGCAAGAAAACGGTCGATAAAAACGGTAGTGGTAATCGGATAGTTGACTGTCACGATCAACATCGCCTGGTCTACATTCGCGGCGATAATATGCGACTGCTTGGAAAGATTGGAAGCGCGGCGGATGATGTAATTCTTCCGGTCTTCGATCTTGGTGATGAAGGCGGTCCCTTCGGCATTGATATCGATATCGACCCGGTCTCCGACCGCAACAGGATTGGTGGTACGGATTTCTTTCAGGCGGAAATTCCCTTTGATCTTACTTTCTACATCGCGACCATCATCGGTTCGTACAGTATACCAGCTACCCGTATTCTTAATAACCAATCCTCTCATGTTAATTGAAAGTTGAAAGTTGAAAGTTGAAAATTGAAAGAAAGGATCTATTCCGTCACTTTCAACTCTCAACTTTCAACTTCGTTATACTGTCATTATTTCTTTTTCTTTTGCAGCGTAGAGTTCATCTACTTTCTTGATATACTTGTCATGGACCTTCTGAACTTCTGCTTCCGCATCTTTCTCGACATCCTCAGGAGTTCCGTCAGTCTTAATGCTCTTCTTCAATTGCTCGATCGCATCACGGCGAGCGTTACGAATACTGATTTTAGCAGTTTCCGCTTCCTGCTTAGACTGTTTAGCCAACAGACGACGACGTTCTTCCGTCAGAGGAGGAATACCCAAACGAATCACTTCACCATTGTTTTCAGGAGTGATACCGACTTCGGAATCCATAATTCCTTTTTCAATATCCTTTATAATCTTCTTCTCCCAAGGAGTGATCATGATCGTTCTTGCATCCGGAACAGTTACGGTAGCTACATTTGTCAAAGGGACAGGAGCACCGTAATACATGACTCTCACACAATCCAAAATTTTCGGATTCGCCTTTCCGGCACGGATATGAGACAACTGTTCGTCCAAATATTCAATTGCGAAAGTCATCTTCTCTTCTGCCGCCTTTACATACTGCTTTATATCTGCCATAAGTGATTGTATATTTTTGTTTTCTTTGTTATTAGGCAAACAAAAATAGTAAAATTTTTCTTTTTGGCAAACTGTTTATAGAAATATGTTATTCCCGAACTGCCGGGACTACCTCAACTTCGTAAAAAGGAAGAGCAGATAAAACACTCCAACTACCAAGACCAACAAGGCACCTGTCTGCGAATGAAGGGCATCAGAAGCAAAGCCCATCAAGAGCGGAAAAACCGTTCCACCGAAAAGTCCCATAATCATCAAGCCGGATACTTCGTTTTGCCGTTGAGGCATCGACAACAAAGCCTGGGAGAAAAGGATAGAGAAGACGTTTGAATTGCCATATCCGACCAAAGCAATGCTGACGTATAGCAGGACCTTACTGTCAAACAAAAGGAAACCTGCCATCGAAGCAACCATCAGTACGACACTGACGACAAAAAACTTCTTCGCCGCCCAATGAGCTAAGACCAACGAACCGGTCAGGCAACCGATCGTACGAAAAATGAAATAGAGGCTCGTTGCAAATGCCGCCACATGTATATCCACCCCCAACCTTTCCATCAGGATCTTTGGGGCGGTAGTATTCGTACCAACATCTATGCCGACATGGCACATGATACCTACAAACATCAACAAGATAAACGGGTTACCCAACAAGGCTATGCATTCGGCAAATGTGGACGGTCTACCTTCCGGCGCCTCTTCCTTAATAGAAGCCGCCCCCAACAGTAAAATTGCCACAATCGCTATTGCCATATAGACCGGGAACAGTACACGCCAGCCCAATCCCAGCGAAGGGATCGCCGCCGTCGCCCCCCACATGGCGATATAAGGTGCCAGAAAAGAAGCGATCGCCTTGACAAACTGCCCGAAAGTCAAACTACTCGCCAACTTATCTTCAGTAATAATATTAGAGAGAAGCGGGTTCAGAGA
>OGQP01001838.1_pt1 | contig 12019 bp, 12 predicted proteins | sample 1553251 | NCBI WGS metagenome assembly OGQP01 (sample SAMEA2580016, study PRJEB22360) | human gut metagenome | biome: human gut; feature: human-associated habitat; material: faeces | place: Denmark | collected 2008/2010 | reverse complement strand
CGTCCGGGTCTGGATGCTCCAATGCTGATCCTCTCCGGCGTTGATGGACGCCAGGGCGTGCTTGAGGCCCATGCCGTGCTCGTTCAGAGTAGATTCAGCGCAGGAGCGGGCGGCAATGGTGAGGGCGGCGTCCATGTTCTCGATGCCGGTGCCGTTGTCCCGGACCGAGACATCCACATAATCCCCCTGCTCCTCCAGCACGATCTCCACCCGGCCGCGGATCCCGTGGGCGTGGAAATTGGAAATAGGGTTGTCGATCAGTTCGCAGAGGGTCTGGCCGAAGTCCTTGAAGTTGCCGGAAATGCCGGCGAAAAACTCCTTGCCGTTGGGGGCGTTGTCGATGTTTCGAATAATGATCTCGCGCATAATAGTTCCTCCAAAAAATGTTTTTTTGAAAACAAAACGCACGGTGCAGGTCGTTGCCCTACATCGTGCGGGAGGATCTTACAACATTCCTCTTGCCCCGCCCGCCGAAAAAGGGTATACTGTCCCTATCGGTGCGGGGAATCCCGTTGTGTAGGTGGTTGTGTCACCTGCGCAGGTGCAAAGGAGCTGCAACTCCTTTGTACTGCCGTGTTTTTTACTTTCTGATTGTATTATACGGTATCTGCACTCAGATATCAATACACAGATCTAACAAATATCTGAGTGCAGATATGTCAAAATTGACAATATAGACAAGGAAAGCAAAATGCCTTATACTGATGCTATCAATAAAAGGCGGAGGTGCGCAATGTCTACTGAGGAAGCCAAGCGCAGAGCAAAGAAAAAATTCATTGCAGAAAAACTGGAGGGGATTACCTTCCGCGTGCCTGTTGGACAAAAATCCCGCATTCAGGAACACGCCAAATCTCAGGGGGAATCGACCAACGCCTTTATCTATCGTGCGGTGAACGAGGCCATCGAGCGGGATGAGAAGAAAGCTGATAGAGAAGAATAATCAGGGCGGAAAGGTTTATGGCCGGAAGCTGACCAGTATCAATTATCCCGGCCTCAATTATTCGATCAGTTGCTCTCGAAACACCGTGGCGCGGATGGCGTCCAGATAATACAGATAGGCCGTCAGCCTTGATGGTTATGCCCTCTGTGCAAAATATAAAGGATCCTAACGAGAATTTCTCAGCAGGATCCTTTTGTGTTGCGAGGGTCTGAGCCACGGGTGCAGTGGTGTCGAGAGAGACTTTACCTTGCGGTGAGCAGCCCCGCCACAAGTGGCTGTACCGGGTTCAGTGATGTCACAACGGATGCCTACTACGCAGCCACTGTGACATGGGGCCGCACACGACAGCATCGCCGACGGGATCGGCAACGACCTGTTCGGCGTCGGCAATAAATGTACAAGAGCGCAAATCGTGATGTTCCTGTGGAAACTGTACGCAGGAAAGCAACTGCTATCTATGTAAAAAGGACTCCCTTGACCGATTTTGCGGTCAAGGGAGCCCTTTTTGTATGTCGTGGGAACCATGGGCGAGGCACATCATCGTAACTGTGCTTCTCTGTAGGTACGGCAGTTTCCGAATGATGTCTGTCGCCTTTTGGCGTAGTGGTTTAATCGGGTCTGCGCAGTTTTCTGATATTTTCAAATGAGCCCTTCTGCGATTCTTGCATTTTTGTAAGAATCGCAGGCAGGCCTTGAATGAGAGATAGATCATTCTTCACACCGCAAAGTGAACGAAAAGTGAATTTTCACCTTATGGTGTTGAAGATTGTGAAAATATGAGTATAATATAAGTAAGCAACAATGGAGGTACTGCGTATGCAATACGAAAGCGAGCGCATTGAATACAAATCCCAAATGATCGACGACATCTATAAGGAGGTCATCGCATTTGCAAATACGGACGGTGGCGTGATCTATCTCGGTATTGACGACAAAGGCAACCTGATTGGCATTGATAATGTGGATGAAACCTACACGCGCCTGACCAACGGCATCCGCGATGCAATCGCACCGGATGTGACCATGTTCGTGCGGTATGTCCTCCAGAATAATAAGGTAATTCAGATCGAGGTTGCCGAAGGCAGCTATAAGCCTTACTATCTGAAATCCAAAGGTATGAAGCCTGCCGGTGTTTATGTCCGTCAGGGGACATCCAGTGTTCAGGCATCTCCCGAGCAGATTCGCCAGATGATCAAGGAGTCGGACGGAGACAGTTATGAGGACTCCCGCAGTTTGGAACAAGATTTAACATTCCATGCCGCAGAAACCGCATTTGAACGGTACGGCGTAGAGTTTTCCGTTGAGAAGTATCGTGCGTTGGGTATTACACAGAATGATATTTACACCAACCTTGCGCTGCTGCTTTCCGACCAGTGCCATCACACGATCAAAGTTGCCGTGTTCAAGGATGAATTCTGCACAGAGTTCCGTGACAGCAAGGAGTTCGGCGGGTCTGTGTTCAAGCAGTTTGAGGATGTGGTAAACTATCTCGCTCTGTGCAACAAGACTGTTTCCACGATCAAAGGACTTGTTCGCACGGATAAGCAGGACTACCCCGAGGAAGCCATTCGTGAAGCCCTGCTCAATGCGCTTGTGCATCGGGATTACAGCTTCAGCGGCAGTATTATCATCAATGTAAACGACAGCAAAATGGAGTTTATCTCTCTTGGCGGTCTACTCCCCGGCCTTTCTACCGAGGATATTCGCATCGGTGTTTCTCAGCCGAGGAACAAAAAGCTGGCAGAGGTGTTCCATCGCCTGCGCCTGATTGAAAGCTATGGCACCGGTATTCGCCGCATTTTCAAGCTGTACGAAAACTGCCCTGTACAGCCCAGCATTGAGACAACGACCAATGCGTTCAGAATCGTGTTGCCCAACATGAATGCTACCGATGCTGCAAACGAGGATACACCGGCAACAACCGGCAAGTCTACTGCTGCCATCACTCCCCAGATGAAAACGGTGATGGATTATCTGGCGGAGTATGGCGAAATGACCGACGAAGATCTGCAGGAGCTGCTGAATATCAAAAAGACAAGAGCCTACCTGCTTTCCCGCCAGATGAATGAAAATGGGTTGATTGACATCATCGGCCGGGGCGCGGGAAAAAGATATCGATTGAAGTGAGGGCAAAAATGATGATTGCTACCACGAAATCGAAGAACAGTATCTACACAACAAATACTGCGACGAGGAATTCAAGGTTAAGCTGAAGCCCATCAAATCAGACAACAACCAATTTCTTCTCCTGTAGGAAGATAAGATTGATGAAATGGATGAGGATACTCATATCTACCATAACTTTATGCTTTGCAAAGAGCGCTTTGTGCGCTGGACAGAAAAGGACACCAATCCGTCTCAGGTGCTTGATATGGACCCTGAGAAGATTGGCCGACATTTCCTGGGGGTGCTGCCGAGGATCTGTCCGAAATAGAAACAAAAAAATGGCGGTAAGAGAGTAATACTCCTTACCGTCATCTTTTATGACTTCCTTTTATTCTGCCTCGTCCATAAAGGCAGAGAATGAAGTTATAAAAAAAGAGATCGCCTTGAGAGAAGAGAGGCACGCAGCGCAACTCAAGGCGAGAAAGCAGCGATCATCAAAGAGCTGCGTGAAAAAGGATACCAATTGAAATATCTGTTGAAATCTATGCAGATGGCACGGTCTACCTATTATTTTGAGTTGAGCAAGGCCGATCAAGTTGCTGTTCGAAACCATTGCTTGGCAGATGAAATCAAGGACATTTTCTCACAGCATAAAGGCCGCTACGGTGTGCGAAGAGTATATCAGGAACTGATAAAGCGCAGCCACAAGGTCAATCATAAGCGGGTACAACGGCTTATGCATACTATGGGGTTGGCAGGAAAGCGCCCAAAGGAAAAGTATCATTCCTACAAGGGTGAGGTCGGCAAGGTTGCTGAGAATATCCTTGACCGGGATTTCAGCACGACAGCTCCTATGCAAAAATGGACTACCGATGTATCTCAGTTCGGTTTTTCGTGGGGGAAGTGTTATCTCTCCCATACTCGACATGAACACAAACGAAATCATTTCTTATGATTTATCTCAAAGTGCCAATATGGAACAGATCCAGAGAATGTTGGCCGGCGCCTTTACGAAGTTTCCCTCTGTAGATGGCCTGATCTTTCACTCTGATCAAGGGTGGCAGTACCAGCACGTGTACTTCAGGCAGGCACTTAAAGATCACAAAATCATTCAATCCATGTCAAGGAAGGGCAACTGTTACGACAATTGCATCACGGAGGCCTTCTTTGGACGGATGAAAAACGAGATGTTCTACGGGCATGAAAAAGAGTATTCCGCGTTTGAAACATTTGCCAAGGCTGTTGACGGCTACATAAATTACTACAACAACGAAAGAATCCAAGAGAAAACAAAATGGATGCCTCCTACAAAATTCAGAGAGGCATCCATGTGCACCTAATTCAATTTTTCATGTGTCCAGAATTCTGGGTACATATCAAGAATGCCTTCGCTTTTTGCTTCAATTTTTTTGTTATTCCGCTCTACCGCGCAGACGGTTGTTCCGGAACTGTATCCCTGATCGCAGTGGTTATACATGCCTGGCATCAGGAAAAGGAGACTTGACCGGTAAATGTCATGATCCCGAAAAACAGCAGAAACGCAGCCCACAAAAAGCAGTAAGCTCCGCCGAAAACAGGCTTTCGGGGTCTGTTTTCAGTAATGCATTCAGGCTTAGCCGGGTCATAGTATCCGACCACCTGCCGCCCCAGATCTCGCTTGCCGGACAGCGATTGACGGCTTGAGTACCGATAGGTCGTGCCATTCACTGTGTACTCATAGGTCGGCAGATAGTACGTCTCCCGGCGCGGCCAATCACTGCCGTCCTCCTGGTGCTCCCACCTTTCAACGACCGATTCCTCAATCCATACCACCTTCATCATCGTGGTGCCTGGGTACCGCCGCACATCATCCTCGTATTCCTTCCGTGCGCCTTTCCGGCGGCGAATCCCGAGCCAGGCCGCCAGCACACCCCCGAGAAGAAAGCCGGTTCCTGCTGTGATATTCCGCGTATATTCTACGGGCCATGCCACAAGCGCTATCGCAAGAATGAAACCGATCACGATAACTTTAATACTCTTCATACGTCCTCCTTCCTGCCGCTATGGGCGGGGATCTCTTTTTACGATGCCGGCGGCTGGTTCTGTACCGCATCCACAAACAGAAGGGTCAGTCCGATATAAGCGGCGCAGGCTGCTGCCAGCAGGACGCAGAGGATGACGCAGACTGATTGAAGCGGTTTCCGCAAGTAACGGCGGGAGAGAAAAATCCCCGACAGCGACAGTACCAGCAGCGCCGCAGCGAGCCAAAGAGGCATACTGTCCACCTCCTTTATGCGCCGCGGAATGCTTCGATCATATCCGTGAACCATTTCAGTTCGCGGGCAAAGCGCTCCCGCAGCTGCGCCGGATTTTCACGGCCCTTGTCGAGATCAAAAAAGCCGCGTCCGCTGTGAACCGCGATATACAGCCTGCCGTCCGAGTTAAGATTCACGGCGAATTTTCCGATGGAGGAATCCGCCAGCGCCAGAATCCGCTCCATCCGGCTGGGGGACAGGATGCGCAGAGCCGCCGCTTCATCGTCGCTGCTCAGATTGAAGCGCTTGTCGAAGCCCTCATTCCCTGTTTGGATGGTTTTGGAGCTGAACAGCTTATCCAGTCTGTCCCGCGGCCAGATGGTCAGCCATGTCGGAAATTTTTGTCCCAGCTCACACAGCATCCACTGACCGGTGTAGACAGGCTGCTCGTTCTTTTCCCACAGGCCTGTTGCCTCACGCTGGACCTCGTTGACCTCCGTCAGCCTGACGGTACACAGCTCCGTAGTCAGGCCGCGATATGTTCCCCGGACATACCCACTGCCGCTGCAATGGGTGTGTCTGGGCAGGGGAATATTGGTGTCGTTTGCGTCCAAAAGGGGAGGAACGGGGTTCATCTGTACGTTTTCAAAGGCAGTGCCCACGATGTCCGGAGCAATGGAGTCGAAGGTCTGCCGGCCTGCCTGCTCCTTGGACTTGCCCTGCACCATCTGCCCCAGGCCGAGAACCACGCCGCCGATGACAACCAGCACAAGGTTGCCGCCCAGGATCATACCTGCCACAGCGATCACCCCGCCCAGCAGCGAGAGAATCTTGCCGCCCAGCTTGCCGCCCTTGCTTTTGCGCAGCTCCTGCGCCAACTGTTCATCTGTCATGTTCGTTTTCTGTTCTGCCATATTCTTCTCCTTATTCCGTCCCGCCGGTCAGGACGGGGCTTTCCGTTATCAGATCCAGCAGATTGCCCATACCGGTCAGCGAGGCAGTAAACCACTTGCGGATACCGTCGATGTCCCGCAGATCCAGCTCCTCCGGAACGCCCGCAAACACATACCGGGTGTTCAGAGCCAGCGTCAGATCGCCGTCACGGAGAATAAGACCGCACAGCTTGGAAGTTCTGGAAGATACCTCCAGCTTCTGTACCAGGTCACGCAGCTGCGGTGTGACCTGATCGTCCGCCTCCCGGCCATCCGCCGTGTGAGCGGCAAAGTGCCTCCGGAAGGCGGCAGGGTCGGTGATGTCGTCCTTCTTCCGCTCCTGGAACATATCGTTCAGGGCAATGTCCAGCGTGAGGGAGCAGATGTCCTTACAGCGGACCACGATGCCGCGGAACAGCGTTTCGGTTCGGGTCATCCAGTTGTCGTTGTCGGGGCCGGACTTTTCTTCCACCGTGCGGCGCAGCTCCACGTTGGCGGCGGAGAACCGCAGCCCCTTGTGCTCGCCCTCGTGGAAGTCCGTCACGGTACACTCTGTAAAGTCGACCGCCGACAGCTTCGCCGCCTTCAGGTACGCCCGGTCGATGGGCAGCGTGGCCGGCTCCGGCTTCGGACCGAAGGCTTTTGTCAGCTCCGTGCGGAAGAAGCCGCCCAGCTGCTGCTGCATCAGGGCTTTTTTCTTCGTTTGGGCGGGCTTTGCCACCAACAGGAACAGTGCCACGCCGGGGAACGCCAAAGCGCAGACCAAAATGGGGTCATGCTGTATAAACATTGAAATACACCCGGCGATCACCAGTAAAACGCCCAGCGATATGCTGATGCTCTCCGTTCTCTGATAGCCTCCCAGTTTCTTTGACAGCTCGGCGTCCGTCATCCGCTCAACGCCCACCGCGTCAAAATCATTGCGCTTCTTTCGCATAGCTGTCCCTTCTTAGTAGCAAAGGCTGAAATACAGGCTGCGGTAGGGGTCCACCGTGTCGATGTCCATGAGGGAGGCTTCGGGGGAAATGCTGTCCAGCTGCATGCGTTTGGCACTGTCTTTATAGTTGTCCGGCTGCGCCTCGGCGGCAAAGACCAGCCCATCATAGTCCTCCGGGAGATAGACGGCGTAGCTCTTGGTCAGGACCTGCGCCCAGTCCCCCACGTTGTACTGCCAGTTGGTGGAGTAGGCGAATTCAATGAGATAGCTGTTTCCCTGCCAGCTGACGGTGTGGAGATAGTAGTTGTCGCCCCGCTGGCTGTTGCCGTAAGCCGTTGCGGTGGTGAGCCACATGCCGGTGTAGAAGTCGTACAGCTCGCTGTCGGTATTGGTGATGTACTTCTCGGAAAAATACGGAATGGAGTCCTCCGGAATGTAACAGATGGCGTCGAAGTGCAGCTCGCGGATGCCGTCATGGGTATAGTCGCCGTTCTTCGTGATCTCCCAATAGCAGTCGCCGGTGTTGTAGCCATCGCCAAGTCCCGAATAGCTGCACACCCCGTCCTCCAGCAGGAAGGTCCCTCTCTCCACGGCGGCGTTGATCTCAAGGCCGTTTCTTGTAAAGTAGGGTTCGCTGGACTGGATGGCCTCCACAGGAAGGAACGGGCCGCCGTTCCCGCTGTCGATAAGGTCGCCGCTGACGGTGCAGTCCAGCTGCAGGGTGTCGCCGCTGCCGTCAAAGTGGAGCGTCACGCCGTTTTCGTCCACCCACAGTGTGCCGTACTCGATGACGTCGTCCTGATCATTGACGAATTCCCAGGTGGCGTCCTCGTGGATGCGCAGCCAGAGGTTCTCCCCCTGATATTCCCAAAGCCCCACATAGGGGGCAATCGGCTCCTCCGGCCCGGCCACCCCGGGCACATGGAAGCTGGAGTAATCCGGCTGATAGACATAGCGCTCCTGGGGGGCCCACAGCCAGAGCATGGTGGTATTGCTCATGTCCTCATGGCCGATCTCCACCAGTACGTCGCTCTCCTCGTCCCCGTTCTGATCGTCGAAGGAGATTTGGAAGGCGCTGCTGCTGATGTCCTCGATAGTCTCGGGAAAAGCCACGCTGTCAAACAGCACCTGCTCCTCCTGATCCCGGTAGAAGGCCGCGCTGTTGGGGTCTGCGGTCACCAGCACGTCTACGCTCTCGCCGTCGTGGGTGATAGTGCCGCTGCCGACTACCACGCCGGTGGTGCGCCAGTCCTCTCCCGCGACATCGTCAGAATTGCCGCAGGCGGCAAGGCTCAGGCAGAGCGCCATGGCCAGCACAGGGATAAAAATATGTTTCCATCGATTCTTCATGGTTCTCCTTCCTTTCCATCACTCCATCATGTAGTAAACGCCCTCATCGCCCCAGACCAGAGAGTCCTCGTCAACCTCAAAGACCCGGTAAGAAACGCCGTCATACATGGTGGAGTCCGCATAATAGGTGCTTACCTCATCCATGGAGTAGGTGAAAACTCCGCAGTCCATTTCCGCAGGCTCAGCGCCGGGAGCGCGCTGGTAATAGCTCCAGTTTCCATTACCGTCGATGACGATATAGGTCTCAGCCGAGAGATCGCCGTCATAGTACCAAATGCCCTTGAATTCCGAGACATTTCGCTGGCAGAGGTCGGAATCCCAGCTCCAATAGGAGTCTGGGTCTCCGTCTAAACGGCCGTTCCAGTCGGGCACCTCGTCCTCCGAGGGATCGGGCTCGTCGTCCTCGGTGAGATGGCCGCCGTCTTCATACCAAAGGTACTCCATCCCTTCGCCGGGGTTAAAGTAGCCGTAAGCGGCGCTGTAGAGCTGGCCGTCCTCCATGGCGATGCGGCTGGCGGGACCGGCCGGGGTTCCGTCGGCCAGCCTGCGGGAATCGTCCGAGCTGCTGTAGGCATAGATGGCCTCCCACTCCGGCTCATAGCGGAGGTAGCCGTCGTCTACCACATCACCAGTAAGATACAGCTGCCAGTTGCCGTCTGCGTCAAACTCGATGTAATCGTATTCGTTGTTCGCCTCGCCCAGCCAGATGCCCTCATAGCTGCTGAAATCGTTGACGGTATCTTCATTGAAGCCGCCTCCCAGCCCCTCATTGGGATCATCCTGCGGGGCGATTTGTCCCTCCGCATTGCCGCAGGCTGTACACAGCAGGAAAAGCAGCAATACCAGTCCCGCCAGAAGATATGGCTTTTTTCTCTTCATGTGATATTTCTCCTCATTCTTCATCGCTCAAATACAACTGCGAAAAAATATTTTGATAGGTCTCACCCATATCCGCCGCAGCATCGGGGGGCGCGCAGAATCCGTAAAGATAGGTACAAATGTCGGTGTCCATGACAAATACGGTCCATTCCCGGGTGTCTTCGTTCTCGCCGGCGGTATAGGTTACGATGTAAACCGGATAGCTTAAATTTTTGCTGTATTCCTCATGTTCTTCGGCGGACAACAGCTCATAGGTACCCGCATCACTTAAAGACAGGGCACAGGCTGTCAGATAATCGTCCAGCTCCTGTACATCCGGAACAAAGCAGCTTTGCTCCGCCGTATTGACCACAAGGAGCTGCCCGTCCTCGGTGATATCCTCATAGCGGTAGGTGCCGTCGTCATGGTTCTCGGAGAGCAGGTTCTGCATATTGGTAAAGGGCAGCGCGCCACCCATCAGAACCGGGATGTCGTCCCGTGAAATCACATCACCCCGGCCGTCGCCGTCCGCAGCATAGGACTCCACGATTTTCTGGTCATAGACCTCCTTGTCATAAGCGGTGTCCAGGAAAAGGGCAACGCTGAGATCCGGCGGCGCGAAAATAAGAAAGTCGCCGTTGTCAAAAAACATGGGAGAGCTGGGATCATAGTCAGGGTTGACCGGCTCACCGTCCTCACCGTAAAACTGAAGGCTGAAGCCCTCGTTCAGCTGCCCTTCCGTGTATTCCCCCAGGTCGATCTCGGTACTCTCGCCCTCCGCCAGTGTGGTCTCCAGGCGGTTCTCCCCCCAGTCCTCCTCCGAAGTGAGGCTGATGCGTATATCCGCAATGGGGTATGTGGTACGGTTTACAACGGTGATCTCCATGGGATACTGCTTCGCACCGCAGGCGGCAAGGCTCAGACAAAACAGCAGCGCTAAGGTGAACGTCAAAAAGGGTCTTCGTTGTTTCATTTCATTTTCCTCCTTCTTCCGCGGGGCTTCAGATGTCCCAACTATCCATCCAGTTTGCGCCCCAGTCAACAGCGGGATCATATGGTTCTTCGGGAATCCAGCCTGCGGGATAGATGAGGCCGTCTTCGTCGTGGTAGGCAAGGCCGTCTTCGCCGATGGTGTAATCGTTGCCCAAAAGGTAACGGTTCACGTCGTCGTAGTACCAGATATAGAAGGTGGAGTATTCGTCTTCATAAAACTCCGCGCTTTCCATATCCGTGTAGGCGTAGAAGTCGGCATCGCGGTAAAAGACACCGTCAAAATGCTGATCGTCCCCGTAGCGGCCGAAGCGATCGGCGGAGAGGGTAAAGCTGTTGCCGTCGTCACCGGGGCAGAGATAGGCGCGCGTCCCGTTGTCGTAAAGATAGAGGCCCATGCCCTCGCCCTCGTCGTCCATGGTGCCACTCATGGAATAGTCCGGCGAGCAGGCGATGTACTGCATGAGGGACGAGTTGATAACGATGGTCTCGCCCAGGGCATTTTGCCACATGCCGTCCCAGTTGCTTATGTCCCATTCGACGATCTCCGCCTCGTCGTCGCGGAGGAAGGTGTTTCGATGGATGGTGAGTCCGCTGCCCTCGCCGTTCTGGTTTGGCAGCAGTACGCCGTCATCGCGCAGAAGAAAATTGTAGAGAAAGCCGTTGAAGAAAATCATCGGCCGACCGCTCGCCTCGGACAGCTCGAATTCTCCGCGCCCGCCGAGTCCCCAGCGAGTGCGGTAGGCGTAAAAGCCCTCCGTACTGTCAAAGTATAACTTCGCGGTGCCGTCGATGCTCCACATCCCGTCGAGAAATTCCATATCCATGACGGTCTCATAGCCGCTTTGCGGATCATCAGAGCTGCTGTCGCCGCAGGCGGTCAGGCTCAGCAGGAGCAGCAGCGCGAGCACGAGCGGCAGAAGATACGTTCGGTGCGTCATGCTGTTCACCGCCTTTTTAGTAGCAAATGCTGAAAAACAGCGTGTTGTAGGGGTCGACAAGGTCAATGTCCATGATGCTCGCCTCGGGCGCGATGCTATTGAGCTGCATCCGTCTGGCGCAGTCCTTATAGTTGTCGAGCTGCGGCATGGCGGCGAAGACCAGCCCGTCGTAATCGTCGGGCAGGTAGACCATGTAGCTCTTGGTCAGCACCATCGCCCAATCGCTGACGTTGTACTGCCAGTCGGTCGAGTAGGCGAATTCGATGAGGTATTCGTTGCCGTTATAATTGACGGTATGAACATAGTAGTTGTCGCCGCGCTGGCTGTTGCCGTAGGCGGTGGCGGCGGTGAACCACATGCCAGTGTAGTAGTCGTAGAGCTCGCTGTCGGTGTTGGTGATGTACTGCTCGGTGAAGTACGGGATGGAGCTCTCGGGAATGTAGCAGATGGCGTCGAACTGAATCTCGCGGATGCCGTCGTGCGACTGGTCGCTGTGCTTGATGACCTCCCAGTAGCAGTCATTTCTCTCATAGCCGTCGCCAAGGCCGGAATAGCAGGCCACGCCGTTTTCGAGAAGATAGGTGCCCGTGTTGAGTGCGGCGTTGATCTGTAAACCGTTGTCGGAGAAATAGGGCGTGTCGGTCAGGTCGGTCTGCACGCCGTTTTCGTGGAAGTAGGAGTAATCCGGCTCAAAGACATAGCGCTCGTCGGCATCCCAGAACCAGACCATC
>OGQP01001831.1_pt1 | contig 12056 bp, 6 predicted proteins | sample 1553251 | NCBI WGS metagenome assembly OGQP01 (sample SAMEA2580016, study PRJEB22360) | human gut metagenome | biome: human gut; feature: human-associated habitat; material: faeces | place: Denmark | collected 2008/2010 | reverse complement strand
CATTTATTAAAAAACAAACAATGAACAACAAATCAAACGAGAAAAGCAGTATGGTGCTGAAAGCAGCCTTTGCGATGCTCGCAGCAGGTATGCCAATGCAGTATGCTTCTGCCAATGGCAACGTGGCTCCTAATGCTTTGACACAGGCTCAGGGCTCTGTCGTTCAGGGTACTGTTAAGGATGGTACCGGCGAACCACTTATCGGCGTTAGCGTTGTAGTGAAGGGTGCCACTGGTCTTGGTGTAGTTACAGACATCGATGGTAACTACAAAATCAACGTTAAGGACAAGAACGCTGTCTTGGTGTTCTCTTACATCGGCTACACACCGCAGGAGGTAAAGATCGGCGGTCGTGCAAGCGTAGATGTAACCATGAAGGACGAGAGCTCAGTGCTCAAGGAGGTCGTAGTAACCGCCATGGGTATCAAGCGTAAAGAGTCGTCACTTACTTACTCTACACAGCAGGTAAAGGCTTCTGACCTCAACCGTGTGCAGGATCCGAACGTTGCAAACTCTCTCGAGGGTAAGGTGTCTGGTGTAACCATCACTCCGTCAGCAGGTGGTGCAGGTGGTGCTTCTAAGATTATCCTCCGTGGTAACAAGTCAATCCTCGGTTCGTCTACTCCGCTTATCGTTGTCGACGGTGTTCCTATGAACAACTCGCAGCGCGGCCAGGTAGGCTCAGGTGCAAACATGCTTACAACAGGCGTATCTGAGGGTAGCGACGCTCTCTCAATGATCAACCCTGACGATATCGAGTCAATCAACGTGCTGAAGGGTGCCAACGCTGCCGCTCTTTACGGTTCGGAGGCTGCCAACGGTGTCCTCATGATCACCACAAAGAAGGGTCGCGAGGGCAAGGTTAGCGTTAACTTCTCTTCTAACGTTACATTCGACACTCCGCTCACAACTCCGAAAATACAGAACGTTTACGGTGCTGCTATCGACGAGAACGCTCATACTATGAGCATCAGCAGCTGGGGCGAGAAGTTGTCTTCACGTTCTAACGACCAGCTCATCGTTCAGACTCCGATGTACGGCGAGCATTTCGGCAATACAATGAACGAGGTACACCTCCGCAACCGCGCGGGCGATGACGTTGCCGACTTCTTCAAGACCGGTGTGACAACCAACAACTCTATCGCCCTCTCTGGCGGTACAGACAAGATGAGCAGCTACTTCTCTTATGGTAACTCTCACGCAAACGGTATGATTGAGAACAACTCATACAACCGTCACACTTTCTCTTTCCGTCAGAACTTCAAGTTCTACGACCGCGCTTCTATCGACGTGTCGATGAACTACATTCAGACAAAGACAAAGAACCGTCCTGGTGGTGGTATCACAATGAACCCGATCTACCACTTGTACATGATGCCGCGTAACATCGACCTCAACTACTATCGCAACAACTACCGCGTTGACAACGGTACTTGGCTCACAGGCTTGCAGACATACTTCAAGCGCACGGGCAGCACATATACAAAGGTTAAGGAGCAGGGCACTGTAACAGGTCAGCCGATGCAGAACTGGGCTTACTCAGCTCAGGGACAGAACAACCCGTACTGGCTTGTTAACCAGAACTCGGGTGTTGCTAAGGAAGACCGCTTCTTCGGTAACGTTACCGGTTCACTCGACATCTACGACGGTCTCTCGTTCCAGGCTCGTTTGGGTATGGACTTCACAAAGTACGAGAGCGAGTCGAAGCGTTACGCTACAACATGGCTCCCGGCTTCTATGGAAGACCTCGGTCGCTACTGGTGGAGCTACTCTAAGACAACCGACCTCTACACCGACTTCATGCTTACCTACAACAAGACATTCGGCGATTGGGACGTTTCTGCAACAGCTGGTTATGTAGGCCACATCCGCAAGTCGTTCGGTCATAGCAACGACGTGACTGCTACATATTACTATGGTGACCGCGAGCACCTCTCTACAATGGCTAACTACTTCTCTACAGCAGCTGGTGGTCCTGGCGCTACATCGCCAAGCCAGAGCTCTGACTGGAACAAGGGTGCTGTTGTAACAGGTCAGATTGGTTGGAAGGAAATGGTTTACTTCGATGGTTCATACCGTCGCGACTGGTACCGCGCCTTCCGTCAGTTCAAGGATCGTGGTACGCCTGAGGATTACGGCTACTTCGGCTTCGGTGCGAACGCTATCGTAAGCAACCTCGTTAAGCTTCCGGAGTGGTTCAACTACTTGAAGTACCGTGCTTCTTACTCAGAGGTAGGTAACTCTATCCCGGGTATCGTTTACGCCGGTGCTACACGCAACTTCGAGACAGGTGCATTGGTTCCGTCTTCATGGGCTACCTTCAAGGATCCGCGTCCTGAGAAGACAGCTTCTTTCGAGACCGGTATCGAGGCATTGTTCCTCAACAACCGCTTGAGCCTCGACTTGACATACTACAACTCTACAATGTCTAACCTCTACCTCGTTGGTACTAACGCTTCTGGCAAGCAAATCCCGATGAACTCGGCTAAGATCCGCAACCAGGGTATTGAGGCAACTGTAGGCTACGACTTCAAGTTCGGCCAGCTCCGTTGGAAGACATCTTACAACCTCTCTTACAACGACAACAAGATTCTCCGTACAGCTTACGACGAGGAGACTGGTAAGGAGAACGTTATCGCTACATACGTAGGCGGTGTACAGGTGCTCTACAAGGAAGGCGGCGCAATGGGCGACATGTACGTAACAGACATCAAGCGCGACGAGAACGGTCACTACGTTCTTAACGCTAAGGGTGGTCTGTCTATGGAGACTGAGTCGAGCAAGACATACGGCAAGTATGTAGGCAACCAGAACGCTAAGTGGCAGATGGGTTGGTCTAACAGCTTCACATGGAAGGACCTCACACTCTCGTTCCTCATCAACGGCCGTATCGGTGGCAAGGTGCTCTCTATGACAGAGTCGTTCCTCGACGGTGCAGGCTTGTCACAGCGTACAGCTGACGCTCGCCTCTACGCTGAGAAGAACAACATCTACGCTGACGCTATCTATGGCAACAACATCTTGGGTATCCGTCTTGACGATGGTTCAGGCCGTATCGTTCCTATCGAGTCTTACTACAACTCTGTTGGTGGTGTAACTCCTCAGGACATCGAACGCTACCTCTACAGCGGCACCAACTTCCGTCTGCGTGAGCTCTCTCTCGGTTATACATTCCGCAACCTCTTCGGTCAGAACAAGAACCTGAGCCTCTCATTCATCGCTCGTAACTTGTTCTTCCTCTACAAGGATGCTCCCGTTGACCCGGACGTATCGCTCTCTACTGGCACAGGTCTCGGTGCATTCGAGGTATTCAATATGCCGTCGTCACGTTCGTTCGGCTTCTCATTGAATGTAAACTTCTAAAACAATTCAAAAAAGTAAAAAAGAATTATGAAAAATTCAAAGATATTTGTTTACGCTGCGCTTGCGCTCTCTGCCTTCGGTATGCAGTCGTGTCTCGACTACGACACTCCGGGTGACGAGTTCAACGCAAACCAGACTGTCGTGCCTCCAGTGATCAGCTCTGGTAAAGCGGATGTCATCGACTACGAGAAGGTGATTTCTGACGAGGGTGTTGCAGAGGCTATCATGGCACTTGACGATAACATCCGTACTGCTCAGACCGGTGTTTATGGTATCCGTGGCGGTAAGGATGGTGGTGCTCCTGTGGCACACGCTTACCAGTTCTGCTACTCGCTCGGTCCTGACAACTATGTACAGTACTTCTGCGTACCTCACTACGACTTCCCGTACTCTAACTTCACATTGCGTTCTACATACGACATGTGTAAGGGTTCTATCGGTGGTCCTGGCAGCGGTTTCTCTTCAGCTAAGCTCTACATCGCTCCGCTGTTGAACACAGAGAAAATCGACTCAGTTCCTGAGTTGAAGGCTATCTTCCTCACACTCTTCAACTACTCGGCTATCGAGAACGCCGACCTCTTCGGTCCGATGCCTTATGAGGAGTTCAAGGCTCTGCGCGACAAGTCGCCGTTCAAGTATAACGACGTACGTACTATCTACTATGGTGTTAAGAAGAACCTCGATGACGCTGTTGCATGTCTTAAGTACTATAAGGACAACCGTTCTGAGGCTTACAAGCAGGAGCTGGCTAACGTGATGTACAGCTACCTTACAATTGTAAACGATCCGTATTCAAAGACTTGGGAGGATATGGAGCCGTGGATCCGCTTCGCCAACTCGCTCAAGCTCCGCATGGCTATCCACATGAGCGGCATCGAGCCTGAGACAGCTAAGACTTGGGCAGAGGAAGCAGTTCGTGACGGTGTCATCACTGACGTTGACAATGAGGTTGCCATCTATCCGGTATTCTCTGGCAAGGACCACCCGCTGGTTGAGATCACAGGCTGGAGCGACGCCGTTATGGGTGCTTCTTTCCTTAACCTGCTTGAGAACCTCGACCACCCGTACATGAAGTATCTCTTCACAAAGAACAGCGTAGGTCTTGCTAAGTCTCCGCAGGCTGTAGAGGGTTCTTCTTGCCCGGCTACCACACCGGCGAACTCTGTATACGTAGGTATGCGTGACGGTGTAGCTCCTGGTGAAGGTCAGGCAGCAGCCAACAACCCGTATTGTGGCTACTCTATGCTCGACAAGGCTTACTTGGCTCAGACTCAGGCTCCTCTCTTCCTCATGAAGTGCTCAGAGGTTTACTTCCTCCTCGCTGAGGGCGCTCTCCGCGGTTGGAACATGGGCGGTACAGCTAAGCAGTTCTACGAGCAGGGCATCCGCAACGCTTCTCTCGAGAGCCGTTCGTTCACGGGCAACAAGTACAACGAGCTGGTTGGCGACTATCTGAATGTAGAGGCTCCGAAGGGTATTGCATACGTAGACCCACAGGGTCTTACACCTGATATGCCGAGCGTAACAAAGATTGGTGTGAAGTGGAACGAGGGCGACTCTCCTGAGGTTAAGCTCGAGAAGATCATCACTCAGAAGTACATCGCTTCTTTCCCGTACAGCTACGAGTCATGGGTTGACCTTCGTCGTGTAGGCTATCCTAAGCTCTTCCCGATCCTCGGTGTTGCTGATAGCGACGGCACAATCAAGGCTGGCGATTCGAAGGTACAGACAAAGGAGAACATCATGCGTCGTATTCCTTGGGCTTCTGACGATCCTCAGACTAAGGAGGATATCGCTAACACTGGTATCCCAGCTCTCGGTGAGGGTGCTACGGATACTCAGGGTCAGCACCTCTGGTGGGATAACGGAGCTTCTAACTTCTAATCCGCACGTTTAGATTTGTATATATAAAAAGGGCAGGGTTCCGGCTTCGGAACCCTGCTTTTTTGTGTTAAATAAGTCCTAATCCCAAATTTCTATATAACTTTTGGGATTACAATCCCAAATTTATATATGATTTTTGGGATTAGGGGATTTTTTTGTGTATCTTTGCAAGTGTAATATAATATTAATGTTATGATATCAAGACTATTGCAGAAGACAATTGAATCGCGGTTGTTTGCAGGAAAGGCGATCATCGTGATAGGAGCGCGTCAAGTAGGCAAGAGTACGTTGTTTAAGCTTATTCTTGAAAAACAAGACTATAAGGCATTGCAACTTAATTGTGATGAGCCCGAGGTGAAGGATATGCTTAGCAATATGAATACTGCAGAGCTACGACTTCTCATAGCCGACAATCGTATAGTTGTTATTGATGAGGCGCAGCGAGTAGAGAATATAGGTATGACATTGAAACTAATTACCGACAATTTCCCTGATGTGCAGTTGCTTGTGACAGGTTCTTCTTCTTTTGAATTGCAGGACAAGCTGAATGAGCCGCTTACTGGTCGTAAGTATGAGTATCATCTTTATCCAATCTCCACTGCCGAGTTGATGGCAAGTAACGGTCTTCTCGGTGTGAAGCAGACCCTTGAGCAGCGACTCGTCTACGGCTCTTACCCCGATATATTGAACCATGCCGATGATGCAAAAGAACTGCTGATGAACCTCGCTGGCAGTTATCTCTATAAAGACCTGTTGACGCTCGAGAGCGTACGCCGTCCTGTTCTGCTCGGCAAGTTGCTTACTGCTCTTGCCTTGCAGGTGTGCAGTGAAGTGTCGTATAATGAACTTGCGCAGACCGTTGGTACAGACAACAAGACGATAGAGAAGTATATAGACCTTTTGGAGAAATGCTACATAGTGTTCCGGCTTAATGGCTTTAATCGCAATCTGCGTACTGAATTGAAGAAGAGCAAGAAAATCTACTTCTTTGATAATGGCATACGCAATGCGATTCTCCAGAACTTTGCACCTCTCTCGCTTCGTCAGGATGCAGGTGCGCTATGGGAGAATTTCATTATCAGCGAGCGTATAAAGCGCAACCACTATTCGGGTCGTTACGTCAATAGTTATTTCTGGCGTACCACCCAGCAGCAAGAAATTGATTATGTGGAGGAGTGTGATGGACAGTTTAGTATTTTCGAGATGAAGTGGAATTCACGTCGTGCCAACACTCAATTTCCTTCTTCGTTCCTAACGGCGTATGATGTGAAGGAAAAGGCTGTGGTGACTCCCGAGAACTGGATAGAATGGGTTGTGTAGGGTGCTATGAAGCTATAAATAAAATCGTGTAGACGAAAATATCTATCATATCTTCCATCCGTCGCACAACGTGCTGTGTATCAGTGAAGTAATGGCTGGGAGATACCTGAACAATAGGGGTTATCTTCCAGCCTATCTTCCAGTTTGTCTTCCTGCTCATCTTACTCCGTTTCTCGGCATTTTGCCGTAGCGTGGCAACCTTGTTGTTGTAGCGTGGCAACCTTGTTGTTGTAGCGTGGCAATCTTGTTGTCGTAGCGTGGCAATCTTGTTGTTGTAGCATGGCAATCTTGTTGTTGTAGCGTGGCAATATTTAGGGGGTGCAGCGGTCTCCGCTGCACCAACATAGCTTCAGATAAGAATCTCCCACGGAACACGCAGAACCCACAGAACCTTCTGGCAGGTAAGAGCCTCCCACAGATTTCACAGATGCTCACGGATTTTTAGGTTGCGTTTTGCCTCCTAATCTGTGCACATCCGTGCAATCCGTGGGAGTTTTCGTAGGAGGGTATGGCATCCCTGCCATACCCACGCCACCCTCCGAATTCCTTCCACAGAACCCATTCCAAGTTTGTTTGCGCAAGTCCTCCCACAGATTTCACAGAATTCACAGAAGCTTCAGACGGAGGATATTCTCCCACAGATTTCGCAGATGCTCACAGATTAGGAGGGTATGGCATCCCTGCCATACCCACGCTGCCCTCCGAATTCCTTCCACAGAACCCACTCCAAGTTTGTTTGCGCAAGTCCTCCCACAGAATTCACGGAATTCACAGAAATTTCTGGCGGAGGATATTCTCCCACGGAATACGCAGAACCCACAGAACCTTCTGGCAGATAAGAGCCTCCCACAGATTGCACAGATGCTCACAGATTTTTAGGTTGCGTTTTTGCCTCCTAATCTGTGCACATCCGTGCAATCTGTGGGAGAATATCTTGCGCCAGAAGTTTTTTGCAATCTGTGGGAGGATTGTAATGTTGGTGCACGATTGCTTTGTTGGTGCAGCAGAGACTGCTGCACCCCCTTGTAGGATGCAAAAAGTGCATTGATTTCTTTGTAGTTACAAACATTCATTGTATATTTGCAATGTAAACAATACATAGGACTATGGGCAAATACATCAATCCGTTCACCGACTGGGGCTTCAAGCGACTCTTCGGACAGGAGTTCAGTAAACCGTTGCTGATAAGTTTCCTCAACGACCTGCTCGTCGATGAGCTACACGTCAAGGACCTCACATTCCGCGACAAGGAGCTGCTGCCACCCACGAAAGACCAGCGTGGCATCATCTGCGATGTCTACTGCTAAACGGACACCGGCGACCGCTTTATCGTTGAGATGCAGAACCGTTGGCAGCCGAACTTCCTCGACCGCTCCATCTGCTACGCCTGCCGTAGTATCCTCGATCAGGTGGACAAGGGTAGGGCAGAGCGCGAGGATGCCTATAAGTTTCTGCCCGTTTACACGATATGTTTTATGAACTACATGCCGCATACGGACGAGGTATCTAAGTTCCGTACGGACATCGTATTGGCGGACAAGGACACGAAGGCGCAGGTGTCCAACAAGCTCCGCTTTATCTACTTGGCGCTTCCGCTCTTCGAGAAGAAGGCGGAGGAATGTGAAACAGATTTTGAGAAATGGATTTACGTATTGAAGCATATGGAAGCATTAAGCAGAATGCCTTTCACGGCACAAAAGGAGATATTCAAGCAGCTTGAGGACTATGCCGACAGCCACCGACTCACAAAGAAGGAGTGGGAGGCGTACGAGAACAGTCTCTGGGTCGTGCGCGACAATATGGCGTGCATGGCAGCTGCAGAACGCGAAGCACGAGAGAAAGGACATGCGGAAGGACATGCTGAAGGTCGTGCTGAAGGTCGTGCGGAAGAGAAGAAAGCTATTGCGAAGCAGTTCCTTGCAATGGGACTTACCGTAGAGCAGGTTTCACAGGGCTCAGGCTTATCAATAGAAGAGGTAAAAGGCTTGCAATAACCTCCCAGGGGGTGCAGCAGTCCCTGCTGCACCAACCGAGCAATCGTAGGAGGGTATGGCATTCCTGCCATACCCACGCCACCCTCTGCCATACCTCCCACAGAACACGCAGAATTCACAGAAACGACTGTCGGAGAATATTCTCCCACGGATTTCACAGATGCCCACAGATTTTTAGGTTGCGTTTTTGCCTCCTAATCTGTGCACATCCGTGCAATCTGTGGGAGAATATCTTGCGCCAGAAGTTTTTTGCAATCTGTGGGAGGATTGTAATGTTGGTGCACGATTGCTTTGTTGGTGCAGCAGAGACTGCTGCACCCCCTTGTAGGATGCAAAAAGTGCATTGATTTCTTTGTAGTTACAAACATTCATTGTATATTTGCAATGTAAACAATACATAGGACTATGGGCAAATACATCAATCCGTTCACCGACTGGGGCTTCAAGCGACTCTTCGGACAGGAGTTCAGTAAACCGTTGCTGATAAGTTTCCTCAACGACCTGCTCGTCGATGAGCTACACGTCAAGGACCTCACATTCCGCGACAAGGAGCTGCTGCCACCCACGAAAGACCAGCGTGGCATCATCTGCGATGTCTACTGCTAAACGGACACCGGCGACCGCTTTATCGTTGAGATGCAGAACCGTTGGCAGCCGAACTTCCTCGACCGCTCCATCTGCTACGCCTGCCGTAGTATCCTCGATCAGGTGGACAAGGGTAGGGCAGAGCGCGAGGATGCCTATAAGTTTCTGCCCGTTTACACGATATGTTTTATGAACTACATGCCGCATACGGACGAGGTATCTAAGTTCCGTACGGACATCGTATTGGCGGACAAGGACACGAAGGCGCAGGTGTCCAACAAGCTCCGCTTTATCTACTTGGCGCTTCCGCTCTTCGAGAAGAAGGCGGAGGAATGTGAAACAGATTTTGAGAAATGGATTTACGTATTGAAGCATATGGAAGCATTAAGCAGAATGCCTTTCACGGCACAAAAGGAGATATTCAAGCAGCTTGAGGACTATGCCGACAGCCACCGACTCACAAAGAAGGAGTGGGAGGCGTACGAGAACAGTCTCTGGGTCGTGCGCGACAATATGGCGTGCATGGCAGCTGCAGAACGCGAAGCACGAGAGAAAGGACATGCGGAAGGACATGCTGAAGGTCGTGCTGAAGGTCGTGCGGAAGAGAAGAAAGCTATTGCGAAGCAGTTCCTTGCAATGGGACTTACCGTAGAGCAGGTTTCACAGGGCTCAGGCTTATCAATAGAAGAGGTAAAAGGCTTGCAATAACCTCCCAGGGGGTGCAGCAGTCCCTGCTGCACCAACCGAGCAATCGTAGGAGGGTATGGCATTCCTGCCATACCCACGCCACCCTCTGCCATACCTCCCACAGAACACGCAGAATTCACAGAAACGACTGTCGGAGAATATTCTCCCACGGATTTCACAGATGCCCACAGATTTTTAGGTTGCGTTTTTGCCTCCTAATCTGTGCGCATCTGTGCAATCTGTGGGAGTTTTCGTAGGAGGGTATGGCATCTTGCCATACCCACGCCACCCTCTGAAGTCCTCCCACAGAATTCACCGAATTCACAGAAGTTTCTGGCAGAGGATTTTCTCCCACGGATTTCACAGATGCTCACAGATTTTTAGGTTGCGTTAGTTGCTCTTAATCTGTGCGCATCTGTGCCTATCTGTGGGAGGCACTTCTCTGCCAGAATGTTCTGTGTGTTCTGTGTATTCTGTGGGACACTCTCTCTGTTTGCTTTGTTGGTGCTGCAGAGGCAGCTGCACCAGCGTGGTAGTATTCTCCCACGGAATTCACGGATTTCCACAGATGGTTAGGCTGCGTTATTGGCGGCGTGGGTATGGCAGGGATGCCATACCCTCCTAATCAGTGCGCATCTGTGTCTATCTGTGGGAGGCACTTCTCTGCTAGAAGGTTCTGTGTGTTCCGCGTATTCTGTGGGGAATTTGTACACTGCTTTGTTGGTGCAGCTTTGTTGGTGCACTTGAGACAAGTGCACCCCCTAAGAGTGCCCCCTGAAAGTGCCCCCTCTGCCATCAGATTCCGTCCGCCGCCCGATCAGATTGCGTCCGCCACCCAATCGGTTTCCGTCCGCCGTCCAATCAGTTTCCGTCCGCCGTCTGATCAGGTTCCGTTCGCTGCACGATGCCATAAGTAGCGTGTGTACCCTGCGGAGATTGCACTGCAATACACCGCATGTTCCACTTCTGCATCCTTTTATGTTCGCAAAATTAAGAAATAAATTCGATTTTTGATGTGAAATAATTTGATTTATCATCAAATTTCAGTATTTTTGCAGCTTGAAAGGATGTGCCCCTACCTATTATATAGTATATGCGCGAGGAGCAGCCTCTATTACGCACGAAGAAACATCAATAATTTTATCAATTAATAATTTAAATTTCAAATCATTTATGTGGTTAATCAATTCATCAATCGGTAGAAAAGTAGTGATGGCCCTCACCGGCGTCGCACTTGTTCTATTCCTGACATTCCACATGTCAATGAATGTTGTTGCCCTCTTCTCGGGAGACGCTTACAACATGATTTGTGAGTTCCTTGGCGCCAACTGGTATGCCGTAGTAGCAACAATGGGTCTTGCTGCCCTCTGCGTTCTCCACTTCGTTTACGCCTTCTGGCTCACGATGCAGAACCGCGCAGCCCGCGGCAACTCTCGTTACGAGGTTACAGCAAAGCCTAAGGGCGTAGAGTGGGCATCGCAGAACATGCTCGTTCTGGGCATCATCGTGTTGCTCGGTATGTTGCTCCACCTCTTCAACTTCTGGTACAACATGATGTTCGCTGAGCTTCTCGGCTTTGAGGGCGTATGCGCACCTGCTGACGGCTTCGGCTGGATCCAGGAGACATTCAAGAACCCGGTTTACGTTGTCCTCTACATCGTATGGCTCGTAGCCCTCTGGTTCCACCTCTCACACGGTTTCTGGAGCGCAATGCAGACCTTCGGCTGGAACGGCAAGGTATGGTTCTGCCGTTGGAAGGTGATCAGCCAGGTTTACTCAACCCTGCTCATCCTCGGCTTCCTCGTAGTAGTAGTATTGTTCTACCTTGGCTGCGCACCGAGCCTCTGCTGCGGTAGCTGCTGCTAATAAAAACATCAACATTCAAAAATCATAATTCCTATTATGGCTAAGACAATTAATTCAAGAATCCCTGAAGGCCCCGTGGCCGAGAAGTGGACCAACTATAAAGCTCACCAGCGTCTGGTGAACCCCAAGAACAAACTCAAGCTCGACGTCATCGTTGTAGGTACAGGTCTTGCAGGTGCTTCTGCAGCAGCCAGCCTCGGCGAGATGGGTTTCCGCGTTTTAAACTTCTGCATCCAGGACTCACCGCGTCGCGCTCACTCTATCGCCGCTCAGGGCGGTATCAACGCAGCCAAGAACTACCAGAACGACGGCGACTCAGTTTATCGTCTGTTCTACGACACAGTGAAGGGCGGCGACT
>OGQP01001826.1_pt1 | contig 12077 bp, 5 predicted proteins | sample 1553251 | NCBI WGS metagenome assembly OGQP01 (sample SAMEA2580016, study PRJEB22360) | human gut metagenome | biome: human gut; feature: human-associated habitat; material: faeces | place: Denmark | collected 2008/2010 | reverse complement strand
TATTGCCTTCGCCGCCGTTGGCATTGAAGGTGATGGTGTAGAACACACGGGCAGTTGCAGAGTACTGTGCCGTATAAGTGGCATCCTCTTCAGCAACCACGACCTCCGGACTCCAGCCGGTGAAGGTGTAGCGGTAGTTCTCGTCAGGAGCCTTATCCGTGTTGCCCTTGAAGGAAGGCATGGTGCCCTTCAGATAATCTTCCTCAGCTACGACCTTGTCATCAATTACCCAAGTGATATGCGCGCCAGTCTTAGGAATTTCCGTGCCTTGTTGCAGCAGTTCATTGCAGACAGTGCAGTAGGTGTCGCCGGTGTAGCCATCTGTCGTAAGCGTTGCTTCGACCGCATTGCGAACTTCGGGCGTATGACCGGTGGCGGGAATCACTTCCTGTTCAACAAAAACTTCGTTGCAAACAGAGCAGTGCTTGCCCTCACTCAGGCCGGTCTTAGTGCAAGTCGGCTCAACTTTCGGATCAATGACCTCGGTATGGCCCTTGGCAGGGATTTCTTCCTGGGCAACGAGTACAGTATTGCAGGCAGAGCAGTGCCGGCCCTCAGTCTTGCCGGGTTCGGTGCAGGTCGGTTCAACTTTCGGATCAATGACCTCGGTATGGCCCTTTGCGGGAATCTCCTCCTGCGCAACGAGTACAGTATTGCAGACAGAGCAGTGCTTGCCCGCAGTCTTGCCGGGTTCGGTGCAGGTCGGCTCAACAGCCGGATCAGTGACCTCGGTATGGCCCTTGGCAGGGATCACTTCCTGCGCAACGAGTACAGTATTGCAGACGGAGCAGTGCTTGCCCTCGGTCAGACCAGTCTCCGTGCAGGTCGGAGCCTTTGCTGCATCGATTACTTCTGTGTGGCCCGTAGCGGGGATTTCTTCCAAACCAGAAATCGTCGCGCCGCAGACGGAGCACTTCGTACCGGCTGCATGACCAGCCTCGGTGCAGCTAGCGGGCTGTCCCGGAACGTCAACAAAGGTATGCCCGGTTGCGTCGATTGCTTCGGTCTTGGTTGCATTGCAAACCGTGCAGGTGTAGGTCTTGACACCGGCGTTCTCACAGGTAGGAGAGGTCGTGATCTCGCCCTCATTCCAGCTGTGGCCCTTGGCGGGGATTTCCGTCGGTGCAACGAGAACTTCGTTGCAGACGGAGCAGTGCTTGCCCGCAGTCTTGCCGGGTTTGGTGCAAGTTGCCTCAACAGCCGGGTCAGTGACCTCGGTGTGGCCCTTGGCAGGAATCACTTCCTGCTTCACGAGGACTTCGTTGCAGACAGAGCAGTGCTTGCCCTCGGTCTTGCCGGGTTCGATGCAAGTCGGATCAACTGCCGGATCAGTGACTTCGGTATGACCTGTGGCAGGAATCACTTCCTGCGCAACAAGAACTTCGTTGCAGGCGGAGCAGTGCTTACCCTCAGTCTTGCCGGGCGTGGTGCAGGTTGCCGCAACAGCCTCGTCAATGACCTCGGTGTGTCTCGTGGTCTTAATGACTGAGCCTTGCTTGACGACCGTTCCGCAGACTAAGCAGACCTCATCGCCAGTATAGCCTTCCTCCGTGCAGGTGGCTTCTTTTGCATTACGCAATTCATAGAAAGAATGGTCGTCAAACCACTTGGCATAGAGAATGATATCCTTGCTCAGCGTAACAGACTGACCATTCTCATAGCGAGTGCCAGTGCCGTCAGGCTCCGTATTCCAGCTGTCGAACTTGAATCCTTTACGGGTAAAGGCATTTTCCGTCAGCGCCGTAGTCTCCTTTTCGGTCACGGTCTGCTGCTCCATCGTACCCTCGACCGGGTATTCTTCGCTTCCGTTGGCGTCAAAGGTAACAGTCAGCATATCAGGCTCTGTGCCGCCCCAAACGCCGCCGAGATAGGTGATAACATCGTCAGTGCTTGCGGTCGCAGTTTCAGTATAAGAGCCGTCTCTGTTATGCAGCTTGGCGGCGGTAATGGGGATGGTCACCGCATTATTGCCATTTGCATTATACTGATACGTCTTGGTCGCCGTGCCGGGCGTGCCCTGCTGAATGTACTTACCGGTGCCGTTGCTGGAGCAGATATCTGCACCACTCCCGGTGGTATAGATAGCACCAATCGCCGTTACACTGCCGTTCACATCCATCTTGGCATCGACCAAATCGTTGTTGGAACGGTTATATGCCTTGCCCGGCGCATACGCCACGGACTTAAACTTGCAGGGGCCCCAGACAAAGTTGTCGGAGTTCCACTCATCGCTGTCATAGAAATAGATGTGCTTTCCGTTTGCAACCGTCAGGCCAGCGCCCTCGGCAATATTGACCTCAACGCCCGCCAACAGAGCTGCATCCTGATTGATCGTCACATTTCCAGACTGGATATTGATGGTAATGTTGTTGGTGATGGGCAATACGTAGCTTGCAGAGTTGACCTTCATGCTCGCAAGCTTTAGCGACAACGTATTCAGTGCCGCTTCGCCGTTTACCGTAAATACAAGACGGTCTGTCTTTTCATCGTAATCCTTAGTAAAGCTACCGGATTCCACTTTGAACATACCAGTGTCGCCAATGAAATTAATAGCAGTAGTAAATGTGGTGCTCGATGCATAAACGCCGCTGTAAACCTGTTCGTTGGCGCCAGCATTCAGCGTCAAGGGAACTTCGATGTTTTGTACGAAGTACTGCGAAAATGGGAACACCCCATGGCCCATGCCGGAAGATGCGCTGCCGCCGCGGAAGTCTGCAATCTGATAGAATTCATACACCTTAGCGCCGGATTCCGCCAGAATAGAGCCGCTGCCGGAGATAAAGCCCCATGCATAGAGATTACCGCCGTTCTTGACTGTAATGGAGCTGTTATCCGCCATTTTGATGTATCCATAATCACCGGCGTTGAGTTTTTCCCCCCCTTTTGAATTTATCCATAATCACCAACGGGACGTCCCTGCTGGCTACCGCCAGCGGCAAAATACCTGCCGCCCAAACTGATCGCGCCATTGACGGTAATGGACGTGTCTTCGCTCATCGTCAGTGTTCGGAACGGCTTCGAAGCTGGGGTTGTGCGAATTGCCGCGGGAGCATCCGTATACAGCGTTCCTGCCGCGTCGAAGGGGATCAACAGCGTGATTCCCGCCGGAATGGTATAGCTGCCGCTGATAGAGCCGTCAGAAGCCAAGGTGATCGTGGACTGGCTGTTTGCCTGTGCGTAAGCAACCGCTTCATTCAGGTCTGCAAACCGCTGACCGCCAGTCTCAAAAAGCGCCAGAGACTTGCTCACAAACTTCGCCGTAACGGTGCAGTCACTTTCGATATTCAGGGCGGTGGTTGCCGCAGTCGCGATGCATTTGCCTGTGGTCAGGTTATACCAGCCCAAGAACTGATAACCATCCGCCGGAGTCGCCACTACCTTATAAGCGGTCATGGAGCTTTGCGTGCTGCTATATTCCTCGGTAATGAGTTTTCCGTCTACTGTATAAGTACCGTTTTCAGCAGGCACGAAAGTCGCAGTTGCATTGACATCGCTTACCAGAACCACGTTGGTAAGGGTGATCTTCGTAGCAGCACTGGTGCTGCCAGACTGGATGTATACTTTAACGCTCTCGTTTGCCGCCAGTTCCTTGGTAAACCTGGCACCCGAAGAAACCTCTGTACCATCCACCTGAATTTTTCCCTCGTTCTGCTCAATAGAGTAGTCAAAGGAAAGGGTTGCTGTTGTCGCCTTCTTATTTGTAATTGTCAGTGTGGATTTATAGGATGTAGTACTGCATCCTCCACTTACGCTGGTAGCTGCGCCGGTAATGCTTGTACCATTGGCCGACCACGAAGCCTTGTCGTCGCCTGTAAAACTCAGTCCAATGTTCTCGTCGGCTAAGCCTGTCACTGTACCACTGGTTGCTGCAAACGCTGTCATGGTCACATTTGGAAGCAGTGCCATGACCATGCACATGCAGAGCACAAGCGAAAGGAATCGCTTCCATGTGTTTTTCATTTCCTTATTTCCTTCTTTCTTTGATGATTTCTGGCGTTTATTTCTATGTAAATGCTGAGTCCCGCCGCAAATGCGATGGCTGCCCAGACATGAGAAAGGTGGAATAGCATCCCCGTAGAGGACGTCCGGAAGAATTCATCAATGAAGCGGAACGCTCCGTAGGATGCCATATATAGTGGGTAAATACTGCCGGGGTTCTTGGTCTTTGCTACTCTGGGTGTGAGCAGAATCAGCATCACAATGTAATAGAGAATCTCGAGTTCCCTTGTTGGAAAGTGAAAATGCGTTCCCGGTATGACTAAGCCGGAGCAGCATCCAGAAATGATGCAGTTGATTCGAGCACACATCAGTGTAAACAGCATACACGGAGTAAAAACATCACACACTTTGCAGCAAGGGCGCTTGGTAAGCTTGGCTCCCAGCCAGTAGGCTGCCGGCATAAAAAACACACCGCCAAACAGACTCATGTTTCCTATGTCACCGCTTTCCAGAAAAGCAAAGACTTTCACACTGCATACGCCGATCGCAGTATGCAATACCGAAAGGATCAGTACGGCATACCATTTCATTTGGAGCTGCCGCCGCATCCTGTACAGCCAGAACACATTGAAGATAGTTCCTACTGTTAGCAGCAGATACAGTGAATTCGTTTGAAGCCATGCCATCATCTTTGCACCTTCTTCCGGCTATGAGAACTCTGCTCTAAGCAAATAGCCAAATAGAACAAATTTAGAAGCAGCACTATTACACCACAAACTGCTACAAATAAAGAACTCTGCATATTGGATAGCCACGCAAACAAATCTCCCAAGAGTTTCAATACCCCGACAGAAATTCTTCCTTGGGGTGCGATTCGCTTTGCGCACAGGACGTACTCAATTGCCATAATGAGATCTATGGCAAAGACCGAAATCCTTTGTCCATCGACATTAGGAATACGGAACATTCCATATAGAACTAAGATAAACACAACAATTAAGAGCAAGTACTTCTTGCGTTTACCCTTTTCTAAAAAACGAACATTATGAAAAACAATGAGGACATCCAATCCCGTCCACAGCACATGCCCATAAAAACCTCTCGAAAGCAGCAGCGCATTAATCTCCCAAGCAAAATTTAAACTTCCTGCTATCAATGGCATAAGCAATAGATGGGATTTTCTATTTTGAATTCCGCACAGAACAATGATTACGTATGCCAATGTCCAGAAAATTACTGTTAAGTGATTAAGCAAAACATACCCCCATTGAAAGGTTTCTCTCCATGGGGTATGGCGTTAAACGTGCCATACCCCATGGCTTATTCGGTCATCTCACCATCTTGCCGTCTGCATCGAAGGTGTAGAATGTGGCAGGCAGCAGGTTGTTGGTCTTGCTGATCCAGTACCGCTGATTTGTCACGACCTTGCAGTAGCTATTCACATAGTAGTAGTCACCGTCGATCTGGATCAGGCCAGCATAGGTCTTGACGCCGTCCACATAGTAATACAGCTCGCCATCCTCGCTGACAATGCCGTTCTTTGCAGGATTGACTGGATCGGGATCCGGCGTCGGAATCGGTGCATCGGTCATTTTGCCGTCTGCACCAAAGTTGTAGAACCCAGCGGTCAGCAGATCATTGGTCTTAGACACCCAGTAACGCTGATTGGTGATGACCTTGCAGGAGCTGTTCACATAGTAGTAGTTACCATCGATCTGAATCAGACCAGCATAGGTCTTGACGCCGTCCACATAGTAATACAGTTCGCCATCCTCGTTGACAATGCCGTTCTTCACTTCGGGGTCAGGATCAGGGTTCGGATCGGGGTCGGGTGTCGGATCGGGGTCAGGCGTTGGAATCGGCGCGTCGGTTATCTTGCCGTCTGCATCGAAGTTATAGAAGGTTGCGGGCAACAGATCATTGGTCTTGCTAATCCAGTAACGGCAATTTGTTACGACCTTGCAGGAGCTGTTCACATAGTAGTAGTTACCATCGGTCTGGATAAGACCAGCATAGGTCTTGACACCATTGACATAGTAATACAGCTCGCCGTCCTCGCTGACGATACCGTTCTTCACTTCGGGATCAGGATTGGGGTCAGGATTGGGATCTGGATCGGGGTCAGGTGTCGGAATGGGTGCATCGGTCATTTTGCCGTCTGCACCAAAGTTGTAGAACCCAGCGGTCAGCAGATCATTGGTCTTAGACACCCAGTAACGCTGATTGGTGATGACCTTGCAGTAGCTGTTCACATAGTAGTAGTCACCGTCGATTTGGATCAGGCCAGCGTAGGTCTTGACGCCGTCCACATAGTAATACAGTTCGCCATCCTCGCTGACGATACCGTTCTTCACTTCGGGATCAGGATCGGGTGTCGGATCGGGGTCAGGTGTCGGAATCGGCGCGTCGGTTATCTTGCCGTCTGCGTCAAAGTTATAGAAACCGGCGGGCAGCAGATCATTGGTCTTGCTGATCCAGTACCGCTGATTTGTCACGACCTTGCACGAGCTGTTCACGTAATAGTAATCGCTGCCGATCTGAATGAGGCCCGCGTAATTCCTGACGCCGTTGACGTAGTAATACAGTTCGCCGTCCTCATTGACAATGCCTTTCTTGCTCGGGTCATAGCCTGCGATGATCATTCTGCCGTTTTCATCGAAATCATAGAACGCCTGCGCAAGTCCCGTGTCATTCGGATAGGAGACCCATTGCCGCGTGTTCTTGACCGCGGTATAATCCCCGCTGCCGAAATAGTAGTAGTATCCGTCTTCCGCCAGATACAGGCCGTTGCAGACTCTGCCTTCAATAGTATAATACGTGTTCCCGTTGAGGTAGAACAGGCCGGTGTGCTGATAGACACCGCGGCAGATACCGTCTTCGCCGAAGTCATACCAATAAATGCAATCATCGTGGTTGTAGCTTTCCTTCACATAGCGGAGGCCCGTATAACGGTAGCCCAGCGGATCGAAGTAATACTTTTCGCCGTCAACCGTATACCATTTTTCCTGTACGAAGGTCGGCCCGTAATAATATCTGGTTCCCAGATTGGTCGTCAGCCATTCACCCTTCAGCAGCTTGCCTCTGTCGAATGTGTAGGTCACATTCTCAAAGAACGCCCGGCTCTGGCCGTCCAGTCCTTTGAAGGTTTCCTTGTCAAAGTAGTAATAGCTGTTCTCGCCGTCCTCATCCGTCAGGTTCCACCAACCGGACTTGGGCACGCCGTTGATGGCGTAATAGCGCGCGCCGTCCAGCTCGACCAGCCCCGTGACCTTACCCTCGCACGCGCCGGTCATCTCATTGAACCGATAGAAATACTCGCTGCTCTCGTCGTTCAGGCCGGGGACCTTGTGCACGCCCTTCAGCGCGCTGTTCCCGACGAAGTAATAGGACGTGCCGTTGACCGTTCGCCAGCCCGACCAGGCGCCGTGGTCCAGAATGAAGTGGTCCGTGAAGTCCTGATACGATTCGCAGTAGAAATGGCCGCCGCAGGGGTGCGTGGTATTTTCCGGCTCCTCATAGGGATAGATCCCATACTGCTCCTGGAAGGAGGTCTGCTTGGCCATGCTGTAAAGCGCGTTCGCGCCCAGATAGATGTCGTAGCCGACCGAACCGGAGTTCTCGATGCTCAGGCACTGCGTCTCGTCCCACTGCGCGCCGTCCTTTGCGGTCAGCTGCACGCCGGAGAGGATGCAGATGGGGTTGGCCGTATCGGGGGCGATAGCCTGACTCTGCTTGATGAAATTGCACTTCACCGTTAGCACATTGTTCTCGTCCATGCTTGCGGACGTCAGGCGGAAATAATCGTTGGAAACGGTCAGGTTGGAAATATCCACGCTGACGTTCTGGTCAAACCGGATCGTGACCGTTACCTCGGTCTTCGGGCTGACGCGCTCCGCCAGCTGGAGCAGCAGATCCCATGCCGTGATGCCGGAAATGTCGCCGCCGGCCATAAAAAGGATCGGATACGCCCCGACGCGGAGGATATCCAGCAGCAGCGGCTCGAGCTTTTCGGGCACCTTGATCGTCACCATGTCCAGTCCGAAGACATACGTGACATTCATGGGCTGGCTGGGGTCGATCACGTGATAGCGGTCCGTCTCGCCGTCTCCGCCGGGGAGATATTCCGCGTTGGAGACCTCTCTTGTCCACGCAAAGGTTCGGTCGCCGCTCGTGGCGTTGTCAAAGTCGAAAATTGCCTGATTGGCGCTGTACATGGCGACCTTGATCGAGGCGCTGATGGAGTAGTCCCGCGTAATCATGGCCGTAATGGTCACATTGCGCAGACCGGACTCCTCGCTGCCGGTAAAGGCAAAGCCATTGTTCGCAGCTTCCACAGTACCTGCTGCGCTGTTGCTCAGTTCAAATGTGATATCGCCTGCACACACAGCGACGGGATTCTCGTTATAGGTTGCAACCAGAGGAAGGCATACCGAATCTCCGTAAATGGCGTTGATGCTCGTTTTGGAGAATTTCAAGCCATTCGGCTCGACCACGGTAAGCGTCTTGCTGCCGATCACCGTGTCACCGGACAGGAGCTGAATTTCCACGCTGCCTTTCTTGACGGCGGTGAAAACACCATCTTCAGAGACGGTACCGATGGTTTCATCCGCGGACTTCCATGTGATATCGGCAGGGAGTTCCGCCGCGCTGCCGGACACACTGACACCGGAAGCGATCAAGCGGACTGCGGCGCCGCTCGTCAAGTAATCATAAGCAGAGGTGATCAGGGCATGATCAAACTCCGTAGAGACAGGGGCCGTAGAGACCACCATCAGAGAGGAACTAACGGAACGCTCATAGCCGTCCGAGGGACGGTTTACGACCGTGAGCGTATTGCTGCCTTCCTGCTTCGCTATGAAGGTAGTGGAACCGCCGCCGTCCAGATTGATGGCAGTCACGCAGCCCGCGTCCAGCATGATCTGTGCCAGTTCTTCGGCGCTGCCGCCTGCGGAGAACGGCTCCTGACGGCCGTCGAGCACCATCAGGACAACCTTGCCCTCCGCCGTGATGCCGACGCAGGTGCGGGAATGGCGGCTGTTATAATAGTCGGCAGAGCTATCTACGACAGACTTGCCGTCTTTGACAAGATACACGCTGCCGCCGACGGCCTCCTGGATCTGATCCTTATAGGAGTCGTATTCACCTGCCGATCATGGCCGTGCCATCCTTCAGGATCGCAAAGAAGCTCGCCGATGCGCCGCGGTGGTATTCGACACCCTCCATGACCAGCGCGCCGTTGGGAGCGCCGTTCGTCATGTTATAGAAGTCCGCGTTGACGCCGACCACAGCATTGTAGTGCTCCACATAGTTCGCTGTGTCGGACGGATCGGAATGCCGCGCCTGCGCAGCGGCCATCTGGTCGGATACGCGGGACATTGCCCAGCCCTGCGAGGGGTCGTTCGCATGGTAGTTTGCAAAGATCTGGACATCGCGGCGGGAAATGTCGGCGGTCGCGATATAATAAACGATCTGCTTGTCGTCTGCGGTCAGCGCGTAGTTGACCGTCTGCGTCACGCCGGGTGCGACCGTCGTCGTATCCGAGGAGAAGACCGTGTAATAGGCGTTCTCCGGCTCCGGATCGGGTTCAGGGTCCGGATCGGGATCAGGGTCGACCGGGTCGGTGCCGTCAGGATTGCCCGCAAGATCGAAGAGATAATCCGCGAACGCATAGCAGCACGCTTTGCGCAGCGTCTCATAGTTGGAAAGGTCAGTCAGGGAATAGGAGCTTTCCAGCGCACCAATCAGCGCATTTCCGGTATAGATGCTCAGGACCCTGCTCCGGATGCCATCCTTCGTGACCACGCCGCCGAGACGGTTGGTCAGGAAATAGGAGGCGCGGCCCACATCGTTAAGTCCGGCAGTGAAGTAGTTATCAACAATCGTGCTCAGGGCCATGCCGCTGTGGTTCATCTCCGTGGTGAGGTAGAACGCGTCCATGTCGCCGTAGAGATCCGTATCGGTGAAGGAATGGTCCACGTGGTTGAGCGTGCCATAATCCACACCGAGATATCTTGCGCGGAGGTTGTCGGCGAGAATGTCCACGTCAGTCTCCGCGGTATCCACCTTGTCAGCGATATCCACGTTTTCCGCGCAGTACATCAGATCCGTGATATCACCGGCCCAGCTGCCCATATCGGCGCGGGCCAGCACAACGGCATCCGTCATGCCCTGCACCTTCGCATAGTTCGCCACGTCCATCGCGCCGAACACATGACCGAGGTCGGCAGGATCGCCGTTGGGCAGCGTAAAGTTTTGAATGCGCTTCAGCGCGGAGGCCGAAGTGCCGTTTGCGGCGTCCTGCTCGGAAACGTAGGCGGTGAAGGCAGTATTCTCCTTGCCGCAGACCATTTCCCAAGTGCCGGAGGTGTACCGCTCCACGCCTGTACGGATATAGTTGATGATCAGCGCATTGGCGTTCTCACCGTTTTCTGCCGCATAGGCGTTGGCATACCCTTCCAGAACTTTGAAGCAGGAAAGGAAGCTCGCATAGTCCGAAACCTCGGGAAGTACGGGCTCGTCCGCTGTGTCGTCCGACTCCGGCTCAGCTTCCGGTTCAGGCTCGTCCAGCGTGAACGAAGGCTCTTCGGGTTCAGTGTCTGCGGGATCTTCGTAGTTTGTGTTGGCATCGTCGAACCCTGCCTCGTCCGCCGCAAACACACGGACTGGCAGCAGCGTGGTCAGCAGCATGACTGCGACCAGGCATATCGACAAATACCGTTTCAGCATTCCTCGCGCCATTTCAGTCTCTCCTTATGCTTTATTTTAAATGCTCGATCAGATAATTTAAGTCCTCCTGCATGGCGTAGAAGCGGGTCTGCTCCGCTTCCTCCAGTCCGGAGTCCTCCGGCAGAGTGTCAACATACAGATAAACATTCCGCTGCGTCCCCACGCTGTCCGTCAGACTGCCGACAACGTCGCTGCCGTCGCCGCCGATCAGGATCCGGAACAGCTCGTAGGATTCCTCGCCGCTTTTTGTCTCAAATGTGACCGTGACCGTGCTGCCGTTCTGCTCCTGCCAGATGGTGACATACTCCTGCCAGCGGTCCGGATAGTGCAGATCGCCGTATTCCGTATGGACGACAAGATCCTCCGGAATCACAACCGCTGCATCCACCGCATCCGCCGCCTGCTCCTCTGTACCTTTCTCCCGGCTGCAGCCGGCCAAGAGTGCGCAAATGGATATCACGCACAGGAGTATCGGCAGCCATCGCCGGTATGACGGCTCGGTGCGCGTATTGCATATTCGGCGCGTACGGTGTTTGCTCGTGTTTTTACTGTTCTGCATGATATATCCTCCGTGTTCATATAGTTGAGAAATTACGGATCGCTTCCGCGAGAATCTCTTTCATACGCGTTTCATTGCATTCAGCGCTGTGAAACTGTTCGGCCAGCGATCTGGCAGACTGGGTATAGGCTCTGTATTCTTCGGGTGCTGCACATAAGCGCTGCACTGTGCCGGGAAGCTCGCCTGCTTCTCTGAGAATGCAGGCAGAATGGTGCTGCTTTAAATAGTCGATCGACGCGATTTCATCCGGGCCGTATGCAAGAATGCAGGCGCCGCTTCGCAGACTCTCTGCGATTTTTGTGGAAAGGGAATATTTTGTCCGGCAGATCGAGCTTCGGTCAAAGGCTTCGGTAAAGATGATAAATTTGCTTGCACCCAGAACCCGCTCAACCTCCTGCGCGGGAATACGCCCGCAATATGTCAGACCGTTTTCTTCCTTGAGCTGCTGAAGAATGGCGGGGTTCCGCTCGCCGGAATATACATGGATCGTTTCAAATCCGGCGATTGCCGCCTCCTTGAGCGCACGTCCGAGCGAAACAAGCGGCGTAATACGGTTGATCCCCAGATTCCCGGCATAAACGATGCCGGAGCGGGATTCTTCTGGCAGGGCATAAGGATTGGGTTTGCCGGAGATCCGGACCGTTTCGGCCGGGGTCTGGAACAACGGCCCCATATCGACGTCGAAGCCGATGTCGGCGTAACCGGTAGCGACTACCTTCGCGCCGCGGTCGTGCCCGTCCTGACCGAGTTTGGCGATCATGATGCGGGGCTGGCGACCCTCCTTTTTGGCAAACTGCTCGGCCATTTGTTTGGCCTTCGCAAAACTTTCGTCGTTTTTCACTTCTGCTGAATA
>OGQP01001817.1_pt1 | contig 12115 bp, 8 predicted proteins | sample 1553251 | NCBI WGS metagenome assembly OGQP01 (sample SAMEA2580016, study PRJEB22360) | human gut metagenome | biome: human gut; feature: human-associated habitat; material: faeces | place: Denmark | collected 2008/2010 | reverse complement strand
CCACAACCTCAATTCCCGGGAAACTTTCCTTGATCTCTGTTGAAAATCCCTTCTGCCTGCTGATCAGGCCAGGATTGGCAACCTGTCCGGAAATTATGGCAACCTGCCCGTTTCCGCCTGTCATCTCCCACATCAGGCCTGCTGCCGTACGACCGGCCTGAAAGGTATCCTGTCCCACAAAGCATAACCTTTTTGTATCTTCCAGATCCGCATTAAAGGTAACTATCGGAATTCCATACTCTTCCTGATACTGATCGATCCTCGCTCTCAAAAGCTGATCCTCTGATGGCGTCAGCGCGATCCCATTAAACCCCTTTTCCCGGAGTTCTTCCATTGCAGCCATTACTTTTTCCGGTTCCACACCTTCGATCTCATAGATCTTTACTGTTCCGCCAAAGCTCTCCACTTCTTCTTTTGCTTCCAGGACCCCATTTAAAACCTGCTGCATAAAAGGAGTCTCCATATACTGAAGGATCACACCGATACGGATCTTTCTCTTTGCCATGGCAAGGGCACGACCGGCACGGCTGGGCTGGTATCCCATCTCCCGGGCGATCCTTTTGATCCTTTCCTCTACTTCCGGGCGGATACGGCCTCTGTTGTTCAGTGCCCTGTCCACAGTGCCTCTTGAAACTCCTGCTGCTTCCGCAATCTGTTGTAATGTTACTGCCATATTTTACCCTCCAAAACCTCTCCTGTGCGCTTTGTGTTCACGCGCACGCTCTTTTATCTCATTATACACATTTACACTTTCTCAGGCAATCCCTGATTTCATTATTTTTATAATTTTCCTTTACGATCAGACAGGCCCGGCATAAACAGGTGCATTCCCTCAGCCAAAAATGCTTCCGAAAAAATCTCCGGAAGCATTTTTATCATTGCAAAACAGATCCCTTTGTCAGTCCAGAAGCTCCTGTACCATCTCGGGGGTAAAGGTTACAGCCTTCACATGATCCACCTCGATCTGATACAGGGCATTGGCTGCAATGTGCTCTGCTGCCTGCTCCAGATCACGGATACCGGTAGTATCAGAATAGTGGCGGACTTCTTAATTACTGCGTCCAGCGCCTCATCCGTTACGATACATTCTTCCTGTTTCAGGCTCATACGTTTCAGAACCTTGGGAAGCGCAAATCTGGAAAAGATGATCTTCTTTTCCTTCGGTGTGTAATCAGGAATATCGATCACTGCAAAACGTGACATCAGAGGTGCGCTGATCTTTGCCTTATCATTGGCTGTGGCAATAGGATAGACACCAACTGTCGGAACCATACATTCCATATAGTTATCTGTAAAACCAAGGTTATCCAGCAGTGTCAGAAGCACGTCTGCCGGATTTCCGTTTCCTTTACCTGATGCAGCCTTGTCAAGCTCATTGATGATAAATACCAGATTGGATTCTCCTGCCATGGAAAAAGCCTCCATGATGATTCCAGGCTTGGCATTTGCATAAACACGAGAGCTTCCTGTAAGCTGTTCCGGATCATTGATCGAACTCATATCCAGGGTTGTCCACGGCATTTTCAGGATTCTTGCGACTGCATAAGCAATCTGAGATTTACCGGTACCTGCAGGTCCTACAAGAAGCAGTCCGTAAGCAGGAAGTGTATGAGTACGGTTGATCTGAATGATCGTCTCAATGATCCTCTGTTTTACACGCTCCATTCCATAAAGCTCCTCATCCAGGATACGGCGTGCTTCCTTCGGATCAATAGACTCAAAATAATTATGCTTCCACTGAATATTCATCATGATGGAAAGTGCTCTCTGGGCATGGCGTCTTTCCTCCTGAGAAACCTCATGAGAACGGGCAACTGCCAGATTTCTTCTTGCCCAGAGACGGATATTATCCGGCATAGTCTTTCCGGCACAGTTCATAAAGTCGGTGATACTCTGAATACTGGTAAGCTTCATATCGTCACCGTCTTCTTCCTCCTCATCGTTCTCATTTTCTTCTGCCGGCGCACTGCTTGCAAACAGACGCTCGATCATAAACTGAAGAAATCCGTCCTCAGCAGAAAGCTTGGTGCCTCCGCCAAAAGCGATCTCGCGGATTTTGTAAACAGCATATCCTTCTTCTGTATTCTGTCCTGAAAGACGGATGTTGATATGATTTTCTCCGAGCCATTTGATCAGGCTTGTAAAACGGGAATCGATCTTCAGGATGTCTGCCGGAAAAACACCGTCCTCTTCCTTAAACTCAAATGCAGTCTGCTTCGCAGGATTGGAAAAATATCCGCAGGAATGATGTTTCCACTCTCTTTTGCTGTTATCCAGGATCAGCACCGGTTTCTCCGGTGTGGCTTTTGTTTCATTAGAACGAAATGTTGTATATGTGCACTGGCTTTTTGTCTCTTTTTTATCTGCCGGTGCTGCGCTGAAATCAAAAACTGGCATATTTTTTACTCCTCTTTCTCTGAAAAATATCTTCATTCAGTTTATCATGGATTGGAAATCTCAACAACTGCTGATATGGTTTTTTATGCATTTTTTATTCATTTTTTGTATTCGTCATTTTCCCGTAAGTTGTTTAAACAGTTCCACAGTTTGCCGATTGACACTGCCTGTAAACTATGTTATCGTGCAATCATGTCTGCTTTCATTTTTTACAAAAGCTGACACAGTTACCATGTATGTGATCTACTGTTTTTCACGTCATTGTAATTGTATTTTTTTGGAGGAGGAAATGAGAAATCAACTTTCACAGCGGGATGATTTTTATCCACAGATCGTTAAGCTTGTCATCCCCATCATCATTCAGAATCTGCTAAGTGCAGCGGTCAATTCCGCCGATGTTATCATGCTGAACTTTGTAGGTCAGTCATCCATCTCCGCAGTATCCCTGGCAGCGAATTATTCCAATGTCCTGTTTATGGTATATTACGGTCTTGGTACGGGAGCCACCCTGCTTTGTGCCCAGTATTATGGAAAGGGAGATTACAAAGCCATTCAGATCATCGAGGGAATCGCTCTTCGTTTTTCCATGATCATCTCTGTTCTCGTGGCGCTCATTGCATTTACCATGCCACAGATGATGATGAAACTGTTCACCAACGATCCGGAGCTTCTGACCATTGGTTCTTCCTATATCCGCATTATGGGTATCACCTATATCTGCTGGGGTATGACGGAGGTTTATCTGGCTGTTCTTCGAAGCATTGGCCGGGTAACTACCAGCATGGCGATGAATATGCTGGCATTTGGACTGAATATCCTTTTGAATGCGACTTTTATCTTCGGATTGTTCGGAGCACCCAAGCTTGGTGCTACCGGTGTGGCTATTGCTACTGCACTTTCCAGAATGATCGAGCTGATCGCCTGTTTTATTGTTTCTGCTTTCAGCAAAAATGTCCGACTGGATCTCCGATGTATGTTCACAAAAAACAAACTGCTGTTCAGTGATTTCGTGCGGCTTTCCCTGCCGGCTCTTGGCAATGATATTTCCTGGAGTATTGGTTTTTCCATGTACTCTGTGATCCTGGGGCATCTTGGTACGGATGCGGTTGCTGCCAATTCTCTGGTTGTAGTAGTCCGTAATATCGGCTCTGTTTTCTGTTTCGGTATTGCCAGTGCAGGAGGTATCCTTCTAGGCAATGTTATGGGGCAGGGCGATCTGGAACGTTCCAGGCGTTATGCTTCCAAAACACTGAAGCTTACTGTTATTGCAGGTTTTTTGGGCGGACTTATCGTTCTTGCCATCACACCGTTCGTAATGAGATTTGCGTCCCTGACACCCACTGCCATGCATTATCTGAAATATATGCTTCTGATCAACAGCTACTATATTATGGGGTCTGCCGTAAATACAACCCTGATCGCTGGTGTGTTCCGGGCAGGTGGTGATACAAAGTTTGGTCTGATCTGTGATACCATTGATATGTGGGTATATGCAGTACCCCTTGGATTTTTCGCTGCTTTTGTACTGAAACTGCCGGTTATGTGGGTGTATTTTCTGCTCTGTACGGATGAATTTGTGAAGTGGCCATGGGTGATCAAAAGGTATCTTAGTGGGAAGTGGGCTAAGAATATTACCCGCGAGAATATATTTGAAAATAAATAGAATACAGAAACATTTTAGACGGCTGGAATCTGCGTTATTTTTCAAAAATTCGCTGTTTGAGCGAAGAAAGTCTCGGACTTTTAGAAAATAACTTTAGCAGGTTCCAGCCGTTCGTTACTCAACTACCGCTGCAGTCCTTCTATCACCATCTCTGTCAGACGCACAACACTTCCCTGCACCTCCCGGATCTCCTTCTCCGAAATACCATCCTTATGAAATCCCCCGGTGCAAACCACTCTCTTTCCCAGCTCTTTCGAAACCTTCTCCGCCATCCACCGGCAGATCACCTCGTCCTTATGTCCCGGAAAATTCAAAACTGAAGAAGTCGCACTCACAGAACCATCCCCTGTCAGAGACACTCTCGGTTCCGTCTGCACCACACATCCCAGATGAGGTCTCTCTCCGCCTTTCAGACAGATAAGCACATCCTCTCCGATAAATGCAGCACTGACCTCCAGCTCACAGCCTGCAGTCTCCACACACTCTTTTACAATCCATTCCATCTGCGATACTCCTTTGCTTCGATCCCAAACGGTTCCAAAAGCTTTGCCGCAATATGATACACCATATCATCAATGCTTTCCGGTTTATGATAAAACGTCAGCATCGGCGGAATGATCCGCACTCCCGGAAGCATGGAAAGCTCATAAAGATTTCGGAGATGAATCCCGCTTAACGGTGTTTCTCTGGCTGCCAGCACCAGTATTCTCTGTTCCTTGACCGTCACATCTGCCGCACGCAGAATAAGATTATCTGCATAGCCACTGTGGATCCCCGCGATCGTCTTCATGCTGCAGGGCACGATCAGCATCCCCTCTGTTTTGAAAGAACCACTGGCCGGTTTTGCCCCAATTTCTCCCGGTGCACATACATGATCTGCCAATCGTTTCACATCCTCCGGTTCCAGCTCCGTCTCCTGGCGAAGAGTCAGCTCTGCACTGGAACTCATGATCAGATAAGACTCAAAATCCGGATTCTCCCGGATGATCTCCAGACATTTTACAAGGAGCGGCAGGCCGCTTGCACCTGTCGCACCAACTATAATTCTCTTTTTCATTTTTTCAGCCATTTCTCCGGATCCAGTTCCATAAAATGGGCTCTGTGAAAATCTTCCTTCAGATCATAAGGCACCGTACAGTCAAAAATAGTCTTGCATGCAATTCCATGATCACGGATACTTGGAGAAAATGCAGGATCATTGGACGGATCAAGAGGATGACAACGGACACCCGGAATGGTGATCACATCCACATCCCCCTGGAATCTCGTATTCATCGCCCAAAGTACATCATTCATATCAAAGCAGTCCACATCTTCATCTACCAGAAATACATTTTTCAGCTCACTGAAGGCGGAAAATGCAAGAAGTGCAGCCTGACGCTGTCTTCCCTCATCACTTTGAGAAAGCTTTTTAAACTGAAGGACAGCCATATACTTTCCACCTCCGGCACTGCTGCAGTATACGTTCTGAAGTCTTCCAGGCATTGCTTTTTCCACCATGCCATAGATGCTGGCTTCTGTAGGGATTCCCGCCATGGATACGTGCTCCTCACTTGGCCCGATACAGGTCTGCATGATCGGATTTTCACGATGTGTCACTGCTGTAACCTTGATCAGCCAGCACTGATCACTTGCAGGCCCTGTATATCCCGGAAACTCCGGCATGGCGTATCCGGTATTGCTGTTCTGATCTTCCTTTACACGCACACCTGGGATCACTTCTCCCTCGATCACGTATTCCGCATTGGCGATGGCACGCTCGTTAACGGTTAAACATTTACAGAGTTTCACCGGCTCTTTGCGCAGTGCACCGGCTACAGACAGCTCATCATACCCCAGTGGTGTTGTAGGCGGCTCAAAACAGGAACCGATCTCAATAGCAGGATCAACTCCGATACTGATAGAAATCGGCAGCCTTTGTCCCAGCTCCTCAGCACGCTCTGCCATTGCTCCGATATGTCTGGCACCAGGTGTAAAGAAAATGGAAAGCTCATCTTTTCCCTGAATGCAGAGACGATGAATGGTCACATCGTGAACTCCAGTATCCGGGTGTGTGGCGTAGCACATGCCAAGTGTGATATACGGGCCCGCATCATCCGGCGTGTTCGTTGGCGCAGGAACCAGCTTATAGAGGTCAAAATCCGGATCTGCTGCCTTATGCACCACCTGCTGACACGGTGCATCGCCTTCAAGATCGACCGGTGGAATTGGATTCTCCACGCTTTTGCAGAGCATCTTTCCAAGATTTTCCGGCTGAGTGTCAAGTAAAGCAGCAACTCTTTTTCTGCTTGCCAGAAGACCGATAGCTACCCTTGCATCCGGGTGTCCTTTTATACGATTAAAGATCATGGCAGGTCCTTCCTTTGTGGGACGCTTCACCGTTCCACCGGCTCCTACATAACGATATACCCCTGCAAGCTCTGCCATCGGATCAACTTCCACCTCTGTTTCAATCAGCTGATCTGGCATCTGCTCCAGAAGTGCCAGAGCACTTCTCAGATCTCTTACTTTTTCTGCCATAAAAAACCTCCTACGTTATCTTTATATTACTGTTCACTCCGTTCTCAGTAACATCTTTATTTTCTTATGTTATTTTATCTCTTTTTTACATGGTGAATCAATTCTTTCTATGATATAATTGTTTCCAATATGGAATGATTCGTCACTATTTTCTAAAAGGCAGGTGTTACCATGACTCTTGAACAGATCGACTATTTTATCTGTGCAGCTCAGTCCCGGACTTTTTTTGATGCTGCAGAAGCTATGCATATCTCCCAGTCCTCCCTTTCCAAGCAGATCATGAAACTGGAAAAAGAACTGGAGCTTACCTTATGGGACCGCAGCAAGCGTACTGCTGTGCTTACTCCTGAAGGAGAGTTTTTTTACAAAGAAGCACTTAAGATTTCCAGACAGTATCATCGTTCTCTGGAAGCAGTGTACCATTTTAAGGACAGTAAGCTCCAGGCACTTCATATTGGAACACTTCCTTTTCTTTCTCAGTACCATCTTACTTCTGTGATACACAGTTTTTGTGATACACACCCGGAGCTTTCTTTTTCTCTGAAAGAGGTAGAAGACGAAGAACTTCTTTCCGGTCTTGAAAAAGACTTTTTTAATCTGATCTTTGTACGAAAACACATGATAGACCCGGAGCTCTATACTTTTCATGCTCTCACAGCAGACCGTCTGGTTGCTGTTTTTCCTGAAGCTCATCCCTCCGCGTCCAAAAAATCGGTCTCGCTTTCCGACCTGAAAAAAGAGACTTTTATCCTGATGCCTCCGCACACCTCCATTTACCGTTTCTGTATGCAAAGTTTTCATAATGCAGGGATCCACCCTCAGCTTCTGCGTACTGCCCGCGCAGAATCTATTGTCAGCGCAGTGGAAATTGGCGAAGGGATCAGCCTTCTTACAGAAAGCAGCTTTCAGTTCTTTCGTCAGCCTTCGCTTGTTGCTGTCCCGGTTAATGGACTGGAAAAGCTATCTGTTGGAATTGCCCATAAAAAAAATATGGCTCTCACAACCTCTGTAGAATGTTTTCTGCAGTTTGTGAAAAGCCATATGTAAGGTATTTTTTCTATAATCCAAGCATCATTCCCACACCATGTACCGCAAACGCAACGATCCATGCAGTGGCACACTGTACTGCTACAATACCAGCAGCAGCTCTTACAGTTCCCATCTCCCGACGTACAGTTGCAATAGCTGCAACACAGGGTGTATAGAGCAAGGTAAAGATCAAAAATACGTAAGCAGTAAACGGTGTAAATAAATTCTGAAGCAATGCCGTATTTCCGCCCAGAAGGACTGTCAGCGTAGACACAACACTCTCTTTTGCCATAAAGCCCGTGATCAATGCGGTGGATACTCTCCAGTCACCAAAGCCCAGCGGAGCAAAAAGTGGTGCCACGATGCTTCCGATCTTTGCCAGAAGGCTCTGATCTGTGCTGGTAACAAGGTTAAGACCTGCATCAAAGTTCTGCAGGAACCACACGATCAGCGTTGCCGCAAAAATAATTGTAAACGCTTTCTGGATAAAGTCCTTCGCCTTTTCCCAGATCAGCTGTCCTACACTTTTTGCAGAAGGAAGCCGGTAATTGGGAAGCTCCATGACAAACGGAACCGGCTCTCCCTTATATTTCGTCTTTTTCAGGATCAGCGCATACAGGATCCCACAGAGAATTCCTGCAAAATAAAGGCTGATCATCACAACTCCTCTCCACTGCTTCGGGAAAAATGCACTGGTGAGAAGTCCGTAGATTGGAAGCTTGGCACTGCAGCTCATAAACGGAGTAATCAGGATCGTCATTTTCCGGTCACGCTCGGAAGGCAGGGTGCGGCTCGCCATGACGCCCGGCACGGTACAGCCAAAACCGACCAGCATCGGCACGATACTGCGGCCGGAGAGGCCGATTTTCCGGAGCAGCTTATCCATCACAAATGCCACGCGCGCCATATAGCCGCTGTCTTCCAGAATGGACAGGAAGAAAAACAGGGTGACGATGATCGGAAGGAAGCTTAAGACACTTCCGACGCCGTTAAAAATACCGTCAATCACAAGGGAATGAAGCACCGGATTGACGCCCCATGCTTTCATGGCGCTGTCCACGAGCTCGGTCAGTTTTCCGATCAGAACCTCCAGCACACTCTGCAGCGATGCTCCGATCACATGGAAGGTCAGGAAAAAGACAGCCGCCATAATCCCGGCAAAACATGGCAGAGCCGTATATTTTCCGGTCAGCACACGGTCAATTTCTGTGCTCCGCACATGCTCGCGGCTCTCTTTTGGTTTTACCACGGTCTCACGGCAGACTTTTTCAATAAAATTAAAACGCATATCCGCAATCGCCGCCGCGCGGTCCAGGCCGCGCTCCGTCTCCATCTGACAGACGATATGCTCGAGCATCTCTTTCTCGTTTTCATCGAGGGCCAGCTGCTCCAGGATCAGCGCATCGCCCTCTGCCAGCTTGCTCGCCGCAAACCGCACCGGAATATCCGCCCTTGTGGCGTGATCCTCGATCAGATGCATGATCGCATGCAACGCACGGTGGACGGCACCGCCGTGGTCATTCGCCTCACAGAAGTCCTTTCTGCCCGGTTTTTCCTGGTATTTGGCCACATGGACAGCATGGGCAACCAGTTCCTCGATTCCCTCGTTTTTTGCAGCGGAAATCGGGATAACCGGGATGCCAAGTCTCTCTTCCATCTGGTTCACGAGCACAGAACCGCCGTTTTCGCGTACCTCATCCATCATGTTGAGGGCCAGTACCATCGGAACGTCGAGTTCCATCAGCTGCATCGTCAGATACAGGTTTCGTTCGATATTTGTCGCATCTACAATATTGATGATGCCGCGCGGATGCTCGTTCAGAACGAAATTCCGGGTGACGATCTCTTCGCTTGAATACGGAGACATCGAATAAATGCCGGGAAGATCGGTGACCAGCGTGTTTTTCTGGCCGCGGATTTCACCGTCCTTCCGGTCTACGGTCACGCCGGGGAAGTTTCCGACGTGCTGGTTGGATCCCGTTAATTGGTTGAACAGGGTGGTCTTGCCGCAGTTCTGGTTTCCGGCCAGCGCAAAGGACAACAGCTCTCCTTCCGGCAGCGGATGCTCCTCTGCCTTATTGTGGTACTTTCCGCCCTCTCCAAAGCCGGGATGCGGAATTGCTTTCGCATCCGGCTGCTCTTTTTCTTTTACAGCGTCCCGCATCTCATCAATGGCAATCCGTCCGGCATCGGCGAGGCGGAGTGTCAGTTCATAGCTGTGAATCCGCACTTCCACAGGGTCTCCCATCGGTGCATACTTTACCATCGTCACTTCCGCCCCCGGAATGATTCCCATATCGAGGAAGTGCTGCCGCAGCGCGCCCTCTCCTCCTACCGTGCGGATGGTCGCTGTTTTGCCGATCGGCAGTTCTTTCAGTGTCATATATTTCACTCCTTATTGATTCTCATTATCAATAGTAAGTATATGACACGATTCGACTGCGGTCAAGCAATTGTCATTATTTCTCTTTTTGTTTTTCTTCGAGCTTCTTCTGTACACTCGGAAACAACTCCAGATCCGTGTGTGGGATTGCCTGGGCCGCTTTCATCATAGAGATGAAAGCGGCGACCTGGCCGAACTGGATGTAGACCATCTCGTCCAGAATGCGGTCAATATCGTCGATGCAGGTCCGATCCAGCAGGATTTTTTCTGCTCCCGCAAGCGACGTATTTCCGGCGCAGATCAGGCGGCTGCGGTCCATATCCGGGTACATGCCGATCGTGATGGCGGATTCCTTTGAAACGTGCTTTCCAAATGCACCAGCCGCGTAAAACCGGTCAATTTCTTCCATGGAAATGCCGGATTCACGCATCATGTACTCAACCATCGTGTAGGCCGCTGACTTTGTACGAAGGAATTCGGCGATATCACTCTGATAGAAGCACAGCCCTTCACTATATTCAACGCACCACTCTCCCGTCTCCGGGTCTTCCTTGATCTTTTCAGACCGCTCCGGCTGCAGGGTGCCGAACAGGTTGATCCATCCATTTAGGAATAATTCCGCGAGCAGATCGATAATGCCGGAACCGCAGATGCCCTTTGGCTTACCCTCTCCGATTACATGGCACTGGATTTTCCCGTCTTCTATTTTTACCGTATCAACAGCGCCTTCTGCCGCTCGCATGCCGGTTTTGACCACGCCGCCCTCGAGCGCCGGACCGGCAGCGCCTGCGCCGCAGAGCAGAAATTCCCGGTTTCCGACGACAAGCTCGCCGTTCGTTCCGATATCAAAAAAGACGCTGATCGTTTCTTTTTTATAGAGTTCCGTTGCGATCATGCCGCTTAATATATCACCGCCCAGGTAATTGGATTTTCCCGGCACGCAGTAGACACATCCCTTCATGGGAAATCCCATCTCTTTCGCCGGAAGGAATCCGACGCGGTCCGCGCGCACGGCGTACGGGGATGAAAAGACGCAGAACGGATCCAGTCCCAGCAGGAAATGGATCATCGTTGTGTTGCCGGATACGACCATTGAGAGAACATCCGATGGCGCAATTCCTGTCTTTTGGCGAAGTTTTTCAAAGAGCAGTGTAAATGTCTCCATCGTACACGCACGGATGTCCTGCAGTACCTCCGGTTTATCCTTACAGGCAAAGATTCTCGTCAGAATATCGGTTCCATAGGCAGTCTGGCGGTTGTATTCGCTCTCCTCGGCAAGCACGGTACCGTCGCTGCAGTTTACCAGGCGCACAACGACGGTCGTACTTCCAAGATCAGCGGCATAACCGTAATGCTCTGCTGCTGTATCGCCCGCTTCCAGATCAACCGCCTGCCAGATGCTTCCATTCCATGCGAGGGAAACCGTTATGTTATAGTCTGCCTCATCGCAGATGGGATACAGTTTCTGCAGCGCTGGAAGGGTAAATGATGCGGTGATTCCTTTCTCTTTTAATGCATCCAGTATCCGCATCTGGCTGGAGCGGGCGTCCTCCTCCGTCGGCGGGACCAACTCCAGATACTGTTTCTGTGTTATTCCTCTATTCATTATTACTTCCTCATTTCCTGATCATTTTTCTGTTTCTTATTGTAGCACTTTTCTCTTTTCCAGAGAACTTATTTTTTTCACATTTTTACTACATTTCCATCACAGATTCCCATTATACTGCAAAGCATAGAAACAAAAAAAGGAAGCAAACAAAACCGGAAGCCGGTTCCGGAACACAGTTTAAAATACAGATACCAGAAAGGAAGTATTTATTATGATGGACTACAGAAACAACTACAATAACGAAAACGAAACCAATAATGAGAACATGATGGCAGCAGAGCAGAACAGCTTCAACGGAAAGAAACCTTCTTCCAAAAATAAAAAAGCTGCTAAGCTTGCAAAGAAAATCGGAGCCATCGCCTTAAGCGCAGTTCTGTTCGGCGGTGTTGCCGGCGGTACCTTCCAGGCAGTCAACCACTTTGCCGGAAGCACGACAGCCACTGCAACAACAACCACTGCACAGCAGACGACTTCCAACAGCAGCCTCTTAAAAGCCGCTGCCACATCCTCAAGC
>OGQP01001816.1_pt1 | contig 12119 bp, 9 predicted proteins | sample 1553251 | NCBI WGS metagenome assembly OGQP01 (sample SAMEA2580016, study PRJEB22360) | human gut metagenome | biome: human gut; feature: human-associated habitat; material: faeces | place: Denmark | collected 2008/2010 | reverse complement strand
TTTTCTTCTATTACAATTTTGTAATAAAAGATTTTAGTTCTTGAATGCCAATAGACTTTGAGAAAGTGAGATAAATTTCGTATTTTGCGAGTGGGAGCTGTACGTGTGTACTGCCCCCGAGCAAAAGACGGAAAGCGCCAAAAGGGTCAAGGACTCAATGTCCTTGACCCTTTTCCAATCCCTCTGAGTGCAACAAGTTGCACCCACCTCCCTTTGCAAGGGAGGCAAAAATGTCTTTTTAATTCGGGGTCCCCGAAAAGCGTAAGCTTTTTGGGGAGAGGAGAAAGGAATGGAGTGTTTATTATAAATTTTTAAAAAATTTATTCGAACACGGAATTTCTTTCGACGAGGCGCAGTTTAGCCACTTTATCAAAGTCTAAACAAATTTTCCTTTAAAATTCGGCTCAATTATCGGCAAACCGAGCTTTTCTACCGTATTCTCAATTACTTCTTTGGTGAAGTCGCCTTTCACAGGATATCCCGTAAACGTCATATAATAAATAACAAGTTCCTGCAAGGTCGGGTTCATAATATTTGTAATTTTGACCGTATCGTCGTCATTAAACTTGAAATTAAACTTTCTTACATGAGATGTTTCAATCGGTCTAATCCACAAATCAAGAGTGCCATCCTCTTTCCAAGCGGCTTTGGAATATGCATGATATGTAACGTCGCCTAAAGTCATCTTGCTTATTCCGTATTCACCGTTTAAGCCGACGTCAATCGTGTTTTCATATTCCTTTTCTTTCCAATAAAAAGTAAGCTTTTCATCGTCAAATGTAAGCTTCATTTCGCTTATCTCGCCGGGTTTTTTAAACCACATTTGAGTAATTGTGATTGATACAACAGAAACAAATTCGCTTGTTTTGCATGTAATAAGCCTGCCTGAAATCTTTTCCTCAAGCTCACGGTTACGCTCACTCTTCGGCAAATCCTCAACACTGCAATTATCAATAGTGTCAAGCATTTGTTGATATTCCGCCTTGTTTTCAGGAAGTTCACCGTAGCCGAAACACTCTGGAAAATATTTCCAAAAGATTTTCATAACCTTATAGTCCTCCGCCTCTCCGCAGTTAAGAACTACAAGTGCGTCATATTCAGGAAACATAAAGCAACGCTGTCCGAAAAGTCCGTCTGCTCTGTAGCTGTTAGAAACAGGATTGCGCCAAAATTGATAGCCGTAGCCCATCATATTATCAATATAGCCGTCAGATACGGAGTCAACCTGCTTTCTTGTTGCCTCTTTAACCCAAATTTCAGGAATAATTTGAGTGCCGTCTTTCCATTTACCGCCATGAATATAGGGTAGGAAAAATTTTGCAAGGTCCTCACTTTTCATATAAAGACCCCAACCGCCCGCATTGTTGCCTTTGCCGTCACTTTCCCAAAACGGCTTTTCAATTCCGAGAGGCTCAAAAATACGAGGATAGAGATAATCAATAACACTCATACCCGTAACCTTAGTGATAATGGCAGAAAGCATCGTGGTATTTTCACTTATATAATTAAACTTGGTATTAGGCGGAAGAAGAAAAGGAGCATTGAAAAAGTTTTGAACCCAATCCGTACCGCCTTTTTCGTCAAGCACGGTAATAAGCTTATCCGAATGCATTGTAAGAAGCATCCTGACGGTAATCATTCTGTTAAACGGGCGCTTACTCATTAAATATTCAGGAAAAAACTTAACAACCCTGTCATTAAGATTAATAAGTCCCTCACTTACTGCAAAGCCGACAGCAGTCGACGTAACGCTTTTGCTCATAGAATAAAGTACGTGAGGAATATCTTTATTATATGGCTTAAAAAAGCCTTGAGCGCAGACCTTGTCGTGCCTTACAACTGTAAAGCTTTGAAGTCCTAAATTATTCTCATTTATTTCATTAATAAAAGCTGTAATAGCACTGCTTTTTACACCGACTTGTTCCGGTGTGCAATGTTCCAAATTGCAATCCTTAAGTCTTTCCATAACGTACCCCTTAATAAAATTATTACTATGCTTAATATACACCTTTTCGCTTATTTTTTCAACATATTGTATAATATTTTAAATTGACATTTTAAATATTATGTATATAATTATAATTAGATTTGTATATCTCGGCATAAAAATATGTCCTGAAAGGTAAAATAAATGAAAAACAGACTGAAAAAACTGAATATATTTTTCATAGTGCTTTGTATAATTATTTCGTCAATTATTCCTACAGCGGCATTTGCGGCAAGCGAAGATGATTTGAGGTCAAGCGTTGTAAGCATTGCAAGCGATGAGGTCGGCTACACAGGTACATCGTCATATTCAAAATACGGCGATTGGTACGGTTATCAAGGCGGATGGTGCACAACGTTTGTATTATGGTGCTTTAATAAAGCGGGAAAGCAAAACGGCGTTACATTAAACGGTGTAATCATTCCTCGTGGCGGAAACTGCAGCAGTATGATTAGCTGGTTTAAGGATAAGGGCAGATATTATTCCCCGTCAAAATACACCCCAAAAAGCGGCGACCTTATCTTTTTTGACTGGACGGGAAGCGGCACAGCAGACCACGTAGGCATAGTCAATTACACCTCAGGCACTACTGTTTACACTATTGAGGGCAACTGTTCAGGAAAGGTTAAAGCAAGAGAATATACTAAAAAAGGTTCAAAGCCTTACAACAATATCAGTTCAATTATCGGCTACGCAAGCCCAAGATTTTCTTCGGTTTCAGGCTCTTCTGCCGGCAAAACAACAACCAAAAAGCATACTACAACGAAGAAAGCAAAAACCACTAAGAAAGCAACCGCTTCTAAAAAGGTTACTACAAAGAAAGCAACTACTGCTAAATCCACCACAAAAAAGGCTGCAACCAAAAAGAAAACAACTAAGGCAACAACCACAACGCAAGCTGCCACAAAGGCGAATGCAAAAACAACAACCGAGCAAAGCGAAAGCGCACCGCTTACAAATCTTCAGATTTACGCTTCAAAATATGATTTGCAAATCGGTGACACGGTCAAGCTTGACTATTCGGTTGAGCCGTCAAACACAAATGCCGTAGTCGGTTATTTTTGCGATCAGGAAGGAATAATCGACATAGGTGCAAACGGTGAAATCACCGCAATCGGCAACGGAACGGCTACCGTTGTTGTTTGTGCAAATGACGATTTATATGCGCAGTGCGACTTTGTTGTTACCGACGCTGTCGGCGAGGTTACAACTGTCGGCGGCTCAAACGAGGAAAGCCGAAAGGTGGTTGACACACGAATTGACGTATCCACCACACGGGCAAATGCGCAAAGCGTATTAACAAGGCTCGGCGTTAATGTAAATATGCTTTCGCAAAATAAGCAATTATACATAGTTCCCGCTTCGATAGCAGGAGTTACGGTATTTATTTCAATTTTCATTGCAATTACAAAGAAGATTAAGAAAAAGAAAAAATAACTTCAAAGGAGATACAAATTTATGTTATTCAAACCTGAATATGATGAAAACGGCAAAAAAATTCTTTGCGAAATGAACGGCATCAATTCTGAAATGCTTATGGACATTTACGTTAAGAAAATGAAAAAGGGTGAAGTGCTTGAAATATGCGAAGATAAAAACGAATGTGCAATTTTGCTTCTTTCAGGCGACGTTACCTTTAAAGTGGAAGATGAAATAAACGAACGCTGCAAGAGAAAAAATCCTTTTGAAAAAAAGCCTTACGCAATTCATTTTTGCAAACAGGTTAAGGCGAGTGTTACCGCAAACGAGGACAGCGAAGTGCTCGTTCAAATGACAGATAATGAAAAAACCTGGAAAAGTGAATTTTACAATCCTGACAATTGCCTTTATCAAGAGTTTGGCAAGGGTCAATGGAACGGCACGGGCCACAGGATTGTATCAACAATGTTTGACCTTGACAATGCACCTGAGTCAAATATGGTTATGGGCGAAGTGTTCAACCAACCGGGACGTTGGTCAAGCTATCCGCCTCATCATCACCCGCAGCCTGAACTTTATTATTATCAATTCGACCATCCGGAGGGATTCGGTGCAGGCTTTGAGGGCAACACACCTTACAAAACAGAAAACGGAAGTTGCCTTTGCATAAGAGGCGGCAATGCTCACCAGCAGGTTACGGCACCGGGATATGAAATGTATTATGTTTGGCTTATTCGTCATCTTGATGGTGACCCGTGGGATAAAACAAGAATTTATGTTCCGGAGTATGAATGGCTCGCAAACGCAGACTAATTCTTTAAATATATTAATTTTATGCATAAATATACAGCAAATATTCCTAAAATATTGACTTTATGCGATTATTGTGATAAATTATTGACACGGTTAGAAATAATCGTGTCTTTTATTATGTCATTAAAAACAAAATATGGAGGAAAATAAGATGAAATTAACAAAAAAAATTTCTGCTGTTGTTCTTGCAGCTCTTATGGCAGTAGTTGCAATCTTTGCAGGCTGTTCATCAACAAAGAGCAATAACGACAGTAAGACAAACAATGAATCAACCACATCTGCCGCTAAGGTTAAGGTTGTTGACATTGAGCTTTCAAGCGAAGAGTATGCTTTTGGTGTAGACAAGAAGCAGCCTGAGCTTAAGGAAAAATGCAACGAGCTTCTTAAGGAAATGAAGTCAAACGGCGAGCTTGATGAAATCAGCAATCACTACTTCGGTAACGGTGAGCCTCAAGGCGTTACTTCTGCTAAGCAGGATAAGTCAAAGGACCAGCTTGTTGTTGCAACAAATGCTGAGTTTGCACCGTTTGAGTACAAAGAGGGCGACAAGTTCTACGGTATTGATATGGAAATCGCTAAACTTCTTGCCGATAAACTTGGCAAAGAACTTGTAATCGTAGATATGGCTTTCGATGCTGTTCTTCTTTCAGTTCAGCAGCAAAAAGCTGATATCGGTATGGCAGGTCTTACAGTAAACCCTTCAAGAGCAAAGCAAGTTGATTTCTCTGATTCATACTATTCAGCATCACAGAAAGTTATTTGCAAGGCTGATGACACAACATTTGACAACTGCAAGACTAAAGAAGATGTTGACAAAATTCTCAAGAGTTTTGATTCATCAGTTCTTATCGGCGGTCAGACAGGCACAACAGGTCAGTCATATGTTCAGGGCAACGACGAATTCGGCTTTGAAAAGCTTGACGCAACCTGGAAGGGCTATGCAAACGGTTCACTTGCTGTTCAGGATTTAATCAACGGCGGTATCAAATATGTTATTATTGACGCTGCTCCTGCACAAGCAATTACTAATGCTATTAATGCCGTAGCATAAATCAATTAAAAGATTTGCCCATTCAAAAAGAATGGGCATTTTTTATAATATGAATATGAGGATTTATTAATGAATTTTGAAAAGAAATTTGAAGTGTTTTGGAAATTCTTTATTGACAACGGCGGCTACAATGTTGTTATTGAAGGCTTAAGAAACACTCTTATAATTGCTATACTCGGCCTTGTAATAGGTATCATTATAGGTACACTTATTGCAACAGTAAGAGTAGTACCGAAAACAAGCGGCGTCTTAAAGGTGCTTGATGTGCTTGCAAAGTTTTATGTAAGTTTCTTCAGGGGTACGCCTATCGTAGTTCAGCTTCTTTTGTTCTACTATGTGCTTATGCCGCTTCTTTCAATTAATTTAAAGAGCGTGCCTGTTGCCGTTATTGTTTTTGGCTTAAACTCCGGCGCTTATATTTCAGAAATTATGAGAGCAGGTATTCTCTCTGTTGACCCCGGTCAAATGGAGGGCGGCCGTGCTGTAGGCTTAAGTTACGGCACAACAATGATGAAAATTGTTATTCCGCAGGCTGTTAAAAATATTCTTCCTACCCTTGGCAACGAATTTATTTCTCTTATTAAGGAAACCTCGGTTGTCAGCTTCGTAGGCGCAACAGACCTTTATCTTGCATTCCAGCGTATCGGTTCTAACACATACGACTTTATGGTTCCTTATCTTGTAATGGCTGTTATTTACATTGTAATGGTGTTTATAATTTCTACTCTTATCAAAATTATGGAAAGGAGTTTGAGAAAAAGTGATTACCGTTAAAAATTTGAAAAAAAGCTTTGGCGATAACGAAGTGCTCAAGGGCATTGATTACGAAATCAAGCAGGGCGAAAAAATAGTCATTATCGGGCCAAGTGGCTCAGGTAAAAGTACGTTTTTAAGGTGTTTGAATTTACTTGAAACTCCGACCGAAGGCGAAATTTATTTTGACAATCAGCTTATAACCGACAAAAAATGCGACATTAACAAAATTCGTGAGCATATGGGTATGGTTTTTCAGCACTTTAATCTTTTCAACAACAAAACCATACTTGAAAATATAACACTTGCTCCCGTCCAGCTTAAGGTTATGACCAAGGAGCAGGCAAACGCAAAGGCTATGGAACTTTTAGAAAGGGTAGGTCTTGCAGACAAAGCAAATGCTTATCCATCCCAAATCTCCGGCGGTCAAAAGCAAAGAGCGGCAATAGTTCGTTCACTTGCAATGAATCCAAAGGTTATGCTTTTTGACGAACCTACCTCGGCACTCGACCCGGAAATGGTAGGCGAGGTTTTGCAGGTTATGAAAGACCTTGCAAACGAGGGTATGACAATGGTTGTTGTTACCCACGAAATGGGCTTTGCACGTGAGGTTGCCGATAAAGTAATCTTTATGGCAGACGGCTATATAGTTGAAGATGCACCGCCGAGTGAAATTTTCGGTGCACCGAAAGACCCAAGACTTCAACAATTCCTCAGAGCAGTATTATAAATAACAAATAACAAAAGCGTTGGAAAAAATTTCCAACGCTTTTACTTTTTTGTATAAAATCAATGTGTATTATTATTTATAGTCTTATAATCGACATATTGATTGCCCGGCTTTGGATTGTCGCCTGTTTTAGCGGCAATAAGCTCACTTACCGTAACTATTTGATATCCCTTTGCTATAAGCTCCGGAACTACCTTTTCAACAGCGTCTGCCGTTGACGGATAAATATCGTGCATCAAAACAATTGAGCCGTCATAAGCATACTTGGTAATATTCTTATAAACCTTGCCCGCATCTTTAGAACGCCAATCTTCAGTATCAACCGACCAATAAGCAAGGGGCATTCCCTCTTTTTTGCACTCTTTTCTTATAGCAGGAGTAATACTGCCACCGGGGCATCTGAACATAGTCGGCGCTTTGCCGCTGATTTTTTCAATCTGCTTGCTTGCTTTTGAAATATCACTTGCCGTTACCTGAGAACCATAGTGATTATGAGAATATGTGTGGTTTCCAAGTTCGCAGCCAAGCTGAATTTCCTTGTCAAGCAAATGCTTTGTTTCATCATTAACACGCTCTCCCACCATAAAGAATGTTGCACGTGCATTATATTTTTCAAGAACGTCAAGTATACGTTTAGTCGAATTAGAGCCATTATAGTCGTATGCAGGTCCGTCATCAAATGAAAAGGCAATCATTGGTTTGGTTGGGTCAACCTTGCCGATATTAATATCTCTGTCGTAAATGGTAGCTTGACGAGTGTCGCTCCATTCACTGTATATCGTTTTATCATCAACAACCATATATGACCTTACACGGGTATAATAAACGTCGCCGACGCTCAAATCCTTAACTGAAAAATTGCGTGTTTCGCCGTCGCTTATTTGCTCGTTTTTATACTCCGAAAAATCGCTGTTTTTAGAATACTGAATATCATATCCGGCTAAATTATCTTGGTCGTCCCACTCCATCGACAAAACGCCCTTTCCGCCTGAAAAGGCGTTGAGTACAGGCTTGCTTGGATTGGAATAAAATGTATATTCCTTTGCCTTTTTGCTTAAGTATTCTTTATTCATAAAAGAACGATAAGCCAAAACCTTAATTTTATATACGCTTGCGCTTGGGATATTTTTTATCTCAAATTTGCAATTTTCATTGCCCTTGCTTTCACCGAGCTTAACATACTTGTTAGCGTTATTATCAAGGTTATAAACATAGTAGCCATCTGCTTTTTTTACTTCTTTCCAAGAAAGCGAAATGGAATTTACGCTGTTTTTAGTCATTTTAACGTCTTTTACAGATGATAAATCCTTTGAACCGGTTATACAAAGTGCAGTTATTGTGGCAATGATAATTATAAAAATTGTAAGTGCTGAAAAAGATTTTATTTTTTTCTCCATAATTCGATTATCTCCGTTTCAAAAGCACCCAATTACCTAATAATTTCTTTAACTCCGTTTACCATTGCTAATATAGTACAAAAAACAAAAAAATGCAATATATTTTATACTTTATATTATTTTTTGTATGAAACAACAAAAAATTCGTTTTTTATCTGATATTATACATCATAATGACTAATTACTGTTTAAAGCATTAATACAAAGCGCCGTTCTTATAACAGTTTATGCGCTTACTTATATAAAAGATTACTTTAACATCACAAGTATTTTATTTCTTTTCAAGCCTTGCGTAGTTTGCCATCATTTTTTTCGTTCCCGCCTTGTCAAAAGCAACCTCCAAAAGCATATCACCGCCCATTGGCGTAACGGTAAGAACTGTGCCTGTGCCAAATGATTTGTGGCATACGGTATCCCCGACCTTAAAGTCAATATTATTCTTTTGTGCGGCATTGCCTGCTTGACCGAATTTGTGGGCGCTGCTTGATGACTGAGTATATGAGCCGATTTTATTATGGGAAGAATGGCCAAGCTCATTTCTTGAAGCATTGGCATATGCCGTGCGTGGAGTAGTAAATCCTGTGCTTCTGCGTGCCACAACCGATTGGTCGTCAATAACAGAAGATGGAATTTCTCTTAAAAATCTTGAAGGCATATTACGTGAGGTTTGACCGTAAAGCATACGTTGCTGAGAAGAAATAAGATAAAGCTTTTTCTTTGCTCTTGTAATTCCGACATAAGCAAGGCGGCGCTCCTCCTCTAAATCCTCCTCGCTGAACATTGATTGATTTCCGGGGAAGATACCCTCCTCCATACCTGGAATAAATACAACAGGAAATTCAAGTCCCTTAGCCGAATGAAGCGTCATAAGAACTACTGCGTCCTCATCTTCATTGTATGAATCAATATCGGAAATAAGCGCAACATCCTCAAGAAATTCAGAAAGATTAGCATCCTCGCTTTCCTCCTCATACTTGATAAACATTGATGAAAGTTCCTTGATATTGTTTACTCTGTCCTCGTATGTTTCAGGCTCCTCCTGAAGATAATCAAGATATTTGGTAACGTCCAAAACTTCTTGCAGCAAGTCGTTAAGCCCCATTCCGTTTTCGATACATTCCTGAAAATCTCTAATCATTTTTGTAAAATTCATAAGCTTGGAAGCACTGCGTGAGGTTTTTTGAAATTCATCTGCACGTTCGCAAACCTCGAAAGCCGACATACCAAGCCCTGCCCCGATTTCAAGCACGTTTGCAAACATAGTATCCCCGATTGCGCGCTTTGGAACATTAATGATTCGCTGAAGCCTTACATTATCGCTCGGATTATTAATAACGGCAAGATACGACACAATATCCTTGATTTCTTTTCTGTCAAAAAAGCGATGACCGCCGATAATCCTGTGCGAAATACCGCTTTTTGTAAGCATAACTTCAAGGTTACGTGACTGCGCATTCATACGGTAAAGAATTGCGTGGTCGCTGTATTTCATTCCGTTATTAACATTTTTTACTATCTCGTCAATTATGTACTGCGACTCCTCGGATTCACTCATAACTGTTTTATAAACAATTTTATCGCCTGAACCGGAACGTGTAAACAAAGTTTTACCCTTACGGTTTTTATTATGAGAAATAACAGCGTTTGCCCCGTCAAGAATATTTTGAGTAGAACGGTAATTTTCTTCAAGCCTGATTACTTTTGCACCCTTATAATGATTTTCAAACGAAAGGATGTTTTCAATCGTAGCGCCACGAAAACGGTAAATACTCTGGTCGTCGTCGCCTACAACACAAATATTTTTATATTTATCTGCAAGAAGCGAGGTCAAAACGTATTGCGCATGGTTAGTATCCTGATACTCGTCAACCATAACATACTTAAATTGAGTTTGATAAAGATTGCGAACATCCTCATTTTCCTCAAGAAGCTTAACGGTGTTGAAAATAATATCGTCAAAGTCCATTGCATCAGATTTTTTAAGCTGAGCCTGATATAATTCATAACACTCGGCAATTTTGCTCTTTCTGAAATCGTTTTGCGCAGTTTGCTTATACTCCTCAGGGGATATAAGACTATCCTTTGCCCTGCTGATTTCCGCTAAAATTGACTTGTGATTAATAAGCTTATCCTCGATACCAAGTTGCTTTTGGCATTGCTTCATTACACGCCTTGAATCGTCTGTATCATAAATGGTAAAATGATTTGTATATCCTATTTTTTCGCCAAAGCGCCTTAATATTCTTGAGCAACAGCTATGGAAGGTGTATGCCCAAATATCATTAGCCTCTTCTCCTATTGCGCTGACAAGCCTTTCTCTAAGCTCGCCTGCCGCCTTGTTTGTAAATGTAATTGCAAGCACCTGCCAAGGAGTGGCAAGATGAGAAGAAATAATATGTTCAACTCGATTAACAAGAACCGTAGTTTTTCCGGAGCCTGCGCCTGCCAAAATCAAAAGCGGGCCCTCGGTTGTGTCAACAGCAAGCTGCTGCATTTCGTTTAAAGCCATAAATTTTCCCTTTCTGATAATAAATAATCATACCAAAAAACCAGGGTAACAAGGGCACCCTGGTTTTATATTTTTGTTTAAACAAACAACCTTATCATTTAAGAAGTGTAAGCAAAATACCTGCTGCAACTGCAGAGCCGATAACGCCTGATACGTTAGGACCCATAGCGTGCATAAGAAGGAAGTTTGATGGATTTTCTTTTTGACCGACCTTTTGAGATACACGGGCAGCCATAGGAACAGCAGATACACCTGCCGAACCAATGAGCGGATTAACCTTACCTTTAGTAGCAATATACATAAGCTTACCAAATAAAGTACCGCCTGCTGTACCAAGGCAAAAAGCAATAAGACCGAGAACAACAATTTTAATTGTGTTAAGGTTAAGGAAGCTTTGAGCTGATGTAGTAGCACCAACCGAGATACCAAGGAAAATGGTAATAATATTCATAAGTTCGTTTTGAGCAGCCTTCGCAATACGCTCTGTTTGGCCACTCTCTTTAAGAAGGTTACCAAGCATAAGCATACCTACAAGTGAAGCAGCATCAGGAAGAAGAAGAGAAACAATAACAGTTACCATAATCGGGAAAAGTATTTTTTCAAGCTTTGATACAGGTCTGAGACTACCCATAACAACGCTTCTCTCTTTCTTAGTTGTAAGTGCTTTCATAATAGGCGGCTGAATAACAGGCACAAGAGCCATATACGAGTACGCCGCCACGGCGATAGTACCGAGCATATACGGCGCAAGCTGCGACGTTACAAAAATAGCCGTCGGACCGTCAGCACCGCCGATAATAGCGATTGAGCCTGCCTCGTTAGGTGCAAAACCTAAAAGGATAGCGCCAAGGTAAGTAAAGAAAATACCAAGCTGAGCAGCAGCACCGAGAATAAATGAACTTGGATTTGCAATAAGCGGTGCAAAGTCAGTCATAGCACCTATACCAAGGAAAATAAGCGGCGGATAAATACCGGCTTTAACACCAAAGTAAAGGAAGTCCATAAGACCGGGTGTGCAACCGACAAATTCGCCTCTGCCTGCAAGCAAATCTCTGAAACCGTCAAGATCATGATACTGTACCGCTAAGTTTGCCTCAGGTATATTTGCAAGAAGCATACCAAATGCGATAGGAACCATAAGAAGCGGCTCAAAGCCTTTTTTAATACCTAAATAAAGAAATACAAATGCTACCAAAAGCATAATCGCATTCTTATATCCGCCGTCAGCAGTAAAGAAATAAGCATATCCTGAGTTTGTGAAGATGCTGACAATTACTTCCCAAACACCTTGTAAAATTTCCATTATCTACTGCCTCCTAAAACGGTCTTGTGTTGTCGTAAACTGCGGCATTAGCCCAAGGATTTCTGCCCCTGACGTTCACAACATTGACCCTGCGAATTGATTTAACAACAGCACCCTCACCTTCGCTTACAGCAACGGCAGCCGCAATAGCCGCAAC